>Ga0307987_1002285_pt1 | contig 10065 bp, 6 predicted proteins | sample EllFjometagen181_FD_203157 | JGI IMG/M metagenome (GOLD analysis project Ga0307987, IMG submission 203157) | Marine microbial communities from Ellis Fjord, Antarctic Ocean - #181 | ecosystem: Environmental > Aquatic > Marine > Unclassified | place: Southern Ocean | collected 2014-10-08 | reverse complement strand
TCCCATGATATGCCATTTCCCAGCTTTTACTAGTCGTTGAATACGTCTGAAAAGTTCGGGTTCATATTCATTAATCCACTGATAAAGTACTACCTCATTATGGTTAAAAACAAAACCATTGAATTCTTCACAAAGGTCGGCAGCGGTACGGAATGTTGAAATAGCCTCGCTAGCCCCTTCCTCCCACTCCCATTGCCAGACAGGGTCAAGATGGGCATTGCATATCAGGTGAACTACAGGTTTAGTTTGAGTTTTCATAAAATCTCTTCTTTCATTGTTGGGTACTGTCAAAATTTTTATACTTCTTTCAGCCCTATTTTTTTATAGTTCTAAGTAATTCGTTGTTCGTTTATCGTTTATCGTTTATCGTTAAGACACTTCCGCCTACGTTAAATTTATGCCCCGTAGTGCAAAGTAACACTTATCACGAAATCATGCTGAAAGCATTGCTACGCCTTGTTCTGTAAATACATAAGGCAAACAACCTCCAAGATGTTGTTTGGAAGGTATCGCATTTTGCGATACCATAAAACCAACCTACTATTCACGAATATGAAATATTCTCGTCTTAACTACATCATGTTATGACTAAACGATCTCTTTATTGTCATTCGCCATAACAAAGTTCCTTCAAATTTTCCATATTACTGTTCGCCATTCTCTAACTCTGCTTCAATTTCTTCTACTGATGGCAAACTATACTTAAATTCCTCGGGTAAAGACTTTGTCAATTCATATTCAGAGACACCAATTGGCTTGTGTATATCTTTTAATGCATATTCTGCGACAACCTTATCTTTGCCTTTGCACAGTAGGATACCAATTGTAGGCTTATCACTCTCTGTTTTTAACTGTTCGTCAATTGTAGTAATATAGAAATTTAACTTGCCAGCATGTTCTGGCTCAAAATCTACTACTTTTAGTTCAATGACTACATAACAATGTAAACGGGTATGGTAAAAAAGTAGATCCAAAGAGAAGTCGCGTTCTCCAACTTGTAAAGGAACCTGTCTTCCAAGATAAGCAAAACCAGCTCCAAGTTCCAACAAAAACTTAGCTATGTGATCAATTAATCCACTTTCTAATTCTCTTTCATTATAGCTTTGAGTAAATGTAAGAAAATCAAAGTTATATGGATTCTTAATGATTTCACGAGCGAGATCAGATTGAGGTTGTGCGAGAGTATTCTCAAAGTTTGTAATTGCCTTGCCTATTCGAGCAAATAAATCACTCTCAATCTGATGAATTAATACACTACGAGACCAATTATTTTCAATAGTTTTCTGTACATAAAACAGAGCTTTTTCTACAGTTTTGCATTTTTGAACAACAACAACGTTATGCCACCAAGGTATATTGAGTAATTGCGTAGCAGGTTGCTTCGCAATTTGAGAACCACTATTATAAAACAAATACCACCGACGAATTTGCTCTAGATTTCTTTTCGAAAATCCCTTCACATCAGGAAATTCATCCATTAAATCTTTACTAAGCTGACTCAAGAATCCACTACCCCATATTGCAGTTTTCTGTTTTTCAACAATATCTGAACCCAAATCCCAATAAAACTCCAACAAAGCTGTATTAACTGCTGTAGCTGCTTTGATTTGTGCAGTCCTAACCTTGCCTTTCAACTCTTTCAGCCATTGATGATATTCAGAGCTTTGCGTAATTTTTGTATTTTTCTGCATTTTAAACTATCCTTTTATCATGTGCTTAAGTGTTTCAAACCGGTCACAATTTGTGACCAGCTCGAGAGTATCCATCCTTTGTCCGTATCCCATCCTCTCAGAGCATCTAAACCTATCAAATTCGATAGGTTTAAAAAGATTAAACTTAAGACAATGTGTTTATATTCTGGAGATGCAACACTTCCGCGGAGTTTGGTTGCTGAATCCCAGAGAGCTTCCTCAAAACTTTTTTGCTTGCCTGCTTTCTTTGCCATAAATTAAATTCCTTAATTGATTGTGAATAAACTGAAAAACTCCATCTATCATTGCATCCTACCTGGAAAACCGCCCTTAAACAAAAACTATCAAAGGAAATAAAACATCATAGATAAATCAAATATAATTTATACTCTTATTAATCAAAAAATGCAAACCCAAAAGCAAACAAAATCGCCTTTTCAATACAGACGAGCTTTGCTCGTGTTCTTATGACTCAGTGACCCAGTAACGCAGTCAGATAAAACATCAGTTTTATCAACACTAGGTCACTGCGTTACCGAGTCAGTATTTTTTAATATTGCTTTGTTCAAAAAAGATACATCTTTTAGAAAACAGTGTCAACCAGAAATCGTCGCTCCCTAAAACACTTGCAAGCTGGAAGCGTGCGTTACCTAAAGGCACTGCTGTGGGGAGGAACGAGTGTTGCTCGTGTTATTTTTCCCTAGGTTTACATCCAGGGCTATATTCTTTCGGGCTGTCAGCCCTAACGGACGCCGGGGAAGACGTCCCTCCGCTGGCGCTGTAGTAAGATTCGATTATGGCTCCTGGCTCTTCTGCGGATTTTTTACTTTAAATGAACATATTAGAAGAATAATCGCGCATGCGGTACATGTTAGAGCTGCATAGCGGTAACTGCCGCTGAAGTCGAGGATCTTACTGAAGAACCATGGACCTATGGCGCTGGAAAAGACCATCATACTCATAATAAAACCATTGATTGCTCCAATGTGGGTACGCCCATAGAAACGCGGAAAGGGAACATTGGTCAAAATGCCAAATAAACCAGCACTAAGTCCCATTCCGATAAACATAGTAACAAAAGTAAATCCAGGCGCCAGAAAAGCCAGTGAGAGCGTACTTATAGTCAAACCTGTTAACATGATATAAAGCAAGTATTTAATATTTATTTTGTCAGAAATATATCCAAAAATAAGGTTCAAGCTAATTGATATACAAGTTGAATAAAAGAAAATAGAAAACGCTACTGTTTTGCTCATGCCTGCCAATTTGAAGATTGAAACAATATGAAATGGAACTGCTGTAAAACAAAATCCGCTCAGCGCAAGTGTCAAACCAATTATCCAGAATGGGAAAGTTCTTTTTGCCTCAGAAGCAGTATATTGTCGAATAGCTATAGATTCTTTTTTAGCAGCAGCGTCATCCGCATGAACTCCATCCGGCAGCAAACCACAATCTTCCGGATTGTCACGGAAGAAAACAAGTACCAACAAACTAACAACGAGAATTGAGATTATACCGAGAATCAACCAGGTGTTTTGCCAACCATGTTTAGTAATTAAATAATTTAAAGCTATTGGAGTAGCCGAAAACCCCAAAGAAACAACTGGTCCACTCAAACCGGTGACCAGCCCACGTTTATGCTCAAACCACTTCACCAACATATTACGACAACTCAGAGTAAGGACACCCTGTCCCCAGAACCTCAACATAAGGAAGCCAAAAAACATCATTACAATCACACTAAAGGAGCTAAGTCCAACGGCAAATCTATCGGAAAAACTCAATATTACAAGAGTCAATCCCATGCCGACAGAAGCAGCAAAAGCCATAACTCTGGCTCCTGCTTTGTCATAAACTTTACCTGCGTATGGTAATATAAATGAACTTGTCAATGTTCCAAACATATATGCTAAAGCCAATTGAGAACGAGATATTCCCAATGATTTTATTAAGTGTTCAGTAAAAGCAGATACGCCCATTGTTTGTCCCGGCATACTCATTAGAACTCCGAACGAACTGAAGAGCAGAATTGCCCAACCATAAAAGAACGGCCATTTTTTAGGAGCAAATGGGAAATTATTGAAGTTTTTTTTCACGAAGGCCTTTTTATTTTTTGTTAGCAATTCTCACTACGGAGAAATTTTTTTCATCAATAACGGGAACTATAAAATAAAGTCCGAGTACTGTCAATAATAGTGTGTACTTTTATACAGAATCCCTATTTTTCTGGTTGTTATATTTCTCGGCTCACAGCCCAGCTACTAAAAACAACATGAGCATTTTAAGACTTATACATTATTTACAACTTTAGTGGCTGGGCGACTCTACATTTCCCCCAATCAGCATTATTTGCAAGTAATGTAGTGTCCGCTCTATGAGCGGAGTTCTAAAAAGTATTTTTTATGTTTATCACCCAATAGATAATAAAACAATCATTCAAACCTTAATTATATTGTTCCAAAAGAATGTTTATACCCGCAACCAGAAATTTAAGGACAGAATAAAAAGTGTAAGCTTAAATGCGAATAATAGAGCCACAATACGTAACTCTGTGATTAAACTTGTCGTTTCATAGAAGTTGAAATTCATCGGCTCTGCGAGCAGGGGAATATTTCCCGAGCTCAAAGCTATTAAACACACATACTGTTTTGAATCGTGAATTTTATCAAAAACAAGTGATTTATACTACAACCCATCATTTTCTTGCCTGTCCGCCGTAGCCCAGCTACTAACAGTTTATTATATTGTTAATAGCTGGGCGAAGGAGGATGTTATGACCGTTTTTTATTTTGAACATTTCCAACATTCTGATATCCAACAATTTCTTTTATTATCAGTCCACGCGGGGAAAATTGTCCGTACGGAACGGCCCTGCGGGCAGCCCCTCCTTGTTGTAGAGCAGCGTCTGCTCTGCGATCGGCATGGCTGTAAAAAGATAGCGGATACTGACCGGTGCAGGGACGTCGGGCGAGGACACTATCACCGCATCCCCGTCAATCACGCCATTAGCATCGTAATATTTACCATCCTTTCCGGCCAACTGGAAGTTGCCCACAATGCCGTCCTTACCCTCTTTGACGGATTCCAGACGTGTCTTCGTGCCGCATATAAGTCCCGAACCGACGTGGTCGAAGGTGACATGCATTTTTCCCCCGTCCTTGATTTCTAAGGACCTGTATATTGGACCGGAGAATTCGCATTTCCTGCCGTATGTGAGGGCGAGTGCGGCGAGCGCGAGGCGCTTGCCAATGTCCAGCTTGTTCTCCGAGTGAAGATTGCTTCCACCGACATCGATGGTGACCGCCATGGCGGTGCCGGGCACCTCAAGGAACCTTGCCTGGGACTCGCGGAGGCGCGCATAAACGTGTCCAAACTTGTCGTAGCCCTGGAACTGTACATAGAAGAAGGGAAAATCGTCGTTCCACATTTTACGCCAGCCCCTGATGAGCTCCTCGGTCATGTTGACGTATTCATCCTCGTCGGTGAGGCTGTTGCTGCATCCCTGGTACCAGATGACACCGCGGAGGGTGAAAGGAATGATCGGGTTAACGCGCGCATTGAAAAACAAAGATGTTTTACCCTGCTCGCGCGGAGTGATCTTGCCTTCCAGCGCCTTGAATCCTTCGGCGGGCAGCCAGACTTCGACTACGGTGCCACCCATCGAGGTGTTGATGAGCCCGACAGGCACCTTGAGTTCGCGGCGCAGTTCCATTGCGAAGAAGTATCCGGTGGCGGTGAAACGCCCGACCGTCTTCGGGGATGCGGCCGTCCATGCGTGAGGCATGAAGGTGTCGTCAGCCGGTTGTTCCGACGGTTTGTCGTCGATGCGGTAATGGCGGAGAAGGGGGTCCTCGGACTCCTTCATAACGAGGTCGAAATCATAGACTCCGGAAAGCTTCATGCCCATGTTGGACTGTCCGGCGCAATGCCAGACTTCCCCGACCAGCACGTCCTTGATTGTGATTGTGTTCTGACCACGCACAGTCAGTTCCTGCCCCAGGTTCGAGGCATCCATGGTTTTGAGGTGCACGATCCAGTGTCCGTCCTTTCCGGTGGTTGTCTCTTCATTCCGGCCGGCAAAGGATACGATCACTTTTTCTCCTGGATCGGCCCAGCCGAAAATGGCAACGGGTTTTCCCCTCTGCAGAACCATACCATCCGAAAAGATGGCGGGTATTCTGACTGCTGCGGCAAGGGGCAGGGCTGTAATCAGTAGAGAGAGAATCATTTTATGTAACATTGTTGTTTCCTTTAATTTTGTATTTTAATTTTGTAAACGTGCCGGGTATGCGTTGGGAATTCATCTGTGAATTTCCCGTCCTTAACCTTAAGTTTGCGGTTCTCAAACATTACTTCCGCTTCCCGGGCGTATTTATATTCCGCCGGAAGCGTGAATTCGACCTTCCCGGCTGGATTTTCGTCGATGTTGCATGAAATAATATAGAGATACCCGTCGTGCTTTTTGGTGAGATGCCGCATGAGTTTGGCGTCGCCGGTAGCGGCGCTCTGACCCGTTTCCTCATCGGAACAGATGACATCGGTAAGGTTCAGGAGTTCCTGATTGAGCTGCAGAACGGCCTTCCAGTTCCCGGTAGTGGTGAAATGGCCATAGAAATAGGTAATTCCGGTGCAGCCGGCGGTAATGCTGCCGTAGGTCTGCGCGATTTGTTCCGCATAGGAAGGCTCCCGGTAGTGCAACGGAAAATTGCCGCCGACCAGGAAGAAAAAGACCGGCTTACCTTTCTTGATTCCCATTTTCCACATGCCGTCCGCCAATGCGATAACAGAATAGACGGAGCGGTTGTGCTGATTGGTCAGATAATCATCGATCATCAGGATGTCGGTCTCGCGGTTGGCGTAATTGCCGCCGACAAAAATGCAGGTATTGTTCATGTAGGTTGGCTGGTATGGAAACCTGGGGCGCATTTTCAACAGCAATTCCCGCGCCTTCTCCGAAGTTATACCCCCGATCTCCGGCTCATCCATGACGCGTTGGGTAATGATATTCGGTGAAGCGGCAGCCTGAAGCTGGCGGTCGATCTGCTCATCGCTCATAAAACCGTCAGCTCCCATATACCCCATCCACATCATCACTTTCAAATTCAGTGCCTCAACCGCACGCAAGAAGATCGGGATTCCGTTGAAATCCCCGTCTCGCTCCCAAGTCAGCGTATCAATGGTTTTAAAACCATAGTGAGAGAAAAAGGCGACTCTGTTTTCAACAAAATCTTTCCGCGCATACGGATGATTGCCATTGTAGGTGGTAAAGAACGGCGAAATGGGAATATACGGTTTACCGTCCACAAGCAGAGAGCGAGAGAAATGATTGATCTGCGTGGCTCCGGCCTTGAAGGGACGTTTTATGAGTTCGCTCTTGGCGGAGGCCACCTCTTTACCTCCTTTTTCTAGTGTTAGAGTGACCGCATGCGTGCCGGCGCCGATGTTTTTCAATGATAGCGACATCTTAAAAACTGTCGCACCTTTATGACGAACTGTTTTCCCGCCACAATTCAAAGTAGCTGTCAACGTTTCGGGATTTGGCAGGAGAGTAGAGATGCGAAACTGCGCCTCTTTTTCATTCATATAGTAACTAAGGCGCCCCAGCATCGATACGCAGGGCTGTTTCTCAAGTGACAGTATTTGCTCGACAATGATTTTGCCCGCTTCCGACAGCCGCAACAAGACCTTTTCACTCTTGCCTTTCGCGGGAAGCGACAAAAGGCTCTTACCGGTGGCGAATGCAAATTGTCGACTGGCGATTATTTTTCCGTCGTTTTGCAAATCGATGACTTCGGCTAGAATATTGCGTTTTTGACCTGAAGAGTTGTCGAGGTCAAAAGATATATATATGCCGGATTTATCTTCGGAATAGCTTCCAGAATTTGCGCCTAACGCATACTTCCTGACGATAGTCGCGGGCAGTTCGGCGTAAGGCCAGATTCTGGTGTTTTTGGTTTCTGGATTTGTCGTCTTGAAAATCGTAAGATTTTCCGCCGCCTCGCGGTCATTACGGCAAAAGTTCATTAACCAGCGTTTTTGAAGTCGCGGGTTGGCAAGCGTTGCGAAGGGGATGGTTACCACATAATCGACACTGCTTTCATCTCGGTTGATTTGGGCGGCGGATTTCCAATTGCCGTTCCAAGCGGTATCGTCGCCTTTTCCTAAATCAAACAGGCTGTTGCCGTTATTGGCGGCAAATTGATAGAAAGCTCCGTCCGCTTCTGGATCCAGAAAGAACTCGATGCCGCCGTTGGAGAAAAGCTCATACGAATCGCGATTACAAGTTTTGATTTCGACCGTAGAAACATCTTTCACCCGGCAACGATAGCCAATGTATAAATTCGTCGGGTCACAAGCGAGGAAAACCTCCGTCTTGTTCTTCGGCTTTTCGCCTCGATAGTAAAATTGTTTCAGCTTGACGGCACGCTTCTTCCACGCATCCAGGCCGTCGGATGGCTTTACTCCGGCGGGCAGTCGCGGGATTTTAATTGATTTAGGGCGCTCATACGTTTTTTGAACCGGTAGCAACCGCTTACCCAGCGGAGAGGGCTTGTAGGGCGTGGCGAACGTCTTGTCGATCTTAAGTTCCTCCTGCGTGACACCGTCCAGAAATTCCGCCTGCATATCGTCGACCCAGAGCGTGCCTTTCTTTTCGCGGAAAAAAAGCGTGACAGGCGAATAGACGCCCGGCTTCGGCAGATTGGTGTTTACCACTTCGTAGCGTTTCCACTCCATTCCGACCTTAACTTCCTTTCGGTTTCCATAGCCGATATTGACCGGAAAATCTTCTTGGTCGGCTTTTAACCAGACACTGAGGACACCGACTTTATCTTTCTCGGAGTCAGCGCCGTGCATCCACAGACTATGGCCATTACAACTCTCGTCATTCACCAGTTTCAACGAATATTGACCGGAGTGTTTTTCGGTGGAATCCAGGCTCCAGGTTTTCAGGTAGTCCTCATAAGGTATGGTCTGGTAATTGGCGAAAAGATAGGACTCTCCCCGACAGACGGAGAGCGGGAAGCCCTCCTGTTCATATTCAAAACCGCCGTTGGGGATCGAGTTGCGGGAGGATTCGCCTTCCTTCAGGGCATACAGCTTGAAATTGTCAATGCGGATCGTCGTACCATAGCAGAAAGTCTGCAACGGCGTCTTTTTATCCGCATCCAATGGAAAAGACGCACGCTGTAATTCCTTGCCATTCGCCTTGAACACATAAAGGGCTGTGGTCTTGGAGCATTTCCGAATAAGCGTAATCCTAGTCGGTTTGCCTATTTCAAACCCTTCGATCGACTTGCCGCGCCACATAAAATGACGGCCTTGCGGTGAAAGTAGAAAATAATGTTTGCCAACGGTAAAACCAGCACGGCTGTTGCCATTGGGATCCTTGGGGCTGTCAAATGTGAGATCCAACTCCGCCCAGAAATCATCCGGTGTCTGACGACGCATGATAATGCCGCTGGAACCCCAGACCTCTCCGTCGAAACTTTTGAAAAGATGGCCGTGTCCTTTGGGAATAAGCCAATTTTCCGCAAGGGTCAGTGGCGTATCAAAGTTGTCTCTGAAAATAAGCGCTCCGCGTTCCTGGGCAAAGCCCGTCAACGTCGGCAGCACCGCTAGCATGATAATTGATAATGTTTTGAACATAGTGAATCTCTAGTACAAGCCAGTTGATGATGATGTGGACACATATGGGCTATGAGGCGGTCGCCACGTGCAAATGGACTCTACTTGATAAAGACCACTGTACCCGACGGCGGTTCCGCCATTGTTCCTCTTTTTCATATGTCAACTAAATTTCGTATTATCGAACAATAATGCACGTTCCGGCCGGAGGAGGAAGTTCATAAGCGCCCATATCAACCGTAGTACCTACAAGTCGAGGATTCCCGTCCAAATCGACGGCGCCAGTCATCCAGGCTCGGGCGACGCCCGTGTTGACACAGGGCGATGGACTGGTGAGTCGGTAATCTCCCGTGCTCTCATCTGCAAACAGCGGTGCATTGGTGATGTTACCCGTATCGTAGGGTTCGCTCGGTAGAGGGGTTGTGCAAGAGTTCGTGAAGGTGAGTTCCGGATAGGACGACAGCAGCTTGTAGTTGTCCGAGGAATGGCCGGTGATGATACTGTTCTCGACATGCGCCACCGGATCCCATGTCAGGGCTCCGTGCCCAAGAGCGAGCCCCGTGTTTCCGTTGTTGACAATCGTGCAATTCATGATCCGAACATCTCCCGAGGCCTGAGATAACCCAGCGCTGTTCTCAGCGAACAGGCAGTTGCGTATCTCCGCTTCAGAGCCCCCGATGTAAGCTGCGTGCGAGTTGCTGACGACAGTACAGTCGGTCAATAGAGCTTTGGTGCCCACCATAACACC
>Ga0307987_1002283_pt1 | contig 10068 bp, 10 predicted proteins | sample EllFjometagen181_FD_203157 | JGI IMG/M metagenome (GOLD analysis project Ga0307987, IMG submission 203157) | Marine microbial communities from Ellis Fjord, Antarctic Ocean - #181 | ecosystem: Environmental > Aquatic > Marine > Unclassified | place: Southern Ocean | collected 2014-10-08 | reverse complement strand
AAAATTTGACCCATGCTTTTCCGACTACACCTGGATTAAAGCCAGAAGTTCTTTGGCAGACATTCTCCCGCTTAAGTCGCTCCCCGTGAGCAGGCTGTCCGCAAGATTTCGTTTACGGCGATGCATCAGTACAATTTTCTCTTCCACCGTTCCCCGGGTAATCAGACGATAAATGGTGACAGGCCTACTCTGACCAATACGATGGGCACGGTCGGATGCCTGATCCTCCACAGCCGGGTTCCACCATGGGTCCAGGTGGATAACATAATCCGCTGCTGTAAGATTCAACCCCACGCCCCCGGCTTTAAGACTGATCAAGAAAACATCTCCCTCCCCGGATTGAAAGCCATGGATTGCCTTTTGTCGCTGGTTGGCCGGGATGCTGCCGTCCAGGTACTGGTATTTGATTTTGGATTCATCCAGATATTTCCGGACAATGGATAGATGCCCTACAAACTGGCTGAAGACAAGCGCCTTGTGTCCATTGTTGATAAGTTCCCCCAGAATCTCAGAAAAGACAGCCAGTTTGCTGCTGGCAATAGAGATTTCCTTGTTGACAAGCTCACTGTGGCAGCAAGCCTGGCGCAATTTTGTGATCTCCGCCAGTATTTTGAAATGCTTTTGGCCGCCATGGCTCTCATTATCGTTGGAGATTCGCTCCAGGGCCTGTTGGCGCAGGGCCTCATAAAAAGCCATCTCCTCTTTGCTCAAATCAATATCCAGCAGAATCTCTGTGCGGGGGGGCAGCTCTTCTAAGACCTGGGCCTTGGTACGACGCAGGATAAACGGCTGGATCAGTCGCTTGAGATCCTTTCTTGCATGAGCATCCCCCTCTTTTTCAATGGGGTTGGCAAAGGTCTTGTTGAACCGTTCCAGGGTCCCGAGAAGGCCGGGGTTAATAAACTCAAAAAGATTCCACAACTCACCCAGGTGATTTTCAATGGGCGTTCCGGTGAGAATCACCTTGAATGCGGCCTTAAGCTCCATGGCGGCCCGGGATCTCTGGGTGGCGAAATTTTTTATTGCCTGGGCTTCATCTAAAACCACCATCTGCCAGGAAACCGCAGACAACAGGGTGGCCACCTTTTTCTGCTGCATCAGGCCGTAACTGCAGATCAAGACATCAAAACTGCCGGCATCTTCCAGAATTTTTTTCCTTTTGTTTCCGCCAAATGAAATAAGGTTCAGACAAGGGGCAAAGCGATTGGCTTCGGCAACCCAGTTTGCACACACCGAGGTGGGGGCAATCACCAGTGACGGTCCCTTTGGGGCATGCCTGATGAGCATGGCCAGGGTCTGCATGGTTTTGCCAATCCCCATGTCATCGGCCAGGCAGGCACCCACGCCCCAGTCTGACAGACAATTCATCCAATTAATCCCCTCCAGCTGATAATCTCGCAACTCAGCATCCAGGGTGGATGGGGCCGCCAGGAGTGGATCTGTCTGGGTTTGAAGCTTTGCAATGTGGACTTTCCATGCCTTGTCGGACCGCAGGGTGCCGGCTTCCTGGAAAAATCCCTCCAATGCCAGGGCGGCAAGGGGATGAAACCTTACCCCTTTTCCATGTCTGACAGAGTATCTGTCAAGGGCCCTAAGTCTTTTACGAAATGCCCGGGTTAATTCAATGAACCGACCCGGCTGGATCTCCAGGAATCGGGTGGTGCTTTTTTCAAGATATTCCAAAAGCGTGCCCATCTCCAGGGTAAGGCGTTCATCCACCACCACCTGGCCGGTCATGGCAAACCAATCTTCTCCCCCTTTGATCTTGAGTTTACAATTGTTAAACGAGACATTTCCCACCAGCTCAAAGGGTTTGCCCTCGGGCCATTCAAGCAGAACATCTTCCCCTTTTGCCCCCAATTCCTGTATCAGCTCCAGGGATTCTTCCACCCCGGGAAAATGCCACTCACCCTGATTTTCTTCGGCAGTTGCAAGGGTTGGACACCCATTGATCAAACCAATAGCCAGTTCTTTTTCAGTTTCAAGTTTTCTTGTGGTCTTCATCTGGATGCCATTTACCCGGGCGATGACATTTTTCCCTTTGCCGCCCGGGGGATAAGAGGGGCCATCATCCCCAAGGGGACGAACCACCATGGACAGTTTCAGTCCCTGTCCCATGGGAGAGAGCTGAACATGGAGGGTTGAATCTGCTTTTGCCTCTGCAACACTGTCACTGCCCCCTTCTATATCCGAGTGGATTGTGATATCCCCTGCCAGTGCATCCATTACCTGGACAATTTTATTTTTCGCAGATGCCGGAAAGGAGGCCTCCTTGCCCAGGATATCGGCAATGGCCTGATATCTTGCATCCAGCGAAACCAATTTGATTCGAGTCGGTGTCTCCTGTACCACCACATGTTTTCCCTCAAAATGACGCCGGGGTCTGGGGGACAAAACAAGGGTAAACTGGTCTTTACCCTTTCTTGAAATAATGAGTTCAGGCTTTCCATGGACCACCTCCATCCGGGTGATTCCATCGCGTAAAAAGAGACAGGGATGGCCCACAACATCGGGCATATACTCTTCATCAAAGATATATTCCACATTGGTGTACCACCCATCTTTGTAACTATGGGCATAGATATGGCCACAAATTTTCTTATCCTGGGCCGTCAGATAAGAAAATTTTCTTATCTCATCGCAGAGGCGTTTCAAGGCAATGGGTCGTCCCTTTGTCCAAAGGCCCCTGGCATTTCTCTTTTGCTCCCTGGGGCTGATATCGCATTCTGAGTTATTATCATAATCAAGAAACCAGACCATGCGTTGATCATGATCTTTTTTTTGCTGATCTACCCGCTTTTCCGGGATTGATTTTTTATTCAAGGAGAGCAGCGCATTCAGGGTGTGCTCCCAGACTTTGGTCTCTTGGGTGAGCCCCACCAGGCAGGAAGGATTTTTTCGTTTGCCAATTTTGGACCCGGGCTTGGACAAACTTTGGATAAGGCCCTCAAGTTCTTTGGCAAACCAGGAATATTGATTCTCTTTTGCAAGCTTATGAAGTTGTTTTATCATTCCAAGCTCTTTTTTGGCCTCTTCCCTGTCCACCCAATAATAAGAAAAAAAGGTGAAAAAATCTGGGACCAAATCTGTGGAACCACTCATGGAGCTAATCCAAATGTGATGGCTAAAAATTTTATCCGCTCCCCTGGAGTTGCCTTGCAGATAATCCAAAAGCCCACCCAATAATTCACATATTGTTTCAAAACTATCGTCTCGATTCATTCCCATTGCCAGACACGCTCTTGCTTGGGAAAAGGTCTCATCACTGCCCTCCTTAATCAGAGCCAGGATATAAAAAAACCCCATGAAATGATTAAAAAAAGCTTTCTTTTTTCCCTTTGTCCTTTTATTCAGAAGATCCAGTGCTTTTTCATACAATGAGATGGATTTGGCAGTCGCTCCCTTACAAAACGCCATCCATCCCTGGAGACACAAATAATTCTCAAGGCTTTTGCTTTTTTTCCCATGCTTTCCAAGCCAATTGTTCAGATGAGCCTGTTGACCGGTGAGCATCCATTTTTCTAATACCGCTGCCTCAAGATCTGATTCACATTTTTCAGAGCCCTCCATTACAAGAGATTCCAGGTAATCGGCATGGGAATCGTTCTTCTCCCAACCTGCCATGTCCTGGAGAAAAGGTTCTTCCAGAAAATTTGTATGGATATCCGGCGGTAAGAGTCGAAACCAGTCTGGATCAAAGGGATGATAGCAGATCCGTTCCCACACCATGGGAAGTGTCTCCCGGTCGGAAACACAGTTTATGAAATTTTCATAAAGTTCAATGGCCCGGCCCACCTTTTCCTGATAAAAGAGAATCCGCATCCCGGCCATCAATTGATCCATGGACAGGGAATGTGCCTGGGCAAATCCCTCCTGGGTAAGATTCAGTGTTTTTTGGAGGGTGCCGGCCATGGCTGTAAATTTTTTCTCTGCAACCAGGTGTCGTGTTAATACTTCAATGTAACCTCGGTTGACCACAAGAACACTGCGGCTTGTTCCATTTAATAACTCTCCTCCCAAAAGGGCGTCAAGTGCATTGCGAAGCAGCTTCAACATGGCGCTTTTTGTTCCGGCATCAAAGCGTTTACCGTCTTCGGTCTTTATGTTGAGGGCCACAAAACAGGCCAGTAACTGGGTCTGAGTCAATTTGGCATAGGCGATGGAAAGAATCTGTAAAATCTTTTTTTCAAGAAAAGGCAAACCATTATATTTTTTCATAAAAGTGGGATTTTTTAACGACATGGGCTCTGTGTTTCCTCTGTTTTTTTAATCACGGTGGTAAGAGCACAAACTGCTCTGGTGAAAACGATGCGTCCGGTGAAATCCGGTTCATTTGGTCTGGAATTAAAAGTGTCCCCGGTACTCAGTTCTCAGAAACTCAAAATTATGTTCATCCAGATCAGTAATTACTATAGTGCCATCTGTTTTTATTCTTTTGATTTTTGTGAAGACATATTTAAGAACATATTTTGTTCCGGTCTGATTAACTCTGTTTGATTTTTATTCGGAAAATATCTTCTCCAAAACTTTGATAGGTCTCAACTTTTATTCTATATATCTTTTCATGCAGGTGTATAATTCCTGTATTATTTTCTTGCAAAGCATATAATTGCTCTTTTATATTTAATGCTTCTTCACTTTCTGAATCGAGTCTGTCTATTGATAATCCCATTTGATTTCTCATGGCAATGATTTCTTCATAACCATCCCTGCATTCAATTTCTATTTCAAATGCGTCTATATCAATTGCTTTTGAAACATACTTGGCAAGCAGGCTACTTTTAATAAATATTATATCAGTCATATTTATTATCGTCCTTTTTTCACTTATTCATTTAATAATACGGCTTTTTTCTTTTCCAACGCTTTCAATTGTTTTTTGAGATTTCTGATTTCTTTGTCGATTGCTGCTATCTCATTTTTCCTGTTTTTATCCTTCAAGTGATTTTTACCGTATTTTTCTTTCACCAAAATCTCTACTTCTCTTCGAAGCAATCTCAAATAGGGATTCCCATGAATATGATTTTGTTTGTATTGTAATTTTCCAGATTTTATAGCCTCAATAATTTCATCTTGGGTAAGATCAAACTCTTTTCGGGCTGTTTTATCGCTAAATGTAGCACCTTTTTCATTCCATTCTGACATAATAAGTATAGCCCCAACCGGCCAAAAGCCGGTATCGCTGGACTTTCAGTCCGCGAGTTTAAACCCACCGGCTTTAAGCCGGTGGTTGTTTAGTCTCCTGCTTAATTTTCGAATCGCAAGTTCAAAGTCTCGTGGATTTCGAAGCCTGGCTTCATCTATCGAGTCTAATAGAAGCCACCCCTCCTCACCAGAAATCAGCCAGTCTTCAAAAGCCTCATAAGTTCCTACTTCAAAAGCGTCCTCGAAATCTAAAGGGATATTTTCTAACCGAAGGAAGAAAGCTGGTTTCCCTTGCTCTCTAAGCTTACAAGCAATGTTCTGGATTTCATAGGTTTTGCCAGAGCCAGCTTCTGACAAAATTATTAGACGATACTCTTTTATAAGACTGGGCCAGCTAAGACGTTCTCCGGCTCCTAATAGCTGGTTGATATCTGTATTATCATTGTCAATGCCAATTTTTGACAATTCATGAAAGGTTCTGTTAAGTTCGATAAATTCGCAGCTTAAGTTGAGGTTAATTGTTTGATTCATTTCATTTGCTTTTTGCTGTTCAAGTGCATTTGCCTTGTTATGTTTCATTGTAAACTATTTCCTTTAGCCTATTCATGCTTAACCAAGGACGTGTTCTATGTAGTATTTTATGGCAATTTGAACAGACCAATGCAATGTCTTCAATTTTTGTTTTTTGACCTGATTTCATATCACTTACTGGAATTGTGTGGTGGGCTTCGATAAATCCCGAGCCTCTTTCTCCGTATTTTTTCTCAAAATCAAATTTACAGACAGTACAGAATAACTTTTTATTTTTTTTTAAAAATTCTGATTTTGCAGAAGCAACTAATTTTGCATTCCTTTCTCTGGATTTATGCTTACGCTCAATGAATTATTCAAATAACCCGTATATCTGCTGGATGAGAACCTAAGCTCTCCATTTATCTTGTAAGCAATGAAACAGCTTCCTCTACGAATCAAACCATAGGCAAACTCCTGTTCCTCCTCAGAGCCATCGCATAGGTAATTTTCAAATTGAGCGAGGTTTTCTTTGATTTCTTCTTCGGTTTTTATGACATCCATAGAATTCTCTTTTTTTAACGCTGAAGTAACCAGCCGCGCCTAAAACTTACGGGTAAGTGCCTCCCGTTCTCGCGGTCTGGTGCACTGGCTTGTTGGCCACTTTTTTTCATTCACCCCAAGTATGTTTTTGGCAAGTAGATGATCTTTTTACTCCCAGGGGTTAAGCAAGTCTACTCCATTACGTTCCATATCCTTTGTGTTTCTTGTTACCACAATAAGGTCATGAAATATCCCAGTAGCAGCTATAAGAGAATCGATAGCGGGTAATTTCTGCCCTGAAATTTCTGATTTTGCCTGAATTTTACCCCAAATGGTTGCGGTATGAAGATCAAAATCAATGATTTTGTTTTGAAATCTTTTTTCCATGTCATAAGTTACCCATTTATGAAGCTTATTCTTTTTTTTACTCTCAGGCAACTTCTCAATTCCTTTGTGTAGTTCACCGATCGTCAAGACGCTAATAAACAAATCTGCTTCTTCAGTATCTGATACCCACTGAATCACTTTGGAATTCGGCTGTTTTTTGATCAATTCCGAGATAACGCATGTGTCCAATAGGTAATTCATAGATCGATATCCCTTGAAAAATCTTTATTTCTCGACAAGTCAATTTTTTCATCTGCGAGAGGGGAGTTTTTAAAAAAGTGCACCAAATTTTTTTTGGGTTTTGTCAGTCGTTTGTATTCGTTAATAGCAAGAACAACCACCGCTTCTTTACCATGTTTTGTCACAATTTGAGGGCCTTTTTGCTGGGCTGTCTCAACCAGATTGCTGAATTTGTTTTTTGCATCTTGAAGTTGCCAATAGTTTTCAATCATGATGACACCTAATCGTTATTGTTATAATTTAAAGCTAGACTGTCTAAACTATAATGGGCATATATTACGATGTCAATAAAATTGTTCAATTTGGAAGAAAAGTGCAGACCCTTGCCGTCGGGGTTACCCATTGGTTAGGCTTTTTATGGCATTCATCTTAACAGTGTTAGATTGATGGCTTTGCATGATGCGAATGGTGACAATTTTGCCATTTCTATTAGCACGAGCCGTCGACCACACTGCGTACCAAGAGCAAGGAGTTTTGCACGACCGCGGCACTATCGATGAACAGGCAGCAAGGGAGCCAATAACCAAGAGTGGGATGACCATCGAGTACGGGGGAAAGGCGATTTGTTCATTGGCGTGCCTCATACATAGCTGAGCAGATTTACCTTCCAGAAGGAATACCCTTTCCGGACGGAGAGCTTCGGCACGGCGCGTTTGACATTGTTCCCGGCAGCCTCAATGGTAGCACCGCCACCCGCACTGACGTAGATATGTCCTTTCTTCACCCCCACGACACCGGCATGCTGCTTGGCGTACTCGATATCCACCTTTTCCACGACCTTTTGCTTCGCATTTTTAGGGTTCTTTATCTTGGACAGCGTCTTGAAGTCCTCCAAGAAGTGCCCCGTGTAGGCATTGTGATACTTGTCGCGCTTCCGGCACCCGATAATCTGGTTCCCCAAGTACCCGCCGCAGGTCAGATTAAGACCCCAGGCAACAAACTCTGCACAGTCCCACGGGCCCATCCAACGAACGTTCCATTTCGGAACCGAAGCGCCGTAGAAATAGACCTGTCCAACTTTCTTCTCCATTAGGGCCACCAGATTCTTGTTGGTAGATGGGGTAACGTAAAGCTCGGAATGGCCGATCAGGATGTCCCGGATGTTCTTGATTGTCTGCCCTTCGGGATCGATTCGGCTATCAGTGCTGTGGAAAAACCAGCGTTGGATGTTGTCGATGGCCTTGATGGTTCGGGAGCCGCAATCCCCGTCCACCCTTCCCGGGTCGACAGGGAACGCACACCCCCCAGTCAACCTGTTGTGGAAACGTGATTGCGACTTCTTTGAAGAGGGACTGGACGACACCCACGTCGTTGCCCTCGTTCTTGACATTCATCTTGTTGGCGATGCTTCGCTTCGCATCGCCAACCGTCCGGCCTATCGACTTCATGCTCAAATCTGGGCGCGTAAAGTCCATGAAGATACTCATGATGCCCTCCTACCAATCCGTGTGATTCGTGGAAATCGGCCTCCTACACGAGTGGGGCCATGCATCAGCACGGCACGGACTTTGCCGCAACTCCGATTTGGACTTGCGGTTTTCTTATAGTCCCTTTAGTGCTAACTTTAACATCTGCGGCTTGTCCGTCAGTATGTTTTTGTTGTGTAGCTGTGCCTATTCCGATATTAATCGGCATACTGTCTCCAGAATTGTCTCTCAAGAATAAAAGAGCATTTCCTCGCTTGATTTTTTATATGGCACATTTTTCATTATTGCGCCACAATTCTTTTTTATATGGCGCAATAATGAAAAATGTGCCATATTGTGATCATGGCAAAACATATACCACAAAATGAGTTAGACGCTGTTCTGAGAGCAGTCGACCAATTTACTGAAGGCGCGTCCGTTAAAGATATCAGTACCATCATGGAGAATTTGTTACCACGCAGGACTCTTCAGCGCCGTCTGGGAAAACTTGTTGCCCAGAAAAAGCTAATCCTAAAAGGCAGGGGTCGAGGCAGCAAATATATTAAGAAAGAAAGAGCCGTAATGGAGGCTACACTCCCAGCTTTTAAATTTGAGATCCATGCCGAGCAATATATTCCGATTTCTCAGGAAGGAACTCAAATTAAGCAGATGGTTCGGGAACAGGTTCAGAACCGCCAGCCAGTGGGATATAACAAAAAATTTATTGATGATTATATCCCCAATACAACCTTCTACCTTTCTTTTGAGATTCGGCAGCATCTTTATGAAATTGGTCAATCATCGGATGATCACCGACCTGCCGGAACATATGCACGCCAGCTATTCAATCGAATTTTGATTGATCTGTCATGGAATTCAAGTCGTCTGGAGGGAAATACTTATTCCTTACTTGAAACAGATCGTTTGCTAGAATTTGGTGAGGTTGCTGAGGGAAAGCAGGCAAAAGAATCACAAATGATTCTAAACCACAAGGCTGCTATCGAACTCTTAGTGGAACAGGCCCGGGAAGTTGGATTCAACAGCTATACAATTTGCAATCTTCATGCACTGCTATCAAACAACCTGCTTGCCGACCCAAGGGCGTGTGGGAAATTGCGTGTTATCCCGGTTGGGATAAGCAGGACGGTTTATATTCCTTTGGAAGTACCGCAATTGATACAAGAGTCTTTTCTGAAAGTGCTTGAAAAAGCCACTGCAATTGAAAACCCGTTTGAACAGGCTTTTTTTGTAATGGTTCAATTGCCTTATCTCCAACCCTTCGAAGATGTAAACAAGAGGGTTTCGCGTCTATCTGCAAATATTCCCCTTATTCGAGAAAATCTATGCCCCCTTTCATTTGTTGATGTACCTGAACAAGCCTATATTGATGGGCTGATGGGTGTATATGAACTGAATAAAATTGAGCTGCTCAGGGACGTTTTTGTATGGGCATATGAACGTTCTTGCACCCGCTATTCAGCTGTACGCAGTTCACTTGGAGAGCCTGACCCGTTCCGGCTTCACCACCGCGCACTCATTTTTAATGTTGTAAATGATGTTGTAATTGGTGTTATGAATAAAAAGATGGCCGTGTCTTTCATAAAGCATAGTGCAGTTGAAAAAATTGAGTTGAAGGAGCAGAAGCGTTTTGTTGAAGTAGTAGAAACGGAATTGATGAGCCTGCATAATGGGAATATTGCCCGTTACAGATTACGTCCTACAGAATATGAGAAATGGAAAATAATATGGGACATACAATGATAATTAAAAAAATTCCCGACTGGGAACGTATGGAAGACAAAGCTTCCCCATCAACGCGGCACAGCCGCCGTGAACA
>Ga0307987_1002282_pt1 | contig 10073 bp, 14 predicted proteins | sample EllFjometagen181_FD_203157 | JGI IMG/M metagenome (GOLD analysis project Ga0307987, IMG submission 203157) | Marine microbial communities from Ellis Fjord, Antarctic Ocean - #181 | ecosystem: Environmental > Aquatic > Marine > Unclassified | place: Southern Ocean | collected 2014-10-08 | reverse complement strand
TAAACATCACTAATGATTTTTATATCCACTCTAATATTCTCTTCACAATAAAAATGAATATTAGTTGTATTCATTAGAATTGGTTGTGATTGTATTCGAGTTAATTCCCTATCGTAATATAAAATAACTTCTTCTGATGTATTTGTTTTATAAACATATAATGGAGAACTCATAGGAGAAGGAGGTACTCTTAAAATATCAAGTCTATTATGCATCGTTGTCTCCTATTTTTTCATAACCTTCCCTACCGCCATACCTAAGAGACCATAAGATAATTTTTCAATCAAATCAACTGCTCCTGGTGCGCCAAGGGATAATGATAAAATCCCAAAACAAAGAATACAGATAATAGTCAAATGTTTATCATCTAACCAATCAAAAAAGATTCTTGTTCTTGATTCTGTATTCTTTGTCTCAGTTGGTTTCATCTAAATAAATCCACGCTTCTTCATTTGATCCATACTAACTTTCATGATCTTCTTATCAGGGTTTTTATCTAACCAAGCAATAAAGTCCATCAAATCATCATCATTTAGTTTCTTTGGATCTGTATCAAATGAGAACTTTTCCTTCTCAAGCAATGAACTAAACTTTTCTTTGTGTGTTGTCATTATATCTTCCTTTTTAATTTTCTGTGGTTGTGTTTGTAAGTATATTTATCTACTTTAGAATCTTATCTGCTAATTTACATAGGTCTTTATTTCTATAGACTGTTTTCAAATCAACATGAGAAATTGCTTTGTTAGGTAAAATATTAAGTAATTTATTTAATCCAGATTCTGAATTCTTGAGGAGATTTACCGTCTGATTCATATCCCCCATCAGAACCAATTTTGCTCCCTCTCCTATACGAGAAATTAACAACCCCATATATTCTTTATCCAATAATTGTATTTCATCGGCAATAAGAATGTCTCCTGCTTGAACGGATAGCCCATGTAATTCAGGCATCGTTAAAAATTCAAACTTTTTATGACTAAGGTCTTCTTTAATAAAATCATAATCTACATTGTTCATACCGTGTTTTGGTGTACGAGTATTTCCGTATAATGTAGATAATGCTGACATAAATCCCGAGAAATATGGATATAATTTATCGTTTTTATCTCCAGGCAAATGACCCAAAGCATAACGCTTACTTTCAATAGTGGGGCGAAGTATATAAACTTTTCTATCTTGTGCTAATGCTAAAGCACACGAAACAGAAACAAGACTTTTCCCAGTCCCAGGAGATCCAGTTAAAAGTGTTGCATCAGCATTGAAAATTGAGTATACAGCAGCTTTCTGATATATATCTCGAGGTCTAAAATCAACACCTTCTTCAATATTGAATCCACAATACTTTCTATTTCTAGAAATACAATCTAATCTTTTCTTATGAGGATTATAACAAAATATATCTTCAGGTGTAATATAATAATCCCAATCACTTAATGGTCTATCAAACTTCCATAAAATATAATTCTTGAATTCCTTTAATTGCTTTCCTTCTAAATCATTTGTTTGAAATACAAAACCAGGATCTGTATCATGTATATAAGGAGAATATTCTTCTAATATAGTATCTTCTTTTATTTCAAATTCAACCGATAAAGCCCTTGCCAATAAAGTCATACCAATATCTTTTGTTAATACAATACCATTATATCGTTTAGCTGTCATTATGATATTCATATCATTCGATACAGATTCATCAATATGAGAATCTAAAATACATTCTGGGTTCTTATCAACATATGTTCTTATCGACTTAATAGCAGCTCTTGCTGAGTATCCTCTAATCTTATCATTTTTTAGAGCATCTAATTCCTGCAATGATATCATTGAAAAAATAACATCTGGGTAATCAATAAGAATATCTGCGTGATCTAAAAAACAATTTGTGTCAATAATGAATTTTGGCATTTAATTTCCTTCTCAAAAATAATTAAACTCAACGTACCTAACAGGTGATTCTGTAATTATTTATCATTACTTATTGTATCCATTATAAAATTTTTACATAAATCTATATTATATTCAACCGAATCTGTATCCCAAATTTCTAAAACTGAAAACCCTTTACTTTTAGCTGCGTTATTTTTCTTTAAGTCATATTCCTCTTTTTCACAAGGAGTCATTTTAGAATGAACCATTATAAAATTTTCAAATTCTAATTCAGTCATTCTATCTTTTCTCGGGTGCCATATACTTCCATTATATTCTATTATAACACTTAATGAGGGAATTGTAAAGTCATAACTATAATATTTTCCAGAACTTATTAAAAAATATTCAACTTTATCCTCATACCCTATATAATAATCTTTATAATCAATTATTTTATTTTCTATTAATAATGATATTATTGGAAGAAATATAGTTAGTGATTCCTTGCTAGCATTCAAAAAAGTAGTATTATTAATACAAGGTTCTATAGACTCTTCTACTTTTTTATCTATTTCATCAGAAGTTAAAATCTTACCATTAGAAATATGATTCTCAAATAACCAATATTCTTTACAAAGAGTAGATTGAGATCTATTGTACGATTTAATATCTTCACCATAAAATTCAGCTCGTGTTTTAGCAACCCACTTCGATATTCTATTAGTCTTACAATATTCATTTACTTTTATTTCAGCAGTTTCATTATCAAACCCTAATTTCAAATAGTATTCTTTATTTGAAGGAGATTTACTTTTTTTAGTATAAGAACATTTTTTAGCCCCTTCAATAAAATCTCGATCTAAATATTGTAAGTATTTTTCACTACCACATTCTTCGCCATACCTTAATTGAAAATTTTCTAAAGTATGTAACTTTTTTTGATTCGGTTCTTTATTTGAATATATCTCTAAATTATTTTTTATGATTTCAATATTCGATTCATTCTTTATTAAATCAATTAAAAACTTCCTGTACTTTTTTAATAAAATATATGGAGTAGATTCTAAAAGAATTTTAAGATGAATTTTAAGATGAATTTTAGTTCCTATAATATCAGAAATTATATTCTTCTTTCTAGATAATTGATGTGTGACTGATCTTTGCTCTTCGCCAAACATCCTTCCACATAAAACACTACACGTTTTCTTATAACCAACATTAAAACTTTGAAATCCTAATTTTGTTGTTTTACAAATAGGACATATCGGAGTTTCCATATCATTAATAATTTTATAAACTCGTTCACCAAATTTAATATCATAATCTTTAGTGTAATAAAAAATATCATTTATATGACATCGTATATCAGAATTAATAATATTTATTTTTACATTATTAATGATATTTCTGTCGGTTATTTTAATTAATTTTTCTCTTAGAATAATAGATGATAATTCCGGGACGTAATTAGCTTCAATAATAGGTTCATATTTTTTCATTGGATTTCGCCTTTAGATAAATAGTAATGTAGATTGGCGGGATACCATGCCTTAGTATCTCTGGTTGCTACTAACAACCTAAACGTCAATCTATTCCTATTATTACTTATCATATCAAGAATATCAATCTTCCATCATATCAAATAAATCATCCTCAACACCACTCGAATCTAAACCACTAACCGAGATCTTATTCCTTTCTATATTTCGGTTTTCCTCAGTCTTCATTTTAATATTATTCGCCATCGAGTTACCTGAAATCACTATTTGGTTATCTTCGTCGATATCTCCTACATAAGCCCTTGCGAAGTTTACCTTCATAGGTATTTTAATATTTAAAATACCTCCAAACCGATTCTTAAGCACCTTCCATAATTGCATACCTTTCTCTCGTAGATCGGCTGGCATTACTATACCTATGATCGCGTCGGAAGTAGAACTCAAAGCAGTTGAATTTTTTGTTAAGATATCATTAGCATAGAATAGATGATCATCGCTAACTTCAATATCGATACATTCTTTTATTTCTAATGGTTCAATTGAGAAGATTTCATCAATAATAAAAGTATTATAATTTATACTTTTTAATTCAATTCCTTCTTTCAATCCAGTTTTAATATTAATAATACCTTTATTAGTAGGGAATTTATGATCTCCGGAACAAATAATTTCTTTACCTGATTTTGTTGTGATCGTATACATCATTTTTTTCTTGATAGGATAAACTCTTTTTACAGTTACGTCTTTTTCATTTCCTAAAATAATATCACCAACTTTAATATCTTTAATGAAACAAGATTTATATTCATCAAAAACTTTTCGTTTTACTCTCGTATATAAATCAAGACATTCAGACACATTGGTGAGATCTATATCACTTGAATTAGAATCGTTAGTAGCTCTATTACCTTGAGTAGCGGAAAGTCCGCACATTTTCTTTTCAACCATCAAACCACGAAGTTCTTCTGTAATAGACTTAACAACTGAATACATATTATCTGATTTAACACGATCTGAATTAAGTAAATTAATATAATCAACGACAACAATTACTGGTTGAAATCCTAATTTAACTTTAAGTTCATCCATAAGAAATCTAATATTAGAAACTGTAATAGATGCTGGAGGAAACTCTTTAATAACGAGTCTACCTTTTGTTTTTTGTTTTATACCTTGTAATTGTTTTTTATAATTAGATTCTTTAATGAAAGGAACATCATTAATATCTACACCTAAGAAATTAGCATCTATTCTCTGTGCTATCTTTTCTTCTGCCATCTCTAATGTAATATATAAAACATCATTACCATTACGAAGGAAATTAGCTGTTAAACCACACATCGATGAAGTTTTCCCCATTCCTGTATTATGACTTAAGAAACTATCTGTATAATATCTTCTATTACCTTCTCCTAATTCTAAATCAAACATATTTTCTTGCTTGGGGAGTTCAACAATATCAATTAATTCTTCTGTACCATATGTACCATTTGTAGTTGAAATTAAATCACCAATATTGAAATCAAAAGCATATTTTTGTTTTTTGTTTTCATCAAAATATAAGTGATTAAAAGAACACTTATTAGTTTTAGTTTTTGTTTTGAATTCAACTATATCGTATGGTATTGTTTTGTGAATTGCTTTAATATCTTCAAAACCAGTATCTGTTAAGACTTCATAATCTTCTACGTTCCATGATTCAATTATTTCGCCCATTATATCTTTGCCTTGGTTATATGTTTAAGGAAATCAATAATACAAATATCTTGTATTTCGAGAGTGTTCTTATTTCTTATTGTTATTATACTATCTGATGTTACACATCCGCTCATTAATACTGTAAGAGCTTTTTGTTCTAAACCTCCAGCAAATACATTATCTAAAGATCTTATACCTGTGGAGTATTTTACATCTTTCATATTATATTGTTTATGTCGTTCTGTTATTCCTTTATCATCGAAGAATTCAATTCCAATAGATGTTTCAAATTCTACTTGAAGAGCCTTTCTAACAATCTCAGGAATTGATGTCATTCCTTTTCCTACTTCAATTATCTCAACTGATTCTACTATAGCATTATGTAGAGCTCTATCTTGACACCATTTCTCTGTATTTACGACCAACCATTCATTATCATATTCATTGTTCTCTACATAAACAGTATCAACTAATTCCATTATATTATCGAATAGACTTGCTGATATAGATTCATCTTTAGTTACTTCTAATTTAATAGTATTATTAGTCGGTAAGTTTTTATAATCTACCACATATTGTTTAATAAGATTGAATAAAGTCTTATGTTCCATTGAAGTATAATATTCAGGTTTAATATGTGGTAGAGTTTTTCTTGCGAACTTCTTGTTATTCATTAATGATGATAATATTATTTCTTCAATCATAGTTTCCTTTGTCTACTTAGTCTTCTTCGTTTTCATTGTCTGAATATTCTATTTTAAGTTCAGCTTCTAACTCTTCGATAGTGACTCCTTTTTTAATACATTCCTTTTCATCATAAGTAAATGATACACTAAAATTACCATTTTTATAAATAGGAGTCACTACCACATTAATATCTAAACATTGTAACATAAGTTCTTCCATTTGTCAACCCTTATTCTTCATTTGGTTCATCTTCATTGTCTGATTCATTGATATCAGCATCAATATTAATTTCCTCGTGATCTGAGTCAAAAGAGAATCTATTAAATATTTCATCACGTATTTGATCTAGAAATGGTAAGATATATTCTTCAGGTTTTGATCTAACTTCCTTCATTGATACTTTTGTTTCATCAGGGAGAATAAAATTATTACCATCTTTCTTAAAAATATTATATTCATAAGCCATATCTACTAATGAAGAATATTTTGACATCCCTTTCTTAAATAAGATTTGAACTTTTACTTTTTGTCCTTCGGGGATATATCTTGATTTAGAAACATTACATGTAATATTAGCACCAATATGATCCGTTCCTTCCTTCTGTTTAGCTTTAGATAGTATAAGAACCACGTCGCTTGCATATCCGAGACCTGTTCCGCCGCTTACTACTGCTTTTGAGAACATCTCCATGGTCTGATAGCTATGAGCAATTGTGATAAGAGTTGTCTCAGTTAACGATAACTTCATTGTAATAAGTCTAAATACTGATTTAACTGCTTTGGCCCTGGTCATATCAACAGTATTCTTTCCATCCTGTGCATCCTTTACTTCCTTTTCTGAAGCAAGCATACCAATACTATCCAAACACAAAATATATTTCGGTGCTACTGGTTGAGGTGTTTCAATAAATTCAATACCATCCTTTTTAGCTTTCTTTCTATCTTTATTATTTTTATCTACTAATAATTTATTATCAGTTTTTTCTTTTGTTCTTTCTTCAAGAATACCATCGAGAATTGAAACAGACTGAATCTTAAATTCTTCTACAGTCATAACAGGTAAAATAATCATTCTATCAGCTGGAATATCAAGGTTAGTTGCCATCTCAGATATAGTAGAACCTTCTGATTCAAAGAAGATAGCATATGAATTTTCTACCTCAGATAGAAATGATTTAATCATATGTGCGCCGAAGAATGATTTAGCTGTTGAAGTTGCTCCAGCGAGAGTAATTCTTTTTCCCATAGGCATACCGCTAAAAATATCACCATTTCCCACTACTGCATTTAATACATAACACCCAGTATCAATATATGATTTTACAACATAGGGGTTATTTTTATCTGATAGACTAAATGCGTAATTATTTTTCGCTAACTTCTTGATATTTTTCAAAACACTATCCATTTTCTATCTCCAGTTCTGGTTCTTCATACATTAATTCTTCAATATCCCTTTTAGATATATTTTTATATTCAGCTTTATTTCTAAATGCTGATTTCTTCTTCCTTGCCTGATTGTAATTTTCTGAGTCAGGATTTCTCCGACTCTTTGAATTATAACCCAATTTTACTTCTCCTTTTCGTGTCCATGTAATTTTAATTGTTCAACTAATGATAATTCAATTCCATCTTCATAATATAAAACATCCGCTAACATTCTACCAAACTTTCCTTTCTTGTCTTTAGTGGTTTTGACAATTACATCCTTTCCATCTATAGCATTTTTGGTGAATAATGTAGCTTCCTTACCTCGTGCTTTCTCTACAAGATCCCTTGTTCTAGATTCCGGACAATCTATGTCCAAAAGCCGTAATGTTGCTTTGTGAAATATCTTAAACCCTAAATCTATCATTACGACGCAAGTGTCGCCGTCAATAACTCTAAAAATTTTACCAGAATAAGTGTACATTCTCTTCTCCTTTATTATGTCGTATAATAACATACTTTGATATTAATGTCAACATATTATTTCATCTTCTTCCCCGTTCCTATTGCGAACCAAAATACAAAACCATCATCCACTGATTTTTTCTTGTAAACTTTGTTTAGTTGTTTTATTAGGAATTAGTTTTACATCATCATATTTAATTGCATCATTATCATGAGACCATTCATGGAAAATTTCAGGATGAGAGATCTGTAATTGAATAGCTTCAACTTGTATTCCAACATATAATATCTGTTTAGACATTCTTACGTGTTTTGAGTGTAAAAAATATGTTGATAATAAAATCATTAAAAATATAAACAACATTCTTATATCAGCTCTCTTATAATCTCTCATCCTGTTTTCCTTACTTCTCGATGTATAGTTTCTTGTTCAATTTATAAGCTTTTCTTTTGCTATCAGATTGAATTGCTCCTGTTTTCTTATCTACAGTATAAACAATATCAGTCTTAATACCATGATAAATTGATTTTCTAATTGCTTTAGCTTTCTTCTGATTCATTTTGTTCCTCCATAAAAGTTTGGTTACGTGTTTACGTGTTTACGTGTTTACGTGTTTACGTGTTTACGTTCATTATTTAATATCTTTCATTTACAAAACTATAATAACATATTTTAGAAGTAATGTCAATAAGTTTATTCGATCTATTCTAACTCATGTATTTTATTATAAACACAACGCCAAAAACCTCCATGTGGATCAGAACATTCATTATGATAATGTCCAAAATGCCATCGCTTAAACTCAAAATGACCAAGTAATTGTTCTAACATTTCTTCTGATCCATCTGGCATCCAATGTGACATTAACTCTTTTGTTATTGCTTGTCTAGCAAAAGTGACAGGAGCACAATGTGATACAACATAATCAACTTTGTTATTATATTTTGCTAAATTAAGAAAACATTTGTCAATATCTTCTTGTGATATAACTTCTTGTTTCCACATAGTCTTTCCCCATGTTCTATATGCACGATCATGTGAATGAGCTCCACCAATAGCAAGAATACGTTTACCATTGATCCTATAAACATTACCTCGTCTGAGATGAAAAATACTATGACCAACATAACCTACATCAGCACCGAACTTATTATAAGATTGTAAATTATCCAATAGATCAAAATTCTCATGGTTTCCATCACAAAAAACTGTCGTAAAATTTCTATCATCCATCCATTTTAACCAATAGTGTTCTTCTTTTGTCATAGTATAATTCCATAGCATACCAAAATCACCTGCTATAATAACAACATCTTCCTTGGTTAAATATTTTTGCTCTGGAAAATTTCTATTTGTTAATTTATTTATATCATGTGTTTGATGAATATCTCCTGTCACAAAAGTACGACCTGTCATTTTTTACCTCCGATAAATATAATTATATTCTTCACGATAATTGCGTTATCCAAGAATTCTAATACTGTAAAGGAGTATCAGCTTAAAATGAATTATAAAAAACATTATAACACACTTATATTAAAAAGTCAACATAGAACTTTAAATGATAATATTTATTTTGAAAATCATCACATAAAACCTAAATGTTTAGGAGGTAATAATAAAGAAAATTTAGTAAAATTATTACCTGAAGAACATATCACAGCACATCTTTTATTAAGGAAAATTTACCCAGGGAATAAAAAAATATTATTTGCTGTTTATTGCATGTTAAATGGTTTAAATAAATGTTCAAAAAAATGTAAAAACATATATGAATATAAACAAATAAAAGAAGAAATTTCAGTCATTAGATCAAAGGAATGGGAAATGGTGATCATCCATTTCAAAAGATGACAAATGAAGCTCGATCAAATAGGAGTAGAAAGTCAGAAAGAACAAAGACAAAATTAGGAATTAATAGAGGAATAAACCACCGCCTTTTCAATAAACACCGTTCTAAATCAACAACAGACAAAATCTCGAAAAATCATCATAATGTGTCTGGTGAAAATAATCCAAATGCGAAAAAATATATTCTAATATCACCAAATAATAATAATTTCATAGTACATGGAGGAATAAAAAAATTTTGTAAGGAAAATAATATAAGTCATTATGCTATTAAAACTAATATTAACAAAGGTAAAATTAAATTAAAAATTAGAAAGGATTGTAGTGTTGAATTTCTTAATGCACAAAATTGGGAAATTAAACTTATATAAATCTAAATCGAGTCGTCCACGGGAGATCATCCATCCATTTTAACCAATAGTGTTCTTCTTTTGTCATAGTATAATTCCATAGCATACCAAAATCACCAGCTATAATAACAACATCTTTCTTAGTTAAGTTCTTCCCACCATTCTTTTTGAAGTATTTTAGTTTCGCGATATCATGTGTTTGATGAAGATCTCCAGTGATGAATG
>Ga0307987_1002281_pt1 | contig 10074 bp, 10 predicted proteins | sample EllFjometagen181_FD_203157 | JGI IMG/M metagenome (GOLD analysis project Ga0307987, IMG submission 203157) | Marine microbial communities from Ellis Fjord, Antarctic Ocean - #181 | ecosystem: Environmental > Aquatic > Marine > Unclassified | place: Southern Ocean | collected 2014-10-08 | reverse complement strand
CTACAGAAAGAAAGAATCAGAGGAGAAAAAAATACTTTAAATGGAGAAAAAAAATGGTACTGTAATAAAATAAAATTACGTCACTAAGGTTGACGTAAAACCGGTCAAGATAATTGTCGTCTGATAACCGCTTTCATGGCTCCTCGTTCTTCATGAAATCCGCCTTCGTATAACGGGGTTCTTCAGGTGTAATGGATATCATCTGCCGCGTTTCGTATAATAGAGTTGTTTGCAAATAAATTTCCCGCTCCTAAATCCCAATAAATCCAAGAGATATTTTATGAAAAATTCTATTTACGAACAATTATAATATGCTCCTGCATGCTTGAATCAAGCCGAAGGCTTGCTCCATTTGCCGTTCTGGTCTTGTTTCCAGAATGTGGCGGAAATATCATCTCGGGAGTTATACGACTGATAAAGATCTGTCATATGTTTTATTTCTTCCGCAATTCCATAGAATGCATATATTTGATGATTTTTTGTGTTTGCAGGGAAGTTGCTGGAGGGGAGTAGCAATGGATCTATTGGTTCTGTGCAAGTGCTTAGAAGGATTTTAGACGCATTTTTATTGCCGTTTGGGTCGGTGGTTAGCAATACAGGTTGCAGCTCTGCATCCGCTTCGTTTGTTGTGCCGTGCGGAATGAACTCTTTGGATGCAAAGGTCCATAGGGTTCGATCCAATTCGTGAATTTCCGCTTCGGTCTTACAAACTACCAGCAGATTTTGTCCAGTGCTGTAGATCTTCTTTATTAATCTAGACAATCCTAAGGCAAAGGGTTGTAGTGTGAAATGGTAAAAAGAAACCTGGGCAGTATCTGTTTTAGCTTTCATAGTTATCTTCAATGAACTTATTCAGAAGTCGCATGCCAAAGGCGGTTGGGCCTGCAAGCCCTGTATCTGGCGATTTTTTATTTTCGCTAACGACTCCAATATCTAGATGTGCCCAAGGCACTTTATTTACAAATCTTTGTAAGAATTGTGCAGCTATACTTGTTCCCGCTGAGCCATCTGGAGTTCCTATATTTTGCATGTCTGCGATATTAGAATCGATCATCTTATCATACTTTTTATCAAGTGGCAGTCGCCAAACCCTTTCGTTAGTATCTTCTCCAGCCTTGATTAATTGCTCTGATATAGAATCGTTGTTGGATAATAATCCGGCAAATTCATCCCCCAAACAAATCCTTACTGCTCCCGTTAGGGTCGCAATATCGACCATTACAGTAGGTTTATAGACTGATTGTGCATACCACAGTATATCTGCTAAAACTAGTCGTCCTTCAGCATCTGTGTTGAGAATCTCTATGGTTTGTCCAGACATTGATTTTACGATATCGCCCGGTCTTTGAGCACCGCCGTCTGGCATATTTTCAACCAGCCCAACGACTCCCACCACATTTACTTTTGCCTTTCTTAAAGCAAGCATTCGAAGCATCCCGATTACAGTTGCCGCGCCAGCCATATCTCCTTTCATGGTGACCATGCTTCCTGCTGGCTTTAGTGATAGCCCTCCGCTATCGAAGGTGACGCCTTTCCCTATTAAAGCTATTTTTTTCTTACTTGTTTTTGCTCCATTCCAGTGAATCACTACGACTCTCGATGGCGCTGTACTACCTTGCCCCACACCAAGCAACGCATTCATTTTAAGAGATTTTAGTTTGGCTTCATCTAGTACTTCTACCTTAAGGCCATATTTACTAAGTCCTGTACAGATTTTTGAAAGTGTTATTGGGTTTTTTACATTAGATGGCTCTGCGACGAGATCTTTTACAAGAGCTACGCTTTCGGAAAAGTTTTTATATCCATTTAGCTCTGCATTCAGTTTGGTAGAGCGCTCTGAAATTACATTGAGCTTTTCTAAGCGCACCTTCTTTTTGTCATCTTTTTTTACGGCTTTATATTTATCAAATCGATAGCTGCCCAGCAAAGTTCCCAGCAACAGATTAAGAAGAGACGGAGTTGCAATGGAAGAGTAGGCCTCTGCTTCTTTGATTGAGTGGCTTGTCAGCTTTCTATATAAGCTAGCCCCGGCCTTAATTAAGTCGGGCAATTTTGCTTTTTTTAGATCTCCGACTCCAAATAATATGATGTTCTTAATCTTGTCGTTACCCGTTGGAATAAGTAAGAACTCGTTGGGGGTTGCTTTATAATTGTGAACCTTAATGAGCTGCTTGAGATCAACTCCAGTTTCTTTTTTTATTTCATTTGCCTGAGAAGAAAGCTCTAGTTTCTCATCTAAAATTATTGCAATAGCTGCGCTGGCTTTATTTCTACGTTCTACGAATTTTATTTCCATTTTTATCCTCTCTGATGATGTTTGCTTAAACTAAATTTATATAGCTCTATTGAGTTGTTTTCAATGATTTCGTTTAGTTGCTTTAGGAATTGTTTCCTATTGTATTTTTTGGGCACAATTGCTGGCAAAATTTTTATAATTGCGGTGCCTGGTTTCAGTTCTCCGCTTTTGGGCCAAAACATTCCAGTATTTACGGCAATAGGCAAAACTGGCAATTTCAAGGTTTCGTAGATCATGGCTATTCCTGAAGGGTATTCCGTTATGCGGATTCCAGCATTTGCTCTTGTGCCCTCGGGGAATATTACAGGGCAATCTTCTTTAGAAAGCTTTAGCAGTTGCCTTTGAAGATACGAGATTGCTTTTCTTCCCTTAGATCTGTCGACATGAATTGCCCCTGTTGCTTTGAGACATATGCCTAAAAATGGGACATAAAGCATCTCTTTTTTAATGATAAAAATTGGGTTTGGAATGAGAAAAGGTAAGATAAGGGTTTCTAATACGGATTGGTGTTTACAGGCCACAATGAAAGGGCACTTTGGAATGTTTTCTTTCCCAATGACTTTAAAATCTATTCTATAAATAATTCTAAGTAGAAAGAATATTTGCCTTAACCAACATTGTGCACCCATCTGAGCTAGCCTTCTTGACAGAAGAGCGGGTAAGCCTAAAGTGCCCATTACTAAGGTTATAATGCTGGCTATAGTATAAAATGCAAAATTACGCGCTTTGGATAAGGCTGTCATAAGGGTTTTTCAAAATAATATGAGGACTATAATATATTTGGTGTATTCCTTCAGCATCAAGATTGTACTTTTTGGATTTTTCCACCATTGATTATCTTTAAAGTCTGAACGAAAGACCGGATAACATTCAATTTGCAGCTCTGGCATAGCTCTTTTAAATACTAATAAACTTCTTGGCATATGATAAGTGGCCGTCACCAAAGTGATTGATTTCATTGAATTTAACGCTAGCCAAGCTTTTGTTTCTGAGGCGTTTTCGAATGTATTCGTTGCCTTTTTGCCAAATTCAACTTTGTTTTGTAATTTTTTAGGCAATGAATTGAGAGATATTTTTTTTATTTTTGAATCAATCCCTGTTATAAATAGTCTTTTAGAGGGGTTATCTTTAAGCAACGCTATACCTGCCTCAATCCTTTTAGCTCCTCCAGTTAGCACAACTATTGCATCTGTATCTATTTTTTCATTTGGCATTTCATATTTCGATACCAGATTTGAAAAATATAAGAAACCTAGGCCCCAGGTCACGAATAGAGTGCAAAAAAGATATAAATATAGCCTGGTCATGGATTTAAGATTCCCTCAGTTAAAAGTTTCTCAAAGTTTTTTTTAAATAGCCTATCGAACTCCTTTGTTGTTATTTCTTTCTCAAGTGCTTTTAAAGATGTTATCTCGTATTCTTTCAGGCCACAAGGAATTATTCCTTTAAAATGCTCAAGATTAGGAGCTAAATTGAAGGCGATCCCATGATAACTAATCCACTTCCTTATTCTAATCCCAACAAAGGCAATCTTTTGGGGGGAGGGGAGGTTCTTGGTTTTAATCCATACTCCTGGATTTTCAGGAAGTCTCAAGCCCACAAGTCCAAGTTCTTTTAAGATTGCTATTAAGATCTGTTCTAGAAAATATACATATCTTCTTACATCTGGAGGGCGTGGAGCAAACAGCTGCTTTAAATCTAAAATCAGATATACCACTCTTTGTCCTGGACCGTGATAAATGAATTTGCCACCCCTATTGGTTTTATAAACAGGGAGCCCATTGTCGTGCAATAGCTCTTCTTTTTTCGAGCTTACTCCCTCGGTGTATAGCGGGTGATGCTCTAAAATCCATATGATATTTTCTGGCAGAGTTGACTTATTCGTCACTGTATGCTCCATGTACTGAAGTGCCTTTTGGTAATCTACTAATTTTGTTGAGGTTTTATATTTTATATCTATCATAAAAAGTATGAGTATCTGGATATACTCGATGGATTTCAAGAATCGACTTCGTCGCCTTTGAAATACTGCGCTGCGTGTGCCTGGCACCACGTACATTAGAGTACGCTCTGTTGCTCTCTTTCAAAGTTCCTCGTTCTTCATGAAATCCATCTTCGTATAATGGGAATTTTGAAGTGTGATGGGTATATAAATTAAATGAAAATAAAAGCATTTCAATACTTTCTAGCTTGTACTTGGACTATAATAATAATCTGTTTAGTTGCTTTTACCATTTTAGGAGTCACTTTACGCAAAGAATATTTGATAAACAAGAAAAGAAAGACAGAAGCCAATCTAATATTAACTGGAGACAAACTAACGTCGTGCATTAATGAGGCATGCTCTCCTGGAGGCTGTGAGACCCAGAAAGACTGGAAAAAGGCATATTATAAGGTCTTTGGCAAAAAAACAGCTTGTGCCGTAGCTTTATATAAAGCGAAGTTAGAACAGCTAAAGGGGGCGGTTCCATATCCAAGGCATCAAAGATGTTACCAAACAAAGGATACAGAGTTATTTGAACAAGAGGGACTTAATTACAAAGATTTAAAAGAAAAATACTTAGGAACAGATAAAGTGCCAGAAGTTAAATTAAGCAATGAGTTTAAGATCCCTCCAAAACTCAATTTTGTTTGGGTTACTTCTGATCAAAGAACAAAAAAAGAAAATGAAAAGTTTTTTTATAAGCATAATGAATATATATTTCACAATACAAAAATAACCCCAAAGTGGGAACATACGCTATGGACTAATAATATTGATTGGATCCCTGATTCTGCACAAGAAGAGTTAAAGACCAAAAAGATAAAGCTGAGATCCATAGATGAAATTGATATGCAGAATTCAAAGCATAGGGCACTGAAATCTTTGGCAAAAGAATATGCAATTCAACATAAATGGGGGCTTTCAAGTGATATAGCAAGGGTTTTGGTTGAATATTACGAAGGAGGAGTTTATGTGGATGGAGATTTCAATATATTTAAGCCTGCAGGATTAGAAAAGTACATAAAAAGCTACAGGTCTTTCTTTGGTGTAAGTGATTATTCTCCTGAGATTGACTTGTTTGTAGTAATGAACGCATTTATTGCATCTGAAGCAAGAGGAGAAATCCTTGGAGAATTATTAAGATTAATGTATAGGAATACAATCGACCTTGTTAACGCCCCTAATTATGTTAAATATCCATGTGATCAATTTACAGATACGCTTTTTAAAACTGGTCCAATCTCTCTTACGGTAGCTTTTGCCTCAAAGCAAATAGATGGTCAAGACGTTGTATTGCCGCAGTTGCTTCGAAGACCTTATGATTCATTTTCTTTTATTAGGGAAAGCTATGGAAAGGATTCCTCTAGGGCAACGTGGGAGACTGAAGGAATGAAAAAAAGACTGATATATTAGAGGCGATACTTTAAGAGCACCTCTCTCTTAAAAAAATCAATAAAGCCTCTTCCTCTGTTCGGCCCGCGATAAGATCAACTTCTTTGTACCCTGCATTGCTCAGCTTCCATTTAATAAAAGTAGTAGCATAGAAGGAAATGATTACCTGAATAGCGACTATAAGAATCTGTATGTGAAAGTTAAACATTGGGTAAAATTTTGTTGCTGTTGCAGCCATAGAGCCGATGAGCAAATGAATAAGTGCCAGGTCCCAAACTTTTTTGTACAAGGCCCAGAATATTCCAAATAAGAAATTCCCCCAGCAAAACCCATCTTTTATGAGAACACATTCATCAGGAGGGGTCTTAGATTTTTTTAAAACTGCGTAGAAATTCATTTGTTTGCTCTAGTATTTGCATTAAAATCACCTATATCTTACGTATATTTACTTAAAAACCAAGAGGAATTATGGAGTTACATGGCACGACAATTTTAGCAGTAAGAAAAAACAAAGAGGTGACGATTGCATCTGATGGACAAATTTCACTTGGCCCTACGATCGTTAAGGGCACAGCAAAAAAGCTTAGATCCATTGCTAATGGGAAAATTGTAGCAGGGTTCGCGGGCTCTACCGCTGACGCTTTAACCCTATATGAAAGGCTGGAAGGAAAGCTAGAACATTACAAATATCAATTGGCTCGGGCCTGCGTAGAGCTTGCTAAAGATTGGCGGACTGATAAATATCTGCGGAGACTTGAAGCCATGATGATCGTCGTAGACAAAGACTGCTTGTTTATTTTAACTGGGAATGGAGATGTAATCGAGCCAGAAGACGGAATTGCAGCTATTGGTTCTGGTGGGAATTATGCGAGAGCCGCAGCCAAAGCCCTAATGGACGTTAAAGATTATAATTCTGAAAAAATTGTAAGGCGTGCGATGTCAGTTGCCGCTGACATCTGTGTCTTTTCAAATCACAATCTTACTATCGAGACAATTAAATAGAGTTTTATCATGAAAAATAAGAAAGATTTAAAGGCCCAAAGAATATTAAAAGCCTCGTTGACCCCAAAACAAACGGTAGCCGAGCTAGATAGATTTATTGTTGGTCAAGACGCAGCTAAAAAGGCCGTGGCAGTGGCTCTTAGAAATCGATGCCGTAGAAAGGCTGTGCCTGAAGAGTTAAGAGACGAGATTGTGCCGAAAAATATTTTAATGGTCGGTCCAACCGGTGTGGGTAAGACTGAAATTGCTCGGAGGCTTGCAAAATTAGCAAATGCTCCGTTCATAAAAATAGAAGCGACTAAATTTACTGAAATAGGATATGTAGGGCGGGATGTGGATTCAGTTATCAGGGATTTAATGGAAATTGCTGTGAACATGTTAAAAGTAAAAAGCAGGAAGGCAAATCATGATATGGCAAAAATTAGGGCAGAAGAAAGAATCATTGAAGTCCTTGTTGGTAAGACTTCAACAACGGAAACAAAAGAAAAATTCAAAAAAATGCTAAAAGCTGGAGAGCTAGATAAGAAGGCGATAGAAATAAAAGTAAGAGATGTACCTCCACCAAGTCCGATGCTTGACATTCCTGGTTCCCCAGGTGGACAGATGGGCGTAATCAATATCGGTGAGATGCTTGGGAAGGCATTAGGTACAGGTGACCGCACCAAAAAGAAAAAGTTGACAGTCAAAAAGGCATGGGGTGTGATCGTTGAAGAGGAAATAGAAAATTTGACAAACAATGAAGCTATAGCCTTTGAAGCAAAAGAGTTGGTTGAAAATGAAGGCATAGTTTTCTTAGATGAACTTGACAAGATTGCTTCTAGAGAAAATGCAAAGGGCGGAGATGTTAGCCGTGAAGGTGTTCAAAGAGACCTGCTACCATTAATCGAGGGAACAACAGTTTCAACAAAATATGGATCGATAAGTACCGATCACATTCTTTTCATAGCTTCTGGTGCATTTCATTTGGCAAAACCCTCTGATTTGTTGCCAGAATTACAGGGCCGATTGCCAATACGAGTTGAGCTTTCAGATTTAGATAAGAACGATATGGTTCGAATTCTAAAAGAGCCAGAAGCAAGCTTGATTAAGCAGTACACCGCATTAATTGGAACAGAGGGTGTGTCTCTACACTTTACGGATGGTGCAATTGAAAAGATCGCTGAAATTGCAATTACTATAAATAAAGAGGTGGAGAACATCGGGGCTCGTAGGCTTCACACCATCTTGGAAAAGTTACTTGAAGACATAAGCTTCTCGGCTTCAGAATCTCGTTTAAACGAACTAAAGATTGATGAGAAGTACGTCGACAAACACTTGAGCGGTCTTACAAAGCAGATAGATTTATCAAAGTTTATCCTATAAGCCACTTTTGCTCTAGTCTCTTCAACTCACCAGACTTTTTCAAGCTTCGGATGGCTTTATCAAACTTGGCTTTTAGGGGAGAGCCTTTCTTAAAGGCGATTGCATAACCGTAACCAGTAGCATTTCCAAATTCGGAATATGCTAACCCTGGACATTTTTTCACAAAAGCTTTTGCTTGAGATTCTTCAACTAAAACGCCATTGATTCTTCCCAGCTTCAGGTCTTCAACCATAATATGATTCTTATCCAAAGAAACTAGCTTGAACTCCTTTCCTGTCTTTAGTTCTTCCTGCAAAAAAGATTCCATAGTTGTGCCGACTTGTGCTGAAATGGTCTTTCGGTCTAAGTCTTTAACGGATCGAACGGGCTCTTCCTTCTTGTAAAGCATGGCAAATTTTGGAACAAAATACTTTGCTGAGAAAGCTACATTCTTTGCTCGTTCAGGCGTAATGGTTAAACAAGAAATTCCAAAGTCGATTCTATCTGTTTGCAGGGAGGAGACTATGCTTGAGAATTTCATGTCATGCGTTTGAAGTTTATAACCGAGCTTTTCTGCGATTTTATTCGCCAGATCTATATCAAAGCCTACGATTTCTTCATCTTTTATGAACTCAAATGGCGGATAATCCGCAGATGTGCCAACTATTAAAGCCTTTTCGGCCGGGTCATTGCCATCAGCAAGGGCTACCCCTCCTACGCATAAAAATGCCATCAGAATAAATAAACAAAAATTCTTTATGCCCCTTGAAATCATTATTCTCAACCTAATTAATTAGGTGTTAGTCATACACGCCATATCGTGACATTACAATGAAAAATGAGTTCCAAGAACATACAATGATAGACATAGCAATTATTTCGTTATATTTGGGCGTTTGTGTATTCTCTCCTTGAGTCCCAGAACCAAGAAACAACTTCTTTTCTCCTTCTAGATCCTCTTCACGCACTAATATGAGAGCCAAATAATTCTGACTTCATCTCACTGATCTGAGGCAAGTTGGAGCCATTTTTTTGCTTCCTCTACGTTTCTTTCTTTTTCCAGCAGTAAAGCAAACTCATACGGCTCCTCTGCGTCACCTTGCTTAGCTGCCTTTTTACACCAACATTGCGCTAGTTTTATCGAGAATTACGCCGGAGATTATTTTACCCCTTACTCCTCATCTTGCTGTGCAGTTTTTCCACTTAGATATTGCTGATGAGCAGAACACTCTTCTTCATGCGTTGCGCAATATTCAATTAAAACATCTGGATCTTGCTGTGCAATCTTTACAATCTTGTCGCGAAAATGTTGCTGACGAGCAAAACACTCTTCTATGCGTGTTGAACAATATTCAATTAAAACAGATGGGTGTTTTATGCAATATTTAGTCAAAACATCTGCACACTTCGTCACTTCTTGGGCTGTAGCCTTGTGCCCCCATTTTAATGCGTTAAACATATCTTTCTTGGCATAATATATCCCGCATAAGTTATTCTGGGCTTCAGCGTGCCCCCCCTTTGCTGCCTCCTCATAAAAGTCTTTTGCCATCTCCATCTTCCCTTGAGCCTCATATAAAAGTGCCAGATTGAATTGAGAACTTGTTACGTTTTGGGCCGCAGATTTCCCCCACCAATATTCTGCCAATTTATTCTTTCCCTCTTCATGAAAGAAAACACCTAAATTATATTGAGAGTCGGCATTTCCTTTCTCCGCCGCCTTTTGCCAAAAGTCTTTTGCTAGTTTTTTGTTTCCTTTGTTATGAAATAACACACCTAAATTTTGCAAAGCATCTACTTGCTCCTGCTCAGCCGCTTTTTTATACCATTTAATGGCACATTTTTCATTTCCTTCTTTTTCGCATAATACACCCAAATTAAACTGCGCCACATCATCTCCTTGATTCCCAGAAGCAAGAAACAACTTCTTTGCTTCTTCTAGATCCCCTTCTTGCGAGAATATGAGAGCCAAATAATTCTGACTTCGTATATCTCCCTGATCTGAGGCAAGTTGGAGCCATTTTTTTGCTTCCTCTACGTTTCCTTCTTTTTCCAGCATTAA
>Ga0307987_1002280_pt1 | contig 10075 bp, 7 predicted proteins | sample EllFjometagen181_FD_203157 | JGI IMG/M metagenome (GOLD analysis project Ga0307987, IMG submission 203157) | Marine microbial communities from Ellis Fjord, Antarctic Ocean - #181 | ecosystem: Environmental > Aquatic > Marine > Unclassified | place: Southern Ocean | collected 2014-10-08 | reverse complement strand
AAGCGAACTGCTCCCGGGCGCCCTGTGGTCATCGCGCAATGGCACCCGAACCTGGCGAGACGATGAACGGGAACCCGCCAGCAAGCTCTGGCCGCCACCAACATCCACGGCAGCCCACAGCTCGCCACCGACCTCCAGGTCCAGTTCCAGCGAGGCGAAGCCGACCTGGTAGTGGACCTGGGCGCTGACCTCCAGCGCCACATCCAGGCGGCTGGGTTCGCTGTGCGAAGCACAGGAGGCCAGCACGACTGGCCGCCAACCGCTGCCGCCACCAGCGCTGACCGGCCCGGCCCGCCACCAACGTCGACCGCCACCAGCTTGGCTCGAACCGCTACCCGCCGCACACGCCCACGACGGTGTCGAGGCTGCCTGCCACGGGGGCGCTGCTGATCGCCACCGAGGCCAAGGCCCTTTCAAAACTGCAGCGTTCGAGCCACCACAGAGGATCGCCAGCCGCGTCTCCAGAGACTGCACAACGTCTTGATGCTCTGCGGCCGGCAAAGCCGGTCCGCAGGAGCATCCTGTTAGCGACCCAGCCAGTGGCTTTCCGCCCTGCCGAGGACCAGCGCTCGCCGGTCTCCTACGCTTGGCGTCAGTCCCATCCTGCCGTTGTGCATACCCACTCTTCTTCCTGCGGTACGCACCAGTTGCCGCCTTGGTCGTCGCAGTCAAGGTTCGTGCGGCAGTCATCCACCGAGGTGCGGCAGGCGAGGCGAACCAGATGATCCCCATCAAGAACGGAAAGGCCGCATTCCCCCGTGCTACAGTCGCTATTGACGAGGCAAACGCTGTCGACACAGACGGGCCAGATGGTCGCCTGTCGGCCATCGACGGGGGTTGCTGATGGATGAAGGCAGGACCTGCCAGTGGGACAATCAGAGTCCGCGCTGCAGAGGTAGGTGCACATGCACCGCGGACCGGCATCGTCCTCCGTCCCGTAGCAACGTCCGTTCGGGTATTCGGAGCAATCTGCGTCAGAGGCACAGTCGTCATCGCGCCACGAATCCCCACCGCATGTGGGTGGGGATTCATAGTGGCCAGCGGAAACGGGAACGCTCGACACCCTGTTGACGGAGTCATCGCCGCATCTGACGAATCCCGTAGCTTGGCCTTCAGGATCGACAATCTCGGTGTTCTCGGCACACGGGTCGGCCGGCCCGATGAAGTCGGTATCGCTGCGTGAATCGCGCGAAATGCTGCTATCCGGGGAGTCCTCCACCGCGCAAATGCAGGAGAGAGAGGATGCAAGCACCGCCATGGGTGGCAGCATTCTGATCATTCGGCGACCTCCATGAACCAGAGTACCACGACCGATCGCGACGCTCGGCCCCGCGCCCTTCCTTGCGCCTGGTGTCCGCTAACGTGCATTCTACTGTTCAAAGTAGCACGCCAAACCACCTGTACTACATCCACAACCAGCCGCATAGTCCTCCTCAGGAATGGGTCGAAGCTCCAACGATCGCGCCCAGCGCGTGGCAGCCCTTCGCCACTCGTGATCGATATCGAGTTCTGTGTAGCGCGCACCCCAGATGGCTCCCGCCAAAGCCGCGACTAAGGTCACTCCGCCAGCCCCCACCACGCCTCAGCCTACCGCCGACCTCCCCCACCCCCTCGTCGCCCAGGCCTCCCCGGCCGCCCAGGTCGCCGAGGCCGGGCAGGCCCATCACCCCCCGCCCCAGGCCGGCGTGACCCTGGCTCAAGAGCAGGCTCGGCCTCATCGTGCTCCTCCGCCTCCTCAACCTCATCGACCTCCTCGGCCCCATCGACCTCCTCAACCTCATCCCGCTCCGGCACCTCAGGCTCCTCAGGCTCCTCCGGCACCTCCGGCACCTCCGGCCCCTCCCCCCCCTCACCCCAAACCCGCCCCCCCAGCACCCCAACACTCTCCGCCACCAACTCACCTCTCCGCCCCGCATCCCTCACCCCCTCCAGCGCCTCCACCAGCTTCTCCAGCGCCTTCTCCACAGCAGCCTCCTGCTCTTCCACCGTCGGCTCAACCTTCTCCTTGGGCGCCTTCCACCCCAGCTCACGACCATTACGGACATTCTCGATAGCGCCAGGAACCTCGGACCAGGCCAGATCGCGGATATCCAGGGGCAGGGCCACTTTCTGGTCGATGGCCAATTCCACGGCGCTGGAGACACGCACGGTCTCGCGCACCCAGCGCACAGATCGGCCCAGGTTCTTGCCCACGTCGTTGGCGTAGGCCTCGACACGGCCGTGCTGGGGACGCAAAGCGTTGATGGCCACCCCCAGCAGCACCCGATGCTCGAAGCCACTGTGGGCGGACTCGGTCACGGCGGTGTTCCAGGCCTCGAGGTGGGCGCTGGTGGGTGCCAGCTTCGCGAGGGACACTCCCGCCACCTCACCCAGTCGGGAGCCCAGATCAGGGCTGTTTGTGGGGGCCGGAACGGTACCAAGCGGGTTTTCGGACGGTTTCGGCAAGGGCTTGCCGATTTGACCGGGCGTAGATGGGCGGCGAGGCGGTCTGGGCATGGGGTTCCCTCCGGTGAATGGCTGGAGAATACCAGACGGAGGCGCAACGACCGGGCCGACGCCACGACAAAGACGCGTCCGGCGCTCGGCGATCCAGGGTCATGGGGGGCAAAGCTGGCATTTCGCTACATGCATACATTCGCTCTTCAGGATATCCCCGCGTTCCCCACCCCAAGGAACCGCCATGATCGCCGCTCTCACTCTTCTGCTCATCGCCACCGCGCCCGCTGGGCAGAACGACGGCCTGTTCGTCTATGGCAATGGCAACAGCTCCATTCGTCGCGCGGCCAACGGGGTCATCATCGAGTCTGGCGACACCTGGATGGGCACGCTCACCCACAGCTCCAGCAAGGTCTTCGAGGGGACGCTGGTCTATGCCCCCGACTCCGGCCGGCTCTACGCCCAAGGTGGCGACGAGGACAGCAGTTGGGTAATCCGCGGCGAGTGCGTGGATGACAAAGACAGCGTGGCATGCGATGTCACCGCGGTGGCCCTGAGCGACGACACCTGCCAGGCGCACGTCAGCACTGCCTATTGGCAGCCATCCAAGACCGGACAGGAACAGCAGCACTTCACCATCGGCGGGCTCACGTTCGCGGTGGATTGGGGCGGGACGAACATGGGCTACATGGTCGAGGTCGATGTCGAACTCCACAACAGCAGCCACGATGACGGCGAAGTGGACCAACAGGGCACGCTGCAGGGGATCTACGACACCAGCAACGATGTGATGTCCCTCTCCTGGTGGAACGACCGGCTCTGCGATGGCTTCGTGATCCAGCAACAGGCCGACTGCAACGTCACCGGCAGCGGCAGGATGAACTGCCGGGGCGACGCGGATGTGTGGTTGAACCGGCTGGGCACCACCACTTCGCTGTCCTTCTGGGGCTACGACAACATGACCACGGCGAAGGGGATCTAGCCGGGCTCACCCCTCACCCCCGGCCCCTCTCCCCAGGGGGGCGAGGGGGGATGGAAACAAGGCCGCTGGCTCGCCCCTCAGGCCGTAGCGAGCTGGATCTTCAGCCAGATCTGCTTGTTCACCACGTGCTCCGGCAGGGCGCTCACGGTCAGGCCGCGGTCACGACAAACCTGCAGCACCCACTTGGGGTCGTGACCGACCAGGCCACCGAGGGGAGAAGACTCGCTTCGACCCACCCAGCCTTCGCCCTGGTAGTCCTGCTCGGGGCTGGACGCGGCCAGGAACGAGGTCAGCATGACGGCGCCGGGGGCTCCATGCTGCACGAAGCCATCGAGCATGGCCAGGATCTGAGGCTTGGAGGCGTGGGTCCAGACCGACCGGGCCACGAAGAAGTCGAAGGGCGTCCCGAAGACAGAGAAGTCGAACGCTGCGTTGTGGTCGAAGCGGGGACGGCGCTGGTTCACCAGGTCCGGACCCAGGACATGCTCGACGCCGAACCGCAGCCGCGCGCGATGGGGCTCGATCCCGAAGTAGCCGCCCGGCTCGAGCACCTTGACCAACCACAGGCCGGCTCGTAGCGCACCACAGCCGATGTCGAGCACCTTGTGCCGAGGCTCGAGACCATGCTCGAGCATGACCGCCAGTTGCATCTGCCCAAGCTCCACGAAGCGGTCCGCCGGGCCACCCAGGAAGACCACCTGGGAGAAGCGCAACATGCGTTCCCGCAGCGACAGCGGCGGGTCGGCCGCGTCGATCTGGTGGCTCATGAGCAGAATGGCCTTGGCCTCGTCCTGGTCTGCCGCGTCGAGGGCCCCCCTGGCTCGCTGCAACCTGGCGCGCATGGCCCAGGCTCGGGGCTCATCCGGGGCGAAGCTGGTCAGCGCCCGAACCATGGCCTCCACCGCCTGCAGATCCCCACTCTCGAGCGCCTTCTCGGCCACCTCGAGACCATCCTCGACCACCGCGTCACGCTGGGCCGATGGGGGCACCACGGGGATGTCCGACGTGTCCAGTTTGGGGTCTCGGCTCATGTTCACCTCTCGCGGGTCTTCGGATCATCCATCGGTATCTTGTAGAACCCCGGCTTGCCCCTCACCCCTGGCCCGTCAGCAGCCGTCGTTGATGGCTCCGGGGGTGCCTTCGTCGCCGTCGCCGAACGTGGTGGTGGCGTTGCACCAGTTGGCGGGGTCGTCGTTGTCGGTGGCGGTGAGGAAGGACGGGTCGAGGCTGAAGCTGTGGCCACCGGGGTCGGGCCAGAGGATGCCGTCGTCGTAAGCCACCTCGTCGATCTCGCTGCCGTCGTGTACCAGCACCAACTCGTCGGCGCCGTTGCCCAATTGCAGGCCGGTGGCGTAGCCGTAGTCCACGGGGGCGCCGCCGTTGAGCGTGATGTCGTCGTAGCGACCCAGCACGGCGTAGCCGCCGGCGGGCACAAAGACGGTGTAGCCGGGGGCCAGGGTGAAGCTGTCGGTGTCGCGGTCCTCGACGATCCAGGACAGGCCCATGGTGATGTCCACGGCGCTGGTGTTGTAGACCTCGAACCACTCGCCGTAGCTGTCACTGACCGCGGATGGGTCCTTCATGATCTCGGTGACGATGAGATCCCCGGCGGCCAGCAGGCCCTCGTCGTAGGAACCGTCGCAGTTGTTGTCCAGGCCGTCGCGGGTCTCGGGGGTCAGGGGATTGACGGTGGGCTCGCTGTCCTCGCAGTCCGGGCCACCCCAGGCGTCGCTGTCGTAGCCATCGCCGTCGGCGTCGTAGTCCGAGCTGCCGTCGCAGTCCTGGTCCACGCCGTCGTACCAGCCCTCGGTGGCCGCGGGGTTGACCGACGCGTCGCTGTCGTCACAGTCGGTGCCGCTGTAGACATCACTGTCGTAGCCGTCGCCATCGGCGTCGTAGTCGCTGGCGCCGTCGCAGTCGGTGTCCACGCCGTCGTACCAGGTGTCGCTGGCGGCGGGGCTGACACCGGCGTCGGCATCGTCGCAGTCCGATCCGCCGTAGCCGTCGCTCAGGTAGCCGTCGCCGTCCTGATCGTAGTCGTTGGCCCCGTCACAGTCGGCGTCCAGACCGTCGTACCAGGTCTCGCTGGCCCCGGGGTAGACGGACGCGTCGGCGTCGTTGCAGTCGGTCCCGGCGTAGCTGATGCTGGTGAAGCCATCGCCGTCGGCGTCGTAGTCGTTGGTGCCGTCGCAGTCGGTGTCCACGCCGTCGTAGTAGATCTCGGTGGCGCCGGGATTGACGGCGGCGTCGCTGTCGTCACAGTCGCTGCCGCTGTAGGCGTCGCTGTCGTAGCCGTCGGCATCGGCGTCGTAGTCCGAGGCACCATCGCAGTCGGTGTCCACGCCATCGTAGAAGGTCTCGCTGGCCCCGGGGGACACCGCCGCGTCGGTGTCGTCGCAGTCCCTGCCGCCGTAGGCATCGGCCAGGTAGCTGTCGCCGTCCTGGTCGTAGTCGCTGGCACCGTCGCAGTCGGCGTCCAGGCCGTCGTACCAGGCCTCGCTGGCGCCGGGGTTCACGGTGGCGTCGGCGTCGTTGCAGTCGGTGCCGCCGTAGGCGTCGGAGGTGTACCCGTCGGCGTCGCGGTCGTAGTCGCTGGCACCGTCGCAGTCGGCGTCCACGCCGTCGTACCAGGTCTCGAGGGCGCCGGGATTGACCGCGGCGTCGGCGTCGTCGCAGTCGGTGCCGCTGTAGGCGTCGCTGTCGTAGCCGTCCGCGTCGGCGTCGTAGTCGCTCGCGCCATCGCAGTCGCTGTCCACGCCGTCGTAGAAGATCTCGCTGGCCGCGGGATGGATGTTGGCGTCGGTGTCGTCGCAGTCGCTGCCACCATAGGCATCGCTGGTGTAGCCGTCGGCGTCCTGGTCGTAGTCGCTGGCACCGTCGCAGTCGGCGTCCACACCGTCGTACCAGGTGTCGCTGGCGCCGGGGTTGACGGCGGCGTCCAGATCATCGCAGTCGGTGCCGCCGTAGGCGTCGTGGTCGTAGCCATCGGCGTCCTGATCGTAGTCGCTGGCGCCGTCGCAGTCGGCGTCCACGCCGTCGTAGTAGGTCTCGCTGGCCGAGGGGCTCACAGACGCATCGGCGTCGTCGCAGTCAGAGTTTTTCGTAGAACCGCTGTGGCTGTCAGCGTCGTGGCCATCCCCATCGGCGTCATAGTCACTGGCCCCGTCGCAGTCCTGGTCCACACCGTCGTAGTAGACCTCGGTGGCGTCGGGGTGGATGCTGGCGTCGTCGTCGTCGCAGTCCGATCCGCCGCTGTCGGTGCTGGCCCAGCCGTCGCCATCCACGTCCTGGGAGTCGATGCCGTCGCAGTCCTGGTCGATGCCGTCGTAGGGGATCTCTTCGGCGTCGGGGTTGATGCTGGCGTCATCGTCGTCGCAGTCGCCGTCCACCTCGGTGAAGCCATCGCCGTCGTCGTCGAACAGCTCGGTGCCCTCGTCCACCTGTTCGTCGCAGTCGTTGTCCACGCCGTCCACGACCTCTTCGGCGTCGGGATGGACGTCGTCGCGGCTGTCGTCGCAGTCACCCTCGCAGGTTGTCCAGCCGTCCAGGTCCAGGTCGGCGCAGGGATCGACGTACAGGGTGGCGCTGCAGGTGTCGGTGAGACCGCGGGGGTCGGTGACCTCGAGCAGCAGGCTGTGCTGTTCGGGCTCCACCGGGGTCCAGTCCAACAGGATCTCCCCGGAGCTCTCTGGGCTGTCCTGCCACAGCTCACCCTCGAGGTCGCTGGTGATGGTGACGAGCAGGTCGCTGGCGGCGCTCTCGACATCGCCCACCAGGCCCTCGATCTCCACAGGCTGGCCCACTTCAATGCTGTCGGGCACCAGGATCAGCTCGCACCAAGGGGCGCTGTTGTCGCTGGCGAAGACCTGGACCATGGCGGTGGTGGTCTGGGCGCGGCTGTCGGTGACGGTCAGGGAGAGGATGTGGTCGGCGTCGGACAGCCACATCTGCACGCCCACGTTGCCCATGGCGCAGTCGGTGCGATCGTCGACATGCTCCCACAGCAGACCGTCCACGCTGCTCTGCAGCAGGTAGTCCAGGCTGTCCTCATCGTCCTCGTCGGCGACCATGGCGCAGAAGTCCAAGGGGTCGCCCGGCACGAACTCGGCGCCGTCCAGCGGCTGGAACACCGTGACCTCTGGGTCTTCGTCCACCGAGTGGATGGTGGCGTCGGAACAGCCGAGGATCACGGCGAGGGCGGCGAGGGGCAAGGCGCGGAGCATGGTTCATCCCGGAAGGCACAGGACACGGGCGCTTCTTCGCCCCAGCATACGCGACAGGGGGGGCTGGGAGTGACGTGACGCTGATCAGCGGACCACCTGCGCAGCGGATTTCGGTTAGCCGCCCGACACCCGAGCCCGATGACGGCCGATCCAGACGACCGACCGCCGCTAGGGCATCCACAGCCGGAACGCCGCTGCACCCCCAACCCACCAAGCCCAACCCGCCCGAGCAAGACTCGAGACGCAAGAAGCTGCTGGCCTCGCCGCGCTTCCAGTTCGCGGTGCTGCTGTTCCTGCTCAACTTCCTGCTGGGCTGGCCCGCGGCAATACTGCTGGGCAGCCTGGCCGTGTGGGTAGGCGCCAAGTGGCTGGGGCTGCTGGGTGGCCTGCTGGTCTACGGCGTGTCCTGGGTGATGCTGGGCATCGCGGTGTTGATCGGCGGCCGCGAGGTGGTGTCACACAGCCGCTGGTTGGTGCAGCGGTGGCTGGAGAAGCGGCGGGAGCAGCGGGAACGGCGGGGGGAGTAGCCCCATCGCCGCTACAACAGCTCGGCGCCGCTCCAGACGTAGACTGCACCCTGATCACGGCTCTCGACATCAGCGTCGAAGGCCCCCACCACCCAATCGGGCACCCCATCACCGCTGAGATCGACCCCTCCAGCCAGGCTGCCGTGCCCCTCGCCAACCAGATTGTGCGCGCCTTCACCCAGAAAACGAGCCGTGGCCAAGCCCAGGCTGCTCACCCCCGTTTCCGGGCTACGCGCCAGGTAGACCCGCCCTCGGTCATCGTGGAAATGGGAAGCGCTGATCAGCAGATCATCGCAACCGTCACCATCCCCATCCCCACCCGAAGCCACAGCGATGCCCGCCTGCTCGCCTTCCTCAACGCCGACAAAGATCCAACGGGCAGCGTCGCCCACCGAGAAGCTCCCCACGGTTGAGCCGGGCACCACATAGACACCGCCCGCGTACGAGACCGCCCGGTCGCCTCCAGAAGCCCCCAAGGCCAAGTCCGCGTATCCATCGCCGTCGAAGTCCAAGCTGGCCACGGACATGCCAAGCCGGTCGTCCACGACTTCACCCTCGTAGATGCCGACGGCGTCGTCCAGGCTGGAGGTCTCAGCAGCGGACGCGAGTACCAGGTAGACCCGCCCAGGGAGAGCGTGGCCCTCTTGAATACTGGGAGCCCCGACCACGAGGTCATTCAGGCCATCACCGTCGGTGTCTCCAGCAGCGTCCACCGCGTGGCCAGCGTACTCGTTCAGCATGACACCCCGGATGGTAGCGTCGGCCTGGTCGGTGGTCGCACGGGCTGGAATGGGCCCCAAGAACAGGTAGGCCGCTCCCGCGTTGGCCGAGGGCTCGTCGTACCCGGAGTCGCCGATCCAGAGGTCCCGGATGCCATCACCATTTACATCAGCGACCGCCAGCGAGTACTGCCCCGAGGGGGAGTCTGGCGCCCCATACAGCACAGCGTCCGCATCGACGACCGAGAGCGAACCGGAGACAGGGCCGTGCTGCAGATACACGCTGCCACTGGGCATGCTCTCGTCTTCGTTAGAACGGTGCCCGAGGATGATGTCAGCGTAGCCATCGGCGTTCATGTCACCCGCGCGGCACAGATCGAACGGCCCAACAGAATAGTCCCAGTCACTTGGCCCACCCAGACTTGCGACGGCGTCATCGGAAGACGAGTCACCGTCAAGGGGACCCCGCATCAAATAGACAAGGCCGGCCATATCTGCTTCTCCGACGGGGTCCTCGGAGCCCACGAGCAGGTCCTCCCAGCCGTCTCCATCCACGTCCCCAGCGAGGGCCACACGGCGGCCCAGGCCGCTGAAGGAACGGCCCCCCAGCACCCGCGCATGAGCAGAACCGAGATCGTACCTGGGGGCCAATTCCGGTGGGCCAGTGTCGTCGGTGGGCGGGCTGTCCACAGGTGGATCGCCGCTGTCGATGGGGTCTTTGCCGCCGCAGCAAGCGAAGATCATCAGCGTGGGGATCAGATGCGTCTTCATGGGTCGCTCCCATCCATCAAGTAAGCGATCCCCTGGTCGGTGAGGTCCACCTCGGCGCAAAAGCACCGACCACCCAAAAGCGTCCGAGCACTCCATCCTCGGCAAAGGCGGTCAAGCGCGCTCCACTCATGACTCGACAGCCACCAACGCACTAGGCGCGTGGTCAGCCACAACCAGCCTACAGTCCACCAGGCAACAGCACACCGGTCCCCCGAACCACCCAAAAGCGTCCGAACACTCGATGTTCCACAAAGGCGGTCAAGCGCGCTCCACTCATGACTCGACAGCCGCCAACGCACTAGGCGCGTGGTCAGCCACAACCAGCCTACAGTCCACCAGGCAACAGCACACCGGTCCCCCGAACCACCCAAAAGCGTCCGAACACTCGATGTTCCACAAAGGCGGTCAAGCGCGCTC
>Ga0307987_1002278_pt1 | contig 10079 bp, 8 predicted proteins | sample EllFjometagen181_FD_203157 | JGI IMG/M metagenome (GOLD analysis project Ga0307987, IMG submission 203157) | Marine microbial communities from Ellis Fjord, Antarctic Ocean - #181 | ecosystem: Environmental > Aquatic > Marine > Unclassified | place: Southern Ocean | collected 2014-10-08 | reverse complement strand
ATTACGCTCACGTTGACTGCCCAGGTCATGCTGACTATATTAAAAACATGATCACTGGTGCTGCTCAGATGGATGGTGCTATTCTTGTATGTTCTGCTGCTGATGGTCCAATGCCACAAACTCGTGAACATATCCTTCTTGCTCGTCAGGTTGGTGTTCCAGCTATTGTAGTTTTCCTTAACAAGGTTGACCTTGTTGATGATGAAGAACTACTAGAGCTTGTTGAAATGGAAGTTAGAGAACTTCTTTCAAAATACGACTTCCCAGGTGATGATATTCCTATCGTACGTGGTGATGCTCTTTCTGCTACACAAGCACAATCAGTTGATGATCCAGCATGTGAATGTATTACAGAACTAATGGCTGCTCTTGATGATTACATCCCAGAGCCAGCTCGTGATATTGACCTACCGTTCCTACTGCCAATTGAAGACGTTTTCTCTATTGAAGGACGTGGTACAGTTGTTACAGGTCGTGTAGAACGTGGTATCGTTAAAGTTGGTGAATCTATTGAAATCGTTGGTATCAAGGATACAAAAACAACAACAGTTACTGGTGTTGAAATGTTCCGTAAACTTCTTCAACAGGGTCAAGCTGGTGATAACATTGGTGTTCTACTTCGTGGTACTAAGAAAGATGAAGTTGAACGTGGTCAGTGTCTAGCTAAACCAGGATCAATTCATCCTCATACTAAGTTTGAAGCAGAAGTTTATGTCCTAGGTAAAGATGAAGGTGGTCGTCATACTCCATTTTTCAAAGGATACCGTCCTCAGTTCTACATCCGTACAACAGACGTTACAGGTGACATTACACTTCCAGAAGGTGTTGAAATGGTTATGCCTGGTGACAATGTAAACATGATTGTTGAACTAATCCAACCATGTGCTATCGAAGAAAAAATGCGTTTCGCTATTCGTGAAGGTGGCAGAACTGTTGGTGCTGGTACAATTGCTAAAATCTTAGATTAAGCAATTTTCATGTAACACTGAATGATGTCGGGGTTTGGTGCATTAGTTTGTGCCACGCCCCGCTACCACTTTTGCAGGTGTTTAGTTGAACTGCACAAGTGGTAGCGGGGGGGAATTGAATCCTCGTTTGTAAATAAATAGAATAAATTTAAAAGTAAAGAAGGTTTATTATGGCTAGAGATAAAGCAGTATTGCAATGCACAGAGTGCAAACGTCGTAATTATGTTAAAACACGTAATAAGACTAATACACCTAATAGATTAGAAATGATGAAATTTTGTCCTGCAGATCGTAAAAGAACTTTGCATAAAGAGACAAAATAGAGATAGGTTTTGATACAGGTCAGTAGTTCAATTGGCAGAGCACCGGTCTCCAAAACCGGGTGTTGGGGGTTCGACTCCCTCCTGACCTGCCATTTGTTATTGTTGTAAAACCAAGTTGGTTTCTTCAATAGTTGAGAAAAATACTACATAGATTGCAGTGAAAGGCAAGCATGAGCGAAAATAAAAATATATTTGATAAAGCAAAAGGTTTTTGTGGTGATGTTATTTTAGAAATGAAAAAAACATCTTGGCCGTCAAAACAGGAATTAACAGAGTCAACAGGACTTGTGATTGTATTTATTTTAATGCTCGCAGCTTTTGTTGGTGCATCTGATTGGCTATTCCAAAAACTTTTAACACTACTAATTTCGTTGTAAGGATATATTCATGAAAAAACAATGGTTTGTATTACATTCTTTGACTGGTCAGGAGATGAAAGCTCGAGACACGATCATAAAGACAGCAGCAATCGAAGAACTTGATGAGTTTATCGAAGAAGTTATTGTTCCCGTTGAAAAAGTTTTTGAAAAGAAACAAGGCAAGACAAGCACAATAACACGCAAGTTTTTCCCGGGATATATATTGATAAATGTTGCATTGTACAATGAAGAAGGAGAGATGAACGAAAGAGTTTGGCATTTTCTTCGTGGCGTACAGGGTGTGATTGGTTTCTTGGGTGGTGAAAAACCTGCTCCTTTAAGACAGACTGAAGTTGATGATATTTTGAATCAATCTGAAGCTGAAGAAACTGCAAAACCAAAAATTGAGTTTGAGATTGGTGAAACAGTCAAGATTAATGATGGCGCTTTCATGAATTTCACTGGTGTTGTTGGCGAAATTGATCCAGAGCGTGGCAAGTTGAAAGTTACTGTTGCAATTTTTGGTAGAAATGCACCGGTTGAACTTGAATACTGGCAAGTATCAAGAGTTGACTAAACAGGAAACCCTAAATTAAGAGATTTTATTGGCGTTCTTATTTTAAGAACATTTAACTTGGATTACATATTGTAATCCTTAACATATAAATAGCTACGACTTTTACTGATTAGTCGTTTTGAATATAATTCAGGAGTAGTTAAATATGGCAAAGAAAATTACCGGCATAATTAAGTTACAAATTCCAGCCGGCCAAGCTAATCCGGCACCACCGGTAGGACCTGCACTAGGTCAGCAAGGCGTGAATATTATGGAATTTTGTAAGGCTTTTAATGCTACCACACAAGATAAAGCTGGATTGATAGTACCTGTTGTGATTTCAGTGTACGAAGATAGATCATTCACTTTTATCACAAAGAGTCCTCCAGCAGCTGTGTTGCTTAAAAAAGCAGCAGGTCTTGCAAAAGGTTCAGCGATTCCACATCGCGATAAAGTAGGTACTGTCACAAAAGATCAAGTTCGCGAGATCTATGAGGCAAAGAAGGAAGATTTGAATGCACGCACAGAAGAAGCAGGCATGAAAATTATTGAAGGAACAGCCCGTAGCATGGGAATAACAGTAGAGTAAAGAGGTTTAGGTTTATGCCAAAACATGGAAAAAAATATAATCAAGTAAAGCAAGCAGCTCCAAAAGGTGTTGTTTCACTTGCAGAAGCTCTTAACTTTATCAAAGCTAATCCTGTGGCTAAGTTTGATGAAACAATTGAAATTGCGTTTAATCTTGGAGTTGATGCACGTAAATCAGATCAGATTGTTCGTGGTTCAGTAAGTCTTCCACACGGTACAGGTAAGGATGTTAAGATCTTGGTTTTCGCAGAAGGCGATGCAGTCGAAGTAGCTAAGGCTGCAGGTGCTGAATTTGTTGGTGGCGAAGACATGATTGAAAAAGTTAAAGATGGATTTGTAGGTTTTGATGTTGCAATTTCTACAACATCAATGATGAAGGAAGTTAGAAAACTAGGTAGAGTATTAGGTCCTCGTGGTTTAATGCCAAACCCAAAAACTGGTACAGTAACAGACGATGTTGCTATAGCAGTTCAGGCTAGTAAAGCTGGTAAGGTTGACTTTCGTATGGATAAGAATTCAAATGTGTCTGTTCCCGTAGGCAAAATGTCTTTTGATGTTGAAAAACTTGAAGAAAACATTATGACTATAGTGAGAGTCGTTCATGCTGAAAGGCCTGCGGCATCAAAGGGAATCTACATTAAAAATAGCGTGGTATCATCTACAATGGGTGTTGGAATCGCGGTAAATTTAAAGGACTAGAGATAAGATGAGACCAGAAAAAATCTCAATATTCAATGAAATTTACGAAGACGTAAGCGCATCTGAATATGTATATATAGTTGATTTCACCGGTTCTAGTGTTGATTTACTCTCTAGCCTCAGAGAGAAGCTTTCAACCACTGACAGCCAAATTAAGGTTGTAAAGAACTCGTTGTTGATAAAGGCTGCAAAAGACCTTGGCTGGGATGACTCAGTTTTGGAACATTTTGTTGGTCCATCAGCAATTGTAACAGGTACTGGCGAAGCCACTGCTGTTGCAAAAGAAATTGTAACTTTTGCTAAAGCAAACAAGAAACCTATTGTTAAAGGTGGTGTTCTTGGTGTTAAAGCATTTGATGCAACTGGTGTTGACGCTCTTTCTAGGATTCCTTCGAGAGAAGTTGTTCTTAGTCAGGTTGTAGGAACTATCGCTGCTCCAATGAGTGGATTGGTTGGAGTTTTCTCTCAGAAAATTTCAACTCTCTTATATGTTCTAAAAGCAATCGAAGAGAAGAAAGCAAGTTAATAAAGAGAATAATAACCCCTTTGGGAAACATACTTGTTGCTTGAAGGTTTTGAATAAATTAGTATATAATCATTTTATGCTAGAGAGCATAAATTTTAAAACTTATAAATATATTGTGTAGTTATTACACCTTAGGAGATTAAAATGACAGAAGAAGTAAAAGAAGCTGTAGCGGAAGTTAAAGCAGAAGGTAAAATGGCTGAATTCGTTGAATGGATCAAAGGAATCAGTGTTCTTGAACTATCAGAATTGGTAAAAGTATTAGAAGATGAACTAGGTGTTTCAGCTGCCGCTCCAATGGCCGTTGCAGCAGCTCCAGTAGCTGAAGCAGCAGCTGCTGAAGAACAAACAGAATTTGACGTAATTTTGGTTGCAATCGGTGCAAAGAAAATTGCTGTTATTAAAGAAGTTCGTGCTATTACTGGTCTTGGACTTAAAGATTCAAAAGATCTTGTAGAAGGTGCACCAAAAGCTGTTAAAGAAGGTGTTACTAAAGAAGAAGCTGCAGATCTAAAAGCTAAGCTTGAAGAAGCTGGCGCTACTGCTGAGGTAAAATAGTTTTATTTTAGTACAACTTATTTTTCTGAATTCTACATCCTCCACGATTTCTAAGTGAGTAGGATGTGGAGCTCAGTTCACATTACCCGTATAGAGTTTCAAAAACTTTTAAGTTGAAATACAACTTTTAAGCAGAGAAAAACTATCCGGGTTTGTTTGTTTATAGAAGACAATCAGATGATTGTCTTTTTAGGGTTTCCTGTTTAAACATGAATCCCTCTATAAATTCTTATTTTTACAATGCCTAATGTTAAATGTTAGGTTTTTAGAACTTATTATGAGGTTACAATGGCTCAGAGAAAAGATTTCGGTAAGTTGCAAGCGGTAATTGAACCGCCTGATTTGATTGAATTACAATCACAATCATATAAAGACTTTTTGCAAGAAGATTGCGATCCAGAAAAGCGAAAAACAGCAGGTTTACAGTCTGTTTTTAAGGAAGTATTCCCAATAGAAAGTTACGATGCAAAATATTTGTTAGATTTTGTTAAATACGAACTTACTCTTCCAAAACATTCATATATTGATATATTGAGAGATGGTGGAACATACTCAATTGCCCTGAATGTTACATTCCGATTAAAAGATGGCGATGAAATTAGAGAAGATAAAGTATATATGGGTGAAGTCCCATTAATGACTCCAACAGGATCATTTGTTGTCAATGGTGCAGAACGTGTTGTTGTTAGTCAGTTGCATCGTTCTCCTGGCATATGCTCGGAAAAATCTATTCATCAGAATGGTGATCCCCTATATTCAATGCGTGTGATTCCGGATAGAGGTTCATGGATTGAAATACAATTTGACACATCAAATCTAATATGGATTTATGTGGATAGAAGACGCCGGAGAAGAAAATTCCTGGCTACAACATTTTTGCGTGCATTAGGATATGGTTCTGACGAAGAATTATTGAATTTGTACTATGAATTTGCCGATTTAGATGTTACAGGTGATTACGAAGAAGAAGAGTTGGCAGATTTTGTTTTCGGTGACGATGTTTTAGACATTGATTCTCAAAACGTTATTGCTCGTAAATACGAAATATTGACTCCAGTTTCGATTCAGCAACTTAGAGATGCTGGCTTCACAAGTGTAAGAGTTGTTGACATCTCATGGGATGGAGGCTTGATTCTTGAAAGTATTAAGGCCGATTCAGCAAATACTACAGATGATGCTTTGAAAGATATTTATCAGAAACTTCGTCCTGGTGACCCAGCGACTGTTTCAAATGCTCGTCAGCTACTGAAAAGACAGTTTTTTGATGCAAAACGTTATGATTTAGGCGTTGTTGGACGTCACAAAATCAACAAAAAGCTTGGTCTTGAAGGTAAAATTCCAAATACTCAGCGAGTTTTGGATGTGGAAGATGTTATTGAGACATTAAGAATGCTTGTTGATATTCGTAAAGGTGATTTGAACGTTGACGATATTGACCATTTGGGTAGTCGTCGTGTACGTACTGTTGGCGAATTAGTAGAAAATCAATGCAGAGTTGGTTTGGCTAGAACAGAACGTTTGGTTCGCGAACGTATGACTCTTTATGATGCAGACAAGGGTGCAGCTCTTACTCCTGCAAAACTTGTTAACTCAAAGTCACTATCAGCTGTTGTGCAGGACTTCTTTGCTCGTAGTCAGTTGAGCCAGTTTATGGACCAGACAAACCCTCTATCAGAGCTTGCTCATAAGAGACGTTTAAGTGCTTTGGGACCTGGTGGTTTGAGTAGAGATCGTGCCGGATTCGAAGTTCGAGATGTTCATTTGAGTCATTACGGTCGAATTTGCCCAATTGAAACTCCTGAAGGTCCAAATATTGGTCTTATCTCATCTCTTGCTACATATGCAAGAAGAAATGAATTTGGTTTCATTGAAACTCCATACCTTAAGGTAAAAAAAGGCGTTGTATCAAAGAAAATTGATTATTTATCTGCTGATGAAGAAGAAAAATATGTCATTGCTCAGGCAAATGCTCCTATGGATGACAATAGAAAGTTTGTAAATAAGATAGTTGCATGTCGTTATCAGACAGAAATGCTTGAAGTTGAAGCAGGGAAAGTTCAGTATATGGACGTTTCTCCAAAGCAGATTACTTCTGTGGCTGCCGGTTTGATTCCTTTCTTGGAACATGATGATGCCAACCGTGCTTTGATGGGTGCAAATATGATGCGTCAGGCCGTTCCTCTAATTAAAACAGAACGACCTTTTGTTGCCACAGGCATGGAATCTTTGGTTGCCAAAGACTCACGTGCTATTGCTACAGCTGAAGTTGCTGGAAAAGTTGCATATGTTGATGCTCAAAAGATTATAATAACCAAAGATGGTAAGATGCCTAAGGATGAAGATGATGGAAAATGCTGTCAAAAATATGACCTGCAAAAATTCCGTCGTTCTAACGCTGCAACATGTATCAACCAAAAACCTATTGTTAAATTAGGCGATGCTATTAAAGTTGGTGACCCAATTGCTGATGGACCTGCAACCGATGAAGGTGAACTTGCTATTGGTAAGAATCTTCTTGTTGCATTTATGCCATGGGATGGTTATAACTTTGAAGATGCTATTCTAATAAGTGAAAGAATCTTGAAAGATGATGTTTTCACATCTGTACATATCACAAGTTTTGAATGTGGCGCAAGAGATACAAAACTTGGTCCTGAAGAAATAACTCGTGATATTCCTAATGTTGGTGAAACTGCACTTAAGAATCTTAGTGAAGATGGAATCATTTATCCTGGAGCAAGAGTTGTTCCTGGTGATATTCTTGTTGGTAAGATTACACCAAAGAGTGAAACTGAATTGGCTCCTGAAGAGAGACTTCTAAGAGCTATCTTTGGTGAGAAAGCTGCTGAAGTTCGTGACACATCTCTAACTGTACCAAGTGGTACTAATGGGGTTGTTATGGATGTTCGAGTTACTAGTCATCAGAAAGATGTGGTCAAAGAAGACGTAGCAGAAAAGAAAACTCATGTTAAGAATCTAAAAGATGGACACAAAAAAGCTCGTCAGGATCTTATGAATGACTTGACTGATGCTTTAAGCAACATACTTCTTGGTGAAAAAATTCCATTGGAAGTTGTTAATGCTCAGAGTGGTGAAATTATTATTCCATCTAATCGCAAAATTACTAAAACATTATTGCGCAAACTTGCTAATGCATACGAACATATACAAATCGAAAGTAGTCCTATTCAGGAAAAAATTGATGATATCATTGCAGAGTTCTCTCCAAAATTTGAAGAACTTGATGAAAAGCATGTTGCATCTGTTGATAAGGTTGAAAGTGGCACCGACGTAGATTCAGGTATCGTTAAGCAGGTTAAAGTTTATGTTGCTGACAAGAAAAAGCTTTCTGTTGGTGATAAACTTTCAGGTCGTCATGGTAACAAAGGTGTTGTTTCAAGAATTGTTTCTGAATGTGATATGCCTTACATGCCTGATGGAAAACCAGTTGATATCGTGTTGAATCCTCTTGGTGTGCCTTCTCGTATGAATCTTGGACAGGTTTTTGAGACTCATCTAGGCATGGCATGTGAGATTCTTGGTCTATACGCTGGAACACCTATCTTTGACGGTATTAAAGAAAAAACCATTTCTGACCTACTTGAAAAAGCTGGATGTGATGCTGATGGTAAAACATACTTGTATGATGGTAGAACTGGTGAACGTTTTGACCAACGTGTTGTTGTTGGACAAATCTATATGCTGAAACTTCATCATCTTGTTTCTGACAAATTGCATGCAAGATCTGTTGGACCATATTCATTGGTTACACAGCAACCTCTTGGTGGCAAAGCACAGCATGGTGGTCAGAGAATGGGTGAAATGGAAGTTTGGGCTCTTGAAGCCTATGGCGTTGCCTATGCTCTACAGGAATTGCTTACTGTAAAGAGTGATGATGTTGTTGGTAGAACAAAGATTTATGAATCAATTGTTAAGGGCGAGAACGTTCTTGATGCAGGTATGCCTGAATCATTTAGCGTTCTTATTAGTGAACTTCGTGGATTGTGCTTGAATATTGAGCCACATTCTAAAGATGAAGATAAACTGGATCTTATATAACCTTGGAGAATTAAATGAATCAATATTTAACAAGAGAGATGATCGGGTCGACCGGATTTGAGGGCAACTTTGATTCCGTGGGGATTAAACTTGCTGCTTCCGATTCAATTCGCGAGTGGAGTTATGGGGAAGTCAAAAACCCTGAAACTATCAACTACAGAACATACAAACCGGAACGTGGTGGACTATTCTGCGAAAGAATCTTTGGTCCTACAAAAGACTGGGAATGTTCCTGTGGTAAATACAAAAGAATTAAACATAAAGGTGTTACTTGTGACCGTTGTGGTGTAGAAGTAACCTTGTCAAAAGTAAGACGTCAGAGAATGGGGCATGTTGAACTTGTAGTTCCTGTTTCTCATATCTGGTTCTTTAAATGTACACCAAGTCGCATGGGGCTAATGCTTGATATGACTGCAACAAATCTGGAACGTGTTCTTTATTATGAAGATTACTTAGTTACAGATGCAGGTGACACACCTCTAAAGAAAAAACAGTTACTTACTGAACTTGAATATAGAGAAGCCCTTGAAAGTTTTGGTGATGAATCATTCGAAGCCGGCATGGGTGCATCTGTTGTTCAGGAACTTCTGGCACGCATTGACTTGGATGAAGAAATTATCATCTTAGACGAACAGTTGGCTAAGACTAAAAGTAAGCAGACTCGTAAAAAACTTGCAAAGAAGATGAGTATAATAGAAGGTTTTAGAGTTAGTGGAACTCGTCCTGAGTGGATGATTCTTAACGTTCTTCCGGTAATTCCTCCGGAGCTAAGACCTCTTGTGCCTCTTGAAGGTGGTAGATTTGCTACATCTGACTTGAATGATTTGTACAGAAGGGTTATCAACAGAAACAATCGTTTGAAAAATCTATTGTCTCTTAAGACTCCTGATGTTATTATCAGAAACGAAAAGCGTATGCTTCAGGAAGCTGTTGATGCCGTATTTGATAATGGTCGTCATGGTCGTGCTGTGACAGGTCCTGGTAATAGACCTCTAAAATCTCTTAGTGAAATGCTAAAAGGTAAAACTGGTCGTTTCCGTCAGAACCTGTTAGGTAAACGTGTTGACTATTCTGGTCGTTCTGTTATTGTTGTGGGACCAAAGATGAAACTTCATCAGTGTGGTCTACCAAAGAAAATGGCTCTAACACTTTTTGAACCATTTATCATCAGAAAACTTAAAGAACTAGGTATAACTCATACTGTTCGTAGTGCTAAGAAATTGATTGAAAGCAAAGATGATGTTGTATGGGATATTCTTGAAGAGGTAATCACTGGCAAAACTGTTATGTTGAACCGTGCTCCAACTCTTCATCGATTGAGTATTCAGTCTTTCGAACCAATTTTGGTTGAAGGTGATGCAATTCATCTGCACCCTCTTGTATGTACAGCGTTTAATGCTGACTTTGATGGTGACCAGATGGCTGTTCATGTTCCTTTGTCTG
>Ga0307987_1002277_pt1 | contig 10083 bp, 10 predicted proteins | sample EllFjometagen181_FD_203157 | JGI IMG/M metagenome (GOLD analysis project Ga0307987, IMG submission 203157) | Marine microbial communities from Ellis Fjord, Antarctic Ocean - #181 | ecosystem: Environmental > Aquatic > Marine > Unclassified | place: Southern Ocean | collected 2014-10-08 | reverse complement strand
CCCTCATCAAAAAAATAACGTTTACTAGTTTGTTCCCCAGATGTTAACTCTGCAATTATAACTTTCAGTATCCGTCTTTTATTATCTTTTCTAATTTCAATTATTCTTTCGGATAAACCAGATGGATATTTTGACATCCAATGTTTTATTTTTTGTTCAGAAGGTAATTTTTGTTTTAGTCGACCATTTATCTGACGAAATAAGAAAAGCATATCTAAAAAGAAATCCTTGGAGCAATTTCCCTTTCCATATATTATTGCATTATATAAATTTTTAATGGGACTACTTATTTCAATATTATTATTGCGATTAGGATCTTTATATTCTGCCCCCTCATTATCAATATATTTCAGAAGCCTGACTACACCAATATCTTTCCATGATAACTCTTTTATTGTTTGTGAACTATCGTTCAAACAGTATCTTTTTGCAGATTCATGATTACTAATATAATCCATTAGCCACTTTTTTAAATTAGTTAATGCATCATCATATGAACTTGCCGTTATAAATATTTCATATATATCATGGTTCTCATCAAGAATCTTTTTAACTATTGTTAATGATCGTACTGTTAATGATTGTTTCTCAAAATTATTAGTAAAGCTCATAATAAAATAATTATCAGTTAATTATATTTTTTAGATACTATAAAGTTAACTTATTATACTCTATAATTTATTATATAAAGGTACAAAAATCTCGCGTCAGCAAGATGAACACTACGGTTAGATATGGTGAAATAATCCAATATAGTTTTACAAAGGTAGTTATTTTGAATTGATTTTTTAACTGAAATTTACATTAATGCCCAACCTAATACGTAAAGTTACCATGTACAGCAATGCCTAAGCTCTTATTGTGATAATACCAATAAAAAATTTATTTTTGCATTATAATTAAAACAATAAACATGAACAATAAAATAAACGTAGCCTGGACAGGTGATATGGCCTTTGAAGCCGAAACAAATGGATTTAAAATTAAATTAGATGCTGACGAGGGTGTTGGCGGAAAAAATACTGGACCACGCCCAAAACCATTAACTCTAGTTTCGCTTGGGGGCTGTACCGGAATGGATGTTATTTCGATACTAACTAAAATGAGGGTTAAGCCTGATTATTTTAATGTTGAAGTAACTGGTGAGTTAACCGAAGAACATCCTAAATATTATAATAAAATTCACATTGTGTATACTTTCAGCGGTGAAGATTTACCAATGGCTAAACTTGAGAAAGCTATAAATTTATCGCAAGATCGCTATTGTGGGATAAGTGAAATGTTACGCAAAGTAGCTACAATTACTCACGAAATTGTTATAAAATAATAGATTACTATTTATGTTCCCCATCTAAATCATGTCGGTGGGCGTCCTCCCCAAAATATGAAATTTCGAATTTAGCCAACGCTTCATTTAGGTTAGCTACTTGTTTTAGCTCCGTAGACTGTTTAGCTTTCATTGAAAAAACTATTAATTGATGTAGATAAGTTAATTGGCTGACGTATTTTTTATATTTGTCCCCATCCGAAGGATTAGCAAACTTCACCCTTTGTGTTAAAAAGTACTGGTTAGCTATTTCTTGTATTAATTCTGCATGTTTTTCCTTTGTGTTTATCCATCGCACAAGTTGATTATAATTAATTATTTCACTACTTTGAATCTCATTAATCTGATTCATAGCTTTTTCAATGGTTTGAATATGTTCTTTAATTAACTCAATTCGTAACTCATCATGGTAAATACCACATGGAACTTCGCAATGTGCTGACATTGTTTTTGTAAACATGGTTGAGAATACAATTACAGAAATAATTAATAGTGATCGTTTCATTTTAAATACATTTTTTATTTACAATTATTTTATACTAAGCCTCTGTTAGAACTTGTACTTAGAAAATGAATTATTTTTTCTTTGTATGATGAAGAAAATTATCACATAGCCATAGCTATGGAATCATTTTGTGAAGAGAAACAATGATAAAAGAAACATTTTATATTACAAGTTTTGATAGCGGCTTAATATAAGTACAAAGAAATACATTTTTTGTCAAACTACAGCTAAAGTTTGTAATTTTGTTTTTTGTTAATAACCATGTAATCTATATACTATATACTATTTTGGATTTTTCAATTTCAATACAAGGTCTCTCACTATTTGAGCAAATAACTATTACTGTATTCCTATTTGCATCAATAATTCAATTAGCCTATTATTTAATTATATTTTCGAGACTTGCATTTTACAAAGGGAATGCTAGCAATAGTACTGACACACAACCTGTTTCCATTGTTATTTCAGCTCACGATGAAGACTATAACCTTATAAAAAATCTACCGGATATACTAAATCAGAATTATCCTGATTTTGAAGTAATTGTTGTAAATCACGCATCAAACGATGAAACTACTGAGATTTTAAAAGACTTCCAACGCAAAAATAGTCATCTTAAAGTTGTAAATATTGAACAAGATTTAAACTTTTTTAAGGGTAAAAAATTCCCACTCTCAATTGGAATAAAATCTGCAAAAAACGAAATATTACTTCTTACCGATGCTGATTGTAAACCAAATTCCAGCAATTGGGTTACAGAGATGGTAAAAAATTACACACCAAAAACAGATATTGTACTTGGGTATGGTCCATACAATAAGTCCAGCGGCTTTCTAAACCTACTCATTAGGTATGATACATTTATGATTGCAATGCAATATTTTTCATATGCTTTAATGGGGAAACCGTATATGGGAGTTGGAAGAAACCTTAGCTATCGAAGGTCTACATTTTTTAAGAATAAAGGGTTTACTTCTCATTACAATATTTCCTCAGGTGATGATGATTTATTCATACAACAAGTTGCAAATAGTAAAAATACTAAGATAGAAATATCAGAAAATAGCTATTTATTCTCACAACCAAAGCCAACATTCAATACATGGTTTACGCAAAAGCAAAGGCATTTTACAACAGGTAGTTCATACTCAACATTTTTTAAAATAATACTTTCAACATTTAGCATAAGTCAATTTTTATACTACTTAACATTTATTACATTACTTATTGTTGGCACTCTAATTCCCTACACATTATTAATAATGGTAGTTACTATGGGAATAAGAGTTTTCATTCAAAAAAAAGCAGCCTCAAAGCTAAGTGAAAATCAATTATTATTATTTTCGCTGTTTGGCGACTTACTTTATGTAATACTTATGCCAATAATGACATTAATCAGTCTAATTAGAAAAAGAAAGAGTTGGAATTAAATCAAAAACTAACGGAAAAAGGCCAGCGAGATTTTAAGTTGGTAAAATTAGCACTTGGTAGTGGCGACCAATATGCATATGCCGAGTTGATGAACCTATACCGTGACTCACTTTATTTTACAATGCTAAAAATGACTGGTAGCCCACATGATGCTGATGACCTTACAATAGAAGCATTTGGTAAAGCATTTAAAAATTTACCCCAATACACACCTGAATTTGCATTTAGTACCTGGCTTTTTAAAATTGCAACTAATAACTGTATCGATTTCATGCGGAAAAAGAAAAGAGGTAGCTTTACGCTAAACACCGGTATAGATGAAGATGATATGTCGGCGCAAGTAGTAACAACGACTGCCAACCCGGAAGAGCAATTTATTAATAAGCAAAAGATTCAGTTAATCCAACAGGTAGTTAAACGTCTAAAACCGCATTATAAAAAACTAATCGAGATGAGGTATTTTAAAGAATACTCGTACGATGAAATTGCAGAGGAACTCAACTTACCTCTTGGAACTGTTAAAGCACAACTATTTAGGTCTCGTGAGTTTTTGTTTAATATCCTTAAGCACTCAAAGGATAAAATATAATAAAAAAACAGCAGATATTCTGTTATCATTTTTCATGAATTATTCTAATTTTGGTAATTATTTAGCAGGGTTAAACATCTACCCTATAACTTTTTACCGCAAAGGATACAAAGTATTTAGCAAAGTACCAAAAAGTTATTAGCTTGACGGCAAACACTTTACGTAACATTGCGTAGTACATCGCGGTTAAATAACTTATTGAAATTCAGGTTGTAAAACCAGCTAAATAATTACTAATTTTGTTAACAAATTATACAATTAGCATTATGAACAACGCAGAGTTTAAGAACGCAATATTAGCTGGTATTCCAGACGAACTTCCTCAAAAAAAAGAGCTTAACAAAAATGTAAGCCATGCTCCAAAAAGGAAAGATGTATTAACTGAAAACGAAAAACGATTAGCCCTGAAAAATGCTTTACGGTATTTCCCTACAAAGCACCATACCGAACTTGCAACCGAATTTGCCAACGAGTTAAAGACTTTTGGACGAATTTATATGCACAGGTTTCAGCCTGATTATTTGATGTTTGCACGGCCAATTGATGATTACCCGCACAATACTAGGCAAGCAGCTGCAATAATGTTAATGATTCAAAATAACCTCGACCCTGCTGTGGCTCAGCACCCTGATGAACTAATAACTTATGGAGGTAATGGGGCTGTTTTCCAAAATTGGGCTCAATATTTACTAACAATGCAGTATTTGGCTACAATGAATGATGAACAAACTCTCACAATGTATTCGGGCCATCCTATGGGATTATTTCCATCACATAAAAAAGCTCCCAGAGTAATTGTTACCAACGGAATGGTTATTCCAAATTACTCAAGTCAGGACGACTGGGAAAAATTTAATGCATTGGGTGTTTCGCAATACGGACAAATGACAGCAGGTTCATACATGTACATTGGCCCCCAAGGGATTGTGCATGGCACTACCATAACAGTTATGAACGCAGCTCGCAAAGTTGCTAAAGCAAATGAAAATCCATTTGCAGGAAAATTATTTTTAACTTCAGGACTTGGAGGAATGTCAGGTGCACAACCCAAAGCAGCAAATATTTCGGGAGTTGTTTCGGTAACGGCAGAGGTAAATCCACTTGCTTCGTACAAACGTCATGAGCAAGGTTGGGTTGATGAAATAATTAGTGATTTGGATGAACTTACAACTCGTGTTAAAAAAGCTAAAGCTAACAAAGAAGTAGTTTCCATTGCATATGATGGTAACATTGTTGATGTTTGGGAAAAATTTGATGCAGAAAATATTTTTGTTGATTTAGGTTCCGACCAAACCTCGCTACATAACCCTTGGGCCGGTGGTTATTACCCAGCAGGATTATCTTATGATGAATCCAACGAATTGATGGCATCAAATTCTGATTTATTCAAAGAGAAAGTGAAAAAATCACTTCGCCGACAGGCTGATTCGATTAATAAACACACAGCAAAAGGCACATATTTTTTTGATTATGGAAATGCCTTCCTCCTCGAAGCATCAAGAGCCGGAGCTGATGTGATGGATAAAGATGGGATAAATTTCAAGTATCCATCTTATGTTCAGGATATTATGGGTCCCATGTTTTTTGATTTTGGATTTGGCCCGTTTAGATGGGTTTGCACATCAGGGAATCCCAAAGATCTTGAAATTACCGATAATATTGCAACCAAAGTACTTAGTGATTTGTTGAAATCGTCGCCAGAAGACATTAAAAGTCAAATGGCTGACAATATCCAATGGATTAAAGGAGCAAAAGAAAACAAATTGGTAGTGGGCTCGCAAGCAAGAATACTATATGCTGATGCTATCGGCAGAATCAATATTGCTTCCGCATTTAATAAGGCAATTAGAGAAGGAATAATTTCTGCACCTGTTGTTCTTGGTCGCGATCATCACGATGTAAGTGGAACCGATTCACCTTTCCGCGAAACTTCGAATATTTATGATGGATCCAGCTTTACTGCTGATATGGCAATACAAAATGTAATTGGCGACTCGTTTCGGGGTGCCACATGGGTTAGTATTCATAATGGTGGAGGCGTTGGCTGGGGCGAAGTTATTAATGGCGGTTTTGGTATGCTGTTGGATGGTACAGATGATGCCGACGAGAAACTAAGCAGCATGCTTTATTGGGATGTGAATAATGGAATTTCGCGCCGTAATTGGGCACGAAACAAAGGTGCTATCACTACTATAAAAAGAGCAATGGATAGTAATCCGAATCTAAAAGTAACTATTCCAAATATTGCAGATGATGATTTGATTAGTGGAGTTATTTCGTAACAATGCCTTAACGTGTTTTCAAGTTTCATATTCGCAAACTTGAAACCTGAAACCTGAAACCTGAAACCTGAAACCTGAAACCTGAAACCTGAAACCTGAAACTTTAATATATGACCAAAGTCATTCCAATAAAAGCAGGAATTGGAAACTGCTTTCTTATTATTCAAGGTGATAAGTTCTTTTTAGTAGATTCGGGAGAAAAGGATAATGAATCCAATATTGCTAAAGCCATTACATCAAGAGAAGTTTAAGCAAACTATGTTTTCGAATACCAGGTAGAATTATATCCTTACTTTTGCAAATCAACATAAAGCAGTAAATTAGTGGTGAATAGTAAAATAAAATATTTTGTACTCATATTTGGTATATTTTTTATACTTACAAATATTGTTGCGCAAAAAAAATCAAAGGTAAATATTGAACATTCTAATTCATTTAGGTATGATGTTAAACTTGGTAAAGATATTCAGCGACTTATTGGAAATGTTATTATCAGGCAAGATTCCACATTATTTTATTGTGATAGTGCATACATCAATGAGATAAAAAATAGTTTTGAAGCATTCAGCAACGTACATATTAAAGTAAATGACACTGTTGACGTATACAGTTTGCGAATGTTGTACAATGGAAATACTAAAATTGCCGAATTATTTGACAGCGTGAAACTTATCGACAAAAACACCATTCTTACAACAAATCATTTAATTTATAATAGAAAATCGAAAACTGCTTTTTACGATAAAGGAGGCAAAATTGTAAATAAAGATAATGTGCTTACCAGTAAACAAGGACTTTATTATACCCCGGTACGCACTTTTCACTTTAGAGATGATGTGGTGCTAATCAATCCTGATCAAGAAACTTATTCCGACACACTTATATACAATACAAATAATGAAACTGCATATTTTATGGGGCCAACAGTCATAAGAGGCAAAAATAGTATAATGTATTGTGAAGACGGCTGGTATGACACAAAAAATGACATATCAAAACTTGTGAGGCGACCATCCATTTCAAATGCAGATAAAACCATTGCCGCAGATAGCTTGTATTACGATAACAAAACTATGTTTGGTAAAGCCATGGGTAATGTTTCAATTACTGACACATTACGAAGAGTGATTATTACCGGTAGAAAAGGTGAATTTTGGGATGAAAAAGGACTGTCATATGTTACAGATAGTGCAGTTGCAATAATATACGACAAGCGCGATTCACTTTTTATGCATGCTGATACTATGTGGCTTAATTTTGATAAAGACCGTAAAGCACAGGTGATAAGAGCCTATTATGGCGTTCGTTTTTACAGAAAAATGCTACAAGGTAAATGCGATTCACTTGCATTTGACATGAAAGATTCAACCATTAGGATGTACAACAAGCCTGTTATTTGGTCGGGCAAAAACCAATTAACAGCCGATTCGATAGCAATAGCAGTTTCGGGAAATAGGGCTGATTCGCTCATGATGTATAATACCGCCTTCATAGTATCAAGAGACTCTACAGATACATTTAATCAAATTCGTGGCAAAAATATGGTAGCATATTTTGTTAAAAACGAACTTTCGAAAATAAATGTTGACGGCAATGCACAAACAATATATTTTGTTCGTGAAGAAGATGGATTTTTAATTGGTGTGGATTTAGCCGAATCGAGTAATATGACAATACGTATAAAGAATAGAGAAATTAACTCGATTAGCTACAAAATGAACGTTGACGAGGACATGTTTCCTGAGAGCGAGCTTACCGAAGAACAAACTGTACTGAAAAATTTCTCGTGGCAAAAAGAGATACGCCCCATTGATAAAATGGATATTTTCAGGAAACATAATGTTGTTACAGATAAGCCAAAACAAGAACCAGATGCTGAAAAACATACCGATAAATAAGTATGAAAATTTAAACTAATTTAGCAAGTTGAATTAAACATAAAAAAATTATTTAGATGAAAAAAAGTTGGATTATAATTATTGTAATTGTCGTTCTTGGATTTTTGGCATATAGCTCAGTAAAAGGTACTTACAACAGTATGGTAACATATGGAGAAACAGTTGACAAGCAATGGGCTGATGTTGAAAATGTTTATCAAAGACGTGCAGATTTAATTCCAAATCTGGTTTCTACTGTTAAAGGCTATGCTACTCACGAAAAAGAAACTCTGGAAGGTGTAATAAATGCCCGCGCAAAAGCTACTAGCACAACAATTAACGCAGGTGATCTATCACCAAGTAAAATAGCAGCATTCCAGCAAGCTCAAGATGGATTAAGTAGTGCATTATCAAAATTAATGGTTGTTGTTGAGCGCTACCCAGAATTAAAAGCAAACCAAAACTTTTTGGAGTTACAGGCACAACTTGAGGGTACCGAAAACCGTATTGCTGTTGAAAGGCGTAAATTTAATGAGGCAGCTCAAAAGTATAATACTTACATAAAACTTTTCCCAAAAAACATGTTTGCAAATATGTTTGGGTTTGAGAAAAAACCATATTTTGAAGCTCAAAAAGGCGCGGAAACAGCACCTAAAGTTGAGTTTTAAGATAGTTGTGTATATTCCATTTTGTACCGGAAATACATAAGTTTTTTTTAATAAAATTAGTTTCAATAATTTAACTTAACATCATGAAAACTACTGCAAAAAGTTTTTTCTCAAAAGAAGAAAAAATTGAGATTAAAAAAGCTATTCTTAATGCCGAACTCGATACTTCTGGAGAAATACGAGTTCACATCGAAACCGAATGTAAAGGCGACGTTCTAGATAGAACTTCACACCTATTTAGCAAATTGGAAATGGATAAAACCGACCTTCACAATGGCGTACTTTTTTATCTTGCATTTAAAAGTCAGAAATTTGCAATAATTGGGGATAAAGGTATAAACAAGGAAGTACCTGATAATTTTTGGCAGGATATAAAAGCCACAATGGCTACCAAATTTGGCTCAGGTGAATATACCCAAGGTTTAATTGATGGTATTACCATGGCAGGCGTTCGTTTAAAAAAGCATTTTCCTCATCATATTGATGATATTAATGAGCTACCTGACGAAATTTCATTTGGATCATAATGTTTTTAGGTTAACACTATTATTTTTAATTAATTATGAAGCAATTACAAGTTAATATTTTCTTTAAAACAATTTATTCTGTTATATTTTTATTGATGTTCACAAGTATGTTTGGACAATCGATACCACAACAACCAAGTCCACCGCGCCTTGTTAACGACTTTGCCAAGATACTTTCGCCAAAGGAGATTAAAGCTTTGGAAACCAAACTAGTCCGTTTTAACGACACCACCTCTAATCAAATTACAATAGTGATAGTAAAAACATTAGGTGATTATACGCCTTCAATGTTTGCTTTCGAAATTGGTGAAAAATGGAAAGTTGGGCAAAAAGGATTTGATAATGGTATTGTATTACTTGTTAAGCCTAAACTAAGTTCCACCGACAGGGGAAAAGCGTACATTGCAGTTGGTTACGGACTTGAGCCAGCCATACCCGATGCAATTACAAAAAGAATTGTTGATAATGAGATGATTCCATATTTTAAACAAGGCGATTACTATGGTGGAATAAATCAGGCCACTAATGTGCTAATGAAACTTGCTGCAGGTGAAATATCTGCAGATGGCTACAGTAAAAAATCCGAAACACCAGCAATATTCTCACTACTTCCTTTTATAATTATTTTCATAGTAATTATATTGATAAGGAAAAGTGGAGGTAATTCGCACGGTATTGGTGGTAGATCTTCAAATAGTTCGTTATGGACTGCATTAATGCTTGGAAGCATGATGAACAGTGGATCACAGTCCGGAAGTTGGGGTAACTTCTCAGGAGGAAGCTCCGGATTTGGAGGTGGAGGTGGCTTCGGTGGATTTGGAGGCGGCAGCTTTGGTGGTGGCGGAGCTGGTGGTAGTTGGTAGCAACTTTAATAGTT
>Ga0307987_1002276_pt1 | contig 10084 bp, 8 predicted proteins | sample EllFjometagen181_FD_203157 | JGI IMG/M metagenome (GOLD analysis project Ga0307987, IMG submission 203157) | Marine microbial communities from Ellis Fjord, Antarctic Ocean - #181 | ecosystem: Environmental > Aquatic > Marine > Unclassified | place: Southern Ocean | collected 2014-10-08 | reverse complement strand
AATGATATAAAGAAGAACGTTACCATAACTAAAAGAATAAGTAGACCATTACTCGACGGTTGCTTCATGATTTCTCCTGATGTGTTAAATTATTATGTGGAATTATAAATATTTAATTAACTGGCAAATGTCAGAAATACTATCAGTGACAATGTCCGCCACAGCCTGTTCCTGCCATTCCGCATGTAGGGGCTGAAGCACAGTTGGTCTGCTTTGAACTTCCCATTACGATACCACCAAAAACAGATAACTTTTTATCCGTATTATCAGAACTACAGTTTGGACAGTCAAATGTTTTAGAAATGTTTCCTGAAATAAGCTTTTCAAAGACTGTTCCGCAATCACTGCATTTATATTCAAAAATAGGCATATAAACTCAACTTTCTGATTAAATAAGAAATAATATATTTGTATAAATAGGGTTAATACTAATTGTTTAGTTTAAATATAGCCAAAGTTGAGTAAATTTCAAAATACAATGCGCAAATATCAAATTTTAATTGAAGGTAAATCCTGTATATACAAAGTAATATAGTTCAATCTTTCAGCTTGATGGCTAACAAGCTGGAAGCTTGTGCTACATTTTATAATAAACTATATTTTTTAAATTGAAAAACTCTGCGTACTCAGTGCTCTCTGCGGTTAGCCTTACTTAAATAAATTCAAATATTTTAGCGTCTTTAGCGTTGTAACCTTTTTTACTTTATTATTGCTTGAATAGAATTTATTATTGGTATATAACCAGTGCACCTACATAAGTTTCCTTCAAGTGCCTCTTTTATCTCATCAATGGTAGGTTTTGAATTCTTTCTTAACAGTGCTGTTGCACTCATTAGCATTCCAGGAGTGCAATAGCCACATTGAATAGCACCATGTTTGAGAAACGATTCCTGTAGTTCAGAAAGTTTTTCATTTTTTTCCAGGCTTTCAACAGTTTCAATTTCTGTACCATGAACTTGAGCAGCCAAAATTAAACATGAGTGGACAGCTTCATCATTCATTATTACAGTACAGGCACCGCATTCTCCTACTGAACAGCCTTCTTTAGTTCCGGTGAGATTTAATTTTTCTCTCAAAATATCAATTAACCTATCAGAATGATCTACTTCAAGATTAATATTTTCTCCATTTACTTTAAATTGTAGTTCTATCATTACATATACCTTATATAAATAACTTAGTTTGGAAAAATTTCTCCCATTATAACTCTATTTCTCCCACTTTGTTTGGCTTTATATAGATTGTTGTCAGCTATATTTATCAGTTCGTAAACTTCTTTTTCTATATTTCCTTTAAAAGTTTTATATGCGATTCCTATACTTATTGTAATTGGTATCCTTTTTTTGTTCTCCTGTTCAATCGTTTTTCGAATATTTTCAGCAATACTGAATAAATACTCCGGATCTGTCTGTGGAAGAAAAATCACAAACTCTTCACCTCCATATCTTCCTACAATATCTGAGCGTCTCATTAAATTTTTAATTATTTTAGCGCTACTAGCTAAAACTTTATCACCTACCTGGTGACCGTATTTATCATTGATAAGTTTAAATTTATCTAAATCAGTCATCATAACTGCAACTGTTGAATTATTTCTATAAGACATATGAGCAACGGGAATGGTTGTATTAAAAAATCCACGCCTGTTAAATATACCAGTGAGGTAGTCTTCATTGGTTGTTACAACAAGTTTTTTATTGTCTTGCCATAGTCTCTTAAGTATTTTTATTATTCCGCTTAATTGGATCAAACAATCGTATTCTTCAAGAATCTCAAATAAATTCATTAGATGTTTTTCATAATCATTAATGTACTCATCGTCTTTTTTGATTGATTTAATAAGATAAAAGGCATTAATAAATGAACGATTAAGCATAATGAGCTCTAAATGACAGGCAATTTCAAATTTTTTGTCTTTGGATAAATTGGTTTTACTCTCAGCATGATGTAAATCTATATTTGGTATAGCAGATTCAAGGTCTTCTATAAGCTCGTGATTGTTCTCAAATATTTGTAGCGTTTCACCTTTCAGTGTTAAGTCGATAAGGAATCGCCAGGCATTTACATGGCCTTTCTCTTCGTGTGACATCTGTTCCCAGAAGTTTTTTAATTTAGTATCTTTTTCTGTTTCTGAAAAATAGTGATATATAGCAGCAGCTTTCATATCAATTTTTTCACATAATCTAAGGATCTTTAATGTTAATTCACAGATTTTCATTGTTGCCTTCTTAGTTGTACTATATTATTCATCATCCAACTGTTTGTTATTATTATCAAGAAAGTTATTCTTAGAAATTACGCTTCTTCCAAGTTCCTTTTCAGCTTCTTTTCTTGCGTTACCTGCTGCGTTACCTGCTACGTTACCGCCTCTTTTGGCTACGTTCTTATTTTGAGTAAAAGTATCTGGTTTTTCTTCTTTTGAAATTTCAGTTGTTACTCTTTCACTCAGCATGGTGAAAATAAGTTCCAAGTCATCCATGTGATCCCGAAGGTTTGCTTTTGACTTTTTTGGTAAGTTTTGAGATTTTTATATTGGCTTGGGGTAATGCCGAAGGTTGCTTTGGATATTTCAGCGGTTAATATTGCATAATCACGCTGTTCTTCGATTCCTCTATCCTTCCATTCATCTGTAAGGTTTTGGCGTATAGCAATTCCCCGCAATATCTTATCAATCCAATCCTTAGGGTAGCCTTTTTTTTCGTAGATCTCTTTCATACGTTCTTGAGCAAGTTCAGGATTTTCGATTTCTTCGAGTCTTTCTTTACTCTGAAATATGACAAGTTTATGTTGCATTATTAATATCTCTTTCATAATTAATTTTCACACGGACCCACTAAGTTACAAAGTTAATTTATGTATTCAAGTTGATTTTTTCTTCGTGCCTTTGTGTGATAATTTTTTTGTTTCAATCCTCAATCAGCAATCAGATTTCACAAATTTTAACAAACTGTCCTTACACATATTAATGAAAACAGGTTTTTTGTATTCAGATGACCATCTGCTGCCAATCTGTTTTTCGATTATTTTTGCTAATGGTTTGTCTATTGAATCTATTAACTCTCTCGTTAGTTTTTTACCTATAAATATATTTTCAATTTCAGTAAGGTTTTCAGGTTTTGAAAAAAGTGACCCATGTACAATTTTTATATCTTCAACTTCCTTGTTCTCATTGAAATGAACAAGTGAAAGGGCGCTTATCCTAGTGATGTTAAGAGCACCTCTTCTTCCAAGTTGGAAATAACTATACTTATAATCCACAATTGGTATAGGGATTGTTATTTTTGTTAATATTTCATTCTTTTTTAAAGCGGTCTTATATGTTCCGGTAATAAATTCTGAAATTGAAATAATTCTAATTTCTTTTTCTGACTGAAGTATGACTTCTGCATCATATGCAATTAAAGGAGGCAATGAATCTGCACATGGTGCAGCATTAACTATATTACCTGCTAAACTTGCACGGTTTCTTATTTGCTTAGAACCAATTGTGCACAGGGCTTCTACCAATGCTGGAAAATATTGTTTTACATCTTTATTATCAATTAATTCAGAAATTTTAACTCCTCCTCCTATGATAATTTCATTATCAATGAGTTCAATGCCCTGCAGTTCTTGAAGATTATCAATACATAGAAGCTTGACGGGTTTAGTCTCCTTCCTTAACTGAATTGAAACATCAGTCCCACCGGCAAGAATTACATAATCATCTTTATTCTTAAATTTCAAAGCTTCTTCTATTGTTTTAGGAACTACAGATATAACATTAGAAATCCTAGCAGTTTGTTTTTTGAATTTAGTTGATACATTTGCCTCACTAGCGCGAGAAGGTTTAATAAGCTGTTTATCTAAAAAAACTTTTTCAAGAGTAAGTGGTATTTCGTAGGATCTTTTATTCGTAGCAAAGGTAAATGCATTATTTATTGCTGCAGCACCAAGTTCAAGAGTTGGTTCTCCAATACTTTTCGCTCCTAATGGGCCATCTATATCAGGATTTTCTATGATAATAGGCTCAATACAGTTAACATCCTTTATTGTGGGGACAATATATTCATCAAAATTTTCAGATTTCACATCTCCATTCTGAATATTGTAATGTTCCCAAATGCCATAACCCATTCCTTGTGTTACACCTCCATATATTTGCCCCTCAAGTCCAAGTTTGTTGATAGCTCTCCCTACATCATGTGAGGCTGTAACTTTATTAACAATGATTTTACCTGTATGAGTATCAATTCTGATGTCTGCAATTTGGCAGCCATACACGTACGTAAAATAAGCATCTCCCTGACCTGTTTCTTCGTCCCATGAAACATCAGGAGCTTTATACCATCCATATGCAGATAAATTTATTCCCTTCCAATGTGATTGGAAACATGCATCAGCTAATGATATTTTAATATTATTTTTATTATTTTTGATACATCCGTCATTCCAGGTTAAATCTTCGATTGAATCAGCTTTAAGTTCTGTTTTGATTATCTCAAAAATTCTTTTTTTGATTTTTTCAGCTGCCATAATTACAGCGTTACCACCCATTAATGTCCCTCTAGAAGCAACAGTTGGTCCTCCGTCATTAATTGTAGCTGTCTGGGGTTCAAAAAAATGAACTTCCCCATATTTGGCTCCAAGTATTTCAGACGCAAGCTGAGCAAAGGTAGTTCTCATTCCCTGTCCATTTTCATTTAAACCGCTACTTACATATACACTTCCGTCGATTTGTACAGAAATTATTGCTGAAGTTGCATCTATACCTTCTGCTCCAAGAGCACAGCCTCTGAAACTGCACGCCATTCCTATCCCATATTTAAACCTATCTGAATTTTTATTAAGTTTGTTATATGTTTCGAGTTTATTTTTATAGTCAGAACCTGTAATTGCTTTGTCAATAACTTCTTTTAATGAAACTTTATGCCTTGTTAATTTTTGTCCGCTGGCTGTTATACTACCTTGTTTATAACCATTATTAATTCTTATTTCATAAGGAGATATTTTGCATATGTCAGCAATCTCATCCATTAGCGATTCCTGTGCAAAAATCACTTGAGGTGAACCAAAACCGCGAAAAGCTCCTGTATAAGAATTATTTGTATATACAGCTCTAATATCAGTTTCTACATTTGGAATTTCATATGGACCAGCTGCCTGTACAACACTTCTCCATGTTACAAAAAAAGACATTGCTGAATAAGCTCCGCTATCAGCAAGGATATCAATCTTCATTGAATTTATTTTTCCATCATTATTAAAACCAACTTTATGCTTTATTATGTAAGGATGACGTTTATGGCTTTCTTTGACCGAGTTTTCTCTTGATAACGTCAGTTTAACAGGTTTATCAGTTAATTTAGCTAATATAGCCACTCTGCAGGCCATGGCACTAACAGTGTCATCTTTGCCTCCAAACGAGCCACCTAGATTTGAAGAAATAACATTTATTTGGTTTAATTTAAGAGCCATAGCTTTGGCAACAAGTTTACGAGTAGTGAATGGATTTTGTATGCTGCCGTAAATTTTAAATCCTCGGCAGGTTGGGTCTGGTACCGCAGTCAAAGATTCAGGTTCAATATATGCATGTTCGTGAAATCCTGTTTTATAAGTTCTTTCAATTACATGATCTGAGCCTAAAAATCCTTTTTCAATATTTCCTTTTCTCAAAGGGTAATGAACAACAATATTACTTTTGTATTCAGGATGAATAAGTCTGGATGATGGTTTGAGTGCTTCTTCTACATCGAATATTCCTTGAAGAGGTTCATATTCTACTTCAATAAGATCAGCTGCTTTATTTGCTGCTTCCTGTGTTTCTGCTGCAACCACAGCAATTGCATCACCTGAGTAATAGGAAGTGTCATTTATTAAAATATACTGATCGTAACGGATGTGGCCCAGTTGTTTTATACCTGGAATGTCATCATGAAGTATAATCTTTTTTAATTTTTCAATTTTAAGTGCTTTGGAAATATCAATTTTTTTAATTTTTGCACTTGGGAAGTCTGTATAACGTACAGCTGCATATAGTAGACCTGGAATTTTTATATCATCACCATAAATGGCTTTGCCCGTAACTTTTTCATAACCGTCTACGCGTATTACATCTTTGCCAATCACGTTATACATAATGAGATATCCTTGATATAATAAAATCTATTAGAAAGATTTAGATGTTTAATTATAATTAATTATATATAATATATCATTTAATTTTAGTAAAAATAACAATTATCAAATATTTTATTGATGGTACAATTAAATTTTATTATAACTCAGTTTTTTCTAGAATAAATACTTTCTATAAAATAAATTGAATTTCCTGTGTTTAAATGATATTTTATATATTGGTTAAATGTCCATAATCTTTAAATAAATTGATTTGTACCGTATTATTGAAGATTATTACTATATTAAATATTTCTGCCTTGTGAGTATTATATAGACGCCAATATATTTATTTTAGTGAGAGTTACTGCTTAAAAAATTTATGATAATAAATATGTCAAAAGTCTAAGAAAAAAAATAATCCTGATAAAACCTATCTGAAGAAAGTTAGACTATGTTTTTAAAAAAATATTATTTGATAATTTTACTAAGTTCATGTTTCCTGTTTATGCTTTCACCTTTAGTTTTCTCTGGTTCAGATTTAAAACTGCAGGAAAAATCTGATTTTTGGGAAAATGTATTTTTAGATCAAATACAGAATTTTAATTATTACAGTAACGAAATAGATCTTCTTGTCTATAAAATTCAGGAGGACCTAGCTACTTTTGGAGGTCAGGCAGAAACCTTTGACATCAGGTATCATCAATTAAGATTTATCATGGGAACTGCAATTTCTAATCCATACGAATATCGGCTTATTGTTGCTGAGTTATCTACAGTTGAACGAAATTTTGAAAATAGTTTCAATGAATTTAAAAACCTTGATGCTCAGGCTGAAGCTTCGATTAAATCATTGAATGATATGGAAAATGATCTAAACAGTTTAACTGATCAAAAATTTTCAAGTACTAAAATGACTGCCGCTTCAGTCAGACTCATTTTTGAAATAAAAACGCTAAAGGCCCAGTTAAATCTCCAAAGAAAGAAAATCGCTGACTTTTTGAAAGGGATGAAAAAGTATATAGTAAAATTTGAAAGTATGGGCGATTTCCTTGATAATTCCTTTAATAAACAACTTCGAGCATATTTCTTGGAGCCAGGCCCATCCCTATTCAGTTCAGAGCAGACAAAGTTAATTCCTTATTCAATCAGATCATGGATTTCTACATTACCTGTGATAATAAAAGAAAAATTTCCTGATAAAGTTGAGGATTATATAGAAGTGCTGGTTATTTTTACTATATCTTTGATTATATATATAATCTTTCATTATCTGTTAATTAAAAAAGTCAATATTAAAAGCCATGTCCCTGATGCCTATGAACTCCTGCTTCGTGCTCTTGCCGCATTATTAATTTTTATAGGACTATTTGCTACAAGCTATGTGCTTATATTTCCTCAAACTGTTCTTTTTTATCGACTTGGAGTTGCTATTTTTGGGTTTTTCGCCTGGTTTTTTTCACTAGGTCTTAAAATGATACAGAGTCCAGATACTAAATGTGATAGTTCGATATCTACTCTATTTATAATATTTTCGCTTGGCATATTGTTTCAAATGTTTGGGATAAATTATATTTTGCTATCACTATTATGGCCTGTTGTTCTTATTTTGGCTGTGGGATACCAGATTTATATTAGGAATAAAAACAAGACTATCAGAAGAAATTTATATTTTTGGACTTTTATTATTTTATCCACCTTTTTTATTGTGGTTAGTTTAAAAGGCTATATTTATCTTTCGATTTTCTGTTGTATGATATGGTTTCTCGTATCTGTTATTTTTAGACTTGGTACTGCACTTACTTGGTTAATCAGATCACTACTGGATAATGATAGGTTTAATAAAAAAATTCTTAAAGTAATTATTATTGGGCTTGGAATACCTCTTACATGGTTTATCCTTTTATTAATAATATACTACTGGGCATCTATGCAGATCAGTCCTGATTCATATACAGTACTCGAGTATCTCAGCGGAATAACTTATCAATTCTTTAATTTAAATATCAAGGTTATTGATACAATAGTATTAATATTTTTATTTTTTGTGTTTAGTTGTACTATCAAAGCATTTATAAAATATTTATCGTATACTTCTATTGCGAATAAATCACAAAGATATCAGGTGCTGCCTTCAATGAAGTCGCTTACAAGATATACTGGCTGGATTATTTATATAATTATTGTAATGATAGTTTTTAAAATTAATATTACCAGCATTCTTGTTGTATTGGGTGGCTTAAGTGTAGGTATTGGTTTTGGACTTCAGCATCTTGTTAATAACTTCCTTGCAGGTCTTATTGTCATGTTTGGTAAAGTATGCCGTCCTGGTGATATTATTGAATTAGACTCAAAATGGGCAACAGTCACCAAAACAGAAATAAGGACTACAACAATGAAAACTTTTGATAATTGTATTATAACTGTTCCCAATTCAATGCTTATTGATAAAAAACTTTTTAACTGGACAAGAAATAATGATTTAATAAGAACAAGCATGAGTATAGGTGTTGCTTATGACTCCGATGTAGAAGTTGTGAAAGCACTCCTTTTAGAAATTGCAGGTACTTTCAAAGAAGTATGCACATCACCTGGACCACAGGTATTGTTTAATGAATTTGGAGATAATGCCTTAATTTTTAAATTAAGGATTTGGCTTCATCAGATTGATTCCATCGTTGCTATTCCATCAGATATTCGTTACCTTATCTATAAGCGTTTTAAGGAAAATAATATAAATATAGCTTATCCTCAAATGGATTTATATTTGAAAGAAATGCCTGATAAAAACATTCAGAAAAGTATGCTGAAAGGAGCAAAATGAGATTACCAAAATCTATATTATACAATCGTACAATACTATCAATAATGTTATTGACAGGGCTGGTTTCTTTATTTGTTGGATGCTCTAAAAATGATGATGGTTCATCAATAGTACTACGAATTGGTTCTGGAAATGTTATGGGTTTATTTAATCCTACAGCAACTGTTCTAACAAAGATAATTAATACAGATATATCTAGAAATGAAGTTATTGCTGAAGATGTTACTACTGAAGGATCAGGCGATAATATTAATAGATTATTAAATGGAAAATTAAACTGTGCTCTTTCCGATGATATTCCTGCTGTTATGGCTTTTCAAGGGGATGAACAGTATAAAAATGTAAAGAATCACAATAAGCTGCGTTCATTAAGTTCATTTTTCTGTGATAGTATCATTTTCGTAGTCAATGCCAATAGCGGCATAGAAAGCTTTGCTGATATAAAAGGGAAAAAGATAGCAATTGCGGATAAAGGGACAGCAGCAATTGGTGATGTTTGTGAATATATGCTTAGTTTCTATAACATTAAAAATAATGAATTTACAAGGTTATCATATGATTTAAGCAAAAGTGTAGAAGAGCTTGAACATGGCAGACTAGATGGTTTTTTATATGTAACTGCACTCCCTAATCCATATCTTATTGGTCTTTCACATTCAAAAAAAATTAAATACGAATTTATACAATTTCATAAAGAATTATTACAAATGTTAAAGGATAAGTTTCCGAGCTTAACTTACATTAAAATACCTTCTGATGGCGTCTATGCAAAAACGGCTAATCAAACTGAGATTACAACTTTAGGCTGCAGAGTATTGCTTATTACAACAACTGATATGAAGGATGATATTGCATACTATCTAACCAAAGAGATATGTAAATACTTTCCAGCCTATGAAAGTGTATATCAACTATACAAAGAGGTTACCCCTGAGTCCATGGCAAAAAACCTTACTATACCTGTACATCAGGGTGCGTATCGATACTATGAAGAAGCAGGACTTGCAAAATTTATACCTGAAAATTTGAAACCAAAGAGCATAAAACAATAATTGTAGAGACACGCAGCGCGTGTCTAAGTCTTATAATAATGATACCCAGAAAAGCATTCTATGAAAGAAAAAGATTTTTTAAATAGTATATTTCCGCTCCTCAAACAAGGTG
>Ga0307987_1002275_pt1 | contig 10088 bp, 9 predicted proteins | sample EllFjometagen181_FD_203157 | JGI IMG/M metagenome (GOLD analysis project Ga0307987, IMG submission 203157) | Marine microbial communities from Ellis Fjord, Antarctic Ocean - #181 | ecosystem: Environmental > Aquatic > Marine > Unclassified | place: Southern Ocean | collected 2014-10-08 | reverse complement strand
GAACAGATAGACTTAGTGCAGCTGAAATTCAATACAGCTTTTATTTGAATTCAAATGATTGGGATAAGATTAGAAATACTTTCCTAAATCATAAAAATTTACCATATTATGATAATTATATTGAAGAATGGAAAATGTTTGAAATTAGAAATGCTTTACCTCGCACTTACTCAAAAGAGATGGGCGAAACTTGGATTTCCTGGCTTCTGAATTTTGTCTTGGATAACGATACAGAATCTTTTATTTCCAAAACTACTGAATGGCTTAGTTCTCCTATTCGAGTATCTACTTATTTTGATAGAGGTGAAGATTTTCAGCTCCTTTTACTGTTATCAAAAGAAACTATGTCTACAGCAAAAGTACTAGATTCATATCCAATACTAAAACAGTATATTTTCACTGCTGATCACGCATCATATTTTGATAAGATAATTGATCCTGATAAAGCTGATAAAATTTCAGATACGTTTAGAAAGTCCTATTTAAAGCTTGCCGGTGCCAATTCATTAACAGGTGAAATTATTGATACATGGAAGAATAATGTAGAAAAATTCATCCCCTCACCTGCCGATGTACACAAAGCTGATTACTCAAGACATGCCAAATGGCTGGCAATCGCAAAAGAACTGAACCTGGATACATATCAAAAATTTCACAATGACTGGAAATTAAATCACTGGAGAAAAAGAAATCTGTGGTCTGCTCTAAGCAATTACGGGATACATAAGTAAAGAAGGATCACCACTAATAGACACTAATATGCGCTAATTAAAAAATTTGACAAGGATATTTAAAATGGATATAAAAATAGGGATATTGTCATTTCGGGATTTAAAACTTACACCCGGAGAACTTCACAAGTTTAGAGGTTATGTTGGAAATTTATACAGAAAGTATGACCTTATTCATAATCATAGAGCAGATGGTTCAACTATTACCCGGTATCCATTAATTCAGTTTAAACTGATAAACAAAACTCCATCAATTATTGCAATAACGGATAAAGCTATTGAAGTGTTTTCTAAAATATTTTTATCCATGGATGAAGTAATTATTGATAACCTCAAAATACCAATCCATGAGAAAGATCTAAAAGTTGAAAACTGCAAAGTAGGCTTTAGCAATGAAACTCTTGTCTATGAATTCACTTCTAAATGGATGGCACTGAATGAGAAAAACTACAAAAAATACAGAAACTGCACAACTTATGATGAAAAGAACTGTTTATTAGAGAGCATCCTTATTGGAAATATTATGTCATTGTCAAAAGGATTAGACATTCATTTGAATGATGATCAAATAATAAAAATGAGTCTTAAACACAAACATGTCAGAGCTAAACTAAAAGGCATTCCAATGTCCGCCTTTACCGGAATTTTTAAGACGAACTATATCGTACCGGATTACCTCGGCCTAGGCAAATCCACTTCCCGAGGCTTCGGAACTGTAAAAAAGCTCCTGTAACCGCAAATGGACGTAGATATACATAGATAAAATATTTAAGAAAGGATAACTGATGATTAATAAATTATATAAAATGAGGAGAGATAAGAAAAATGCTTGAAACAATGCAAAATTTAGCTCTTTGCCATTTATGGAAAGAACTGGAGGGGAATCAACCACCACCTGATAATTTAAGAAGTTGGTTTATAGAAGAAAAAAAGAATAATCCCGGAAAGTTTTTTTCTTTTCTAGTCGAACAGGCTGGTAAAATTGAAAAATATTACACTTTAAGCATAGATTCTGAAAATGAAAATATTGTAATTCTCGAATCTGCTGATATCGCAAGTTTGGGTAACGATATAGCGTTAAAACTCCCATATTTTGATACAGCACCAAAGGGAACCAAATATCCTGTACTGAAACGAACATTGGATAAAAATAATTTACCTACACCAAAAAAAAGTGTAATTACAAAATCTTTTAATTCTTATGAACGGTTTAAGAAAAATTATCCTGCTGTAGAGTTATTTTTTAATGAAATTCTTAAAATTAGTCAGCTAAAGAATGTTAAATGGGAAGGACAGATATATGAAACTGCAGATTCTGCATTAGAATTGGCAACTAATCTTATTAAAGAAACAAAAACAGTTTTTTTAACGTTTAAAGATAGTAATGGTCACTTACCTGGTGAACGGAAAGATTACAGTATATTTTTTGCAGAAATATTAGCAGATGAAAAATACGGGCTGGATAAAGCTCCACCTATATCACAGAAATGTAATTTATGTGATTCTGAAAACGTAAAATGTTATAGTGCTGGTTTAGCAAATGCAGGTTTAGATATTTTTAATATTGGCAGAGTGGGTGCTTTTCCTGGTATTTTAGAGGAGAATGCTTATCTATCATATGCTATTTGTGAAAACTGTGCAGACCTATTGTATATATTTAAATTTCATGTTTTAGATAAGTATCTTGCCACAGTTGCAGGCGAAAAAACTTTGTTCTTGCCAGAGATATATCTTTCTTCAATTTATTTGAATAGATTCTTAGGAAACTTTAAAAACTATTCAAAAAAATTAAAAATAACTTCCAAAGAGGCTACCAACCAAGAAAAACGACTTGCTAAAATACTATCAAATGAAAAAGCTATATGTACTATTGATATAATTTGGTCTAAAGAAGCATTTACCGGACAGAAATTAAAAGAAATATCAGGAAACATTACAGATATTTTACCCTCAAGGTTAAGACGTATATCCGATATGAACAAAATATTTATAGCTATTGTTAATCCTTTTTTTCCAAAACATAAAGTTGAAAGTTTTGAATTTGATTTAAATTTATCTTTTATTCGCGAGTTGTTATATCGTCCTGGTGGCAAAAAAGCAAAAGGAATAAACGCAAGTCGCAAGCAAAAAGAACTTAAACGACTTTTAGCAGAGGCAATTTATAAAGAAAAATTAATACCTGAGAAACGTTTCTGGGAAGAGGTAATAATAACTGCAGAATGGTATTTTAAAACATTAACTGAAAAAGATAAACCTGAGATTGATTGTCTTTATGAAGGATATTCTGAAAAGAAAAATAAAATTTGGATGAGTTTTGCCGGCTGGATAAAACACTTGGCAATGACATTAAACTATTTTAATTATACAGGAGTTACAAGCAAAATGGAGAATAAAAGAAGTTATGTTCCGGAAATGGAAGAGCTGAAAAAGTACTTCACAGATGATAGTGGAATAAGCAGTGATGAAAAAGCTTTTGCATTTATATTGGGTATTCTCTATGGAAGAGTTATGCAGATACAGGGTGCAAAGGGTGTAAATGTTAGTTCAAACGCATTGACATGGATGAAAAGATTAACGCTGTCAGGAAGAGATTTACCAGAATTATATATCAAAGTTCGAGAAAAACTACTTGCTTATGACGCGGAAAAAGTTGAAAATGTCAGAGTAATTATCAAAGAAATAGGAGTACTTGGTAATATATTAGGAGATGATATAAAATTAGAACAAACACCATGCTGCTATTTCCTGTTATTAGGGCAGTCATTGTCGATAGAATTGTTTTAAAGCAGTAAAAATAAGAGAAAAAATACCGAAAATAAAATATTGAATTAATTAAAATAATAAGAATAGGAAATTATAAAAATGGAACAATCAAAATTATTTGAAGAACAAATTATTACAACCCAAGAAGAGGAAACTGCTACAGTTAATACTTTATCATCACGCAGAGAGGTCTTTTTTGCATACGATATAAAAATGGGTAATCCTAATGGTGATCCCGATGAAAACCGTCCGAGAGTGCTGCCTGACGGAACATATTATGTTACAGATGTCAGGTTAAAACGGTTTATTAGAGATTACTTCAAATCACAGGAAAAAGATATTTTAGTTGATACGATTGACTCACATACCACCAATTTAACAGGAAGAGTTGCTCACTATTTAAATTCAGTAAACAGAAAAGAGGCTAATGGCGATGAACTTGTAAAAATTCTTCTAGACAGTTTTATAGACGCAAGACTTTTCGGAAGTTCTTTTGCATTTAAGAAACAAGATGGAATTGAATATAAACCCACACCAAAAACATTAACTGGTGCAATGCAGTTTAATCATGGGGAAGTTATGCATGAAGCAGAACCTGTAGATATTCATGGAACAACAACTTTTGGTTCTGATGATGAGAAAACCCAAGGAACATTTACAACTTATTTTGCATTACGCTATGCGCTGATTGGTTTTAACGGCGTGGCAAATGAACACTCAGCTAAACTCTCTCATTTATCAGATAAGGATTATGATGATACACTGATAGCAATGTGGAAATCAGTTAGAAGTTCCGGAAATACAAGAACTAAAGTTGGGCAGGTGCCTAGACTACTGATTTCTATTGAATATAAAAAAGGAGTGGAATTTCAATTTGGAAACTTATCAGATTATATTAAATTAATACCGGCAAATGATAAAAAAGAAAAAGAATGGAAATCTCCAGAAGATTACAAAGTTGATTTATCGACACTTAAAGCAAGATTTAATATGTTCTCTGACAAGGTTGAAAAAATAAGCTATTCCATTTCTCCTGATATTATATTAACTGAAGATATTCCTGAAACCTGGAATAAAATTATATTAGATTAAGGACTTATTATGATTTCTCAAGAAATAATAAATGAGATAAGAGATAAAATTATTGAAATGGAGAAACCACAAAAAATAATTTTATTCGGTTCTTATGCTAAAGGGACTGCAAATGAAAAAAGTGATTTAGATTTGCTTATTATAGAAGAAACAGATCTAATACCTCCCAAAAGAGCTTTTAAGTTACGCTGGGAATTAGCAGGCTATCCATTTGATACTGATTTGATAGTTAAAACACCGAAAGAATTTAACAAATGGCAGGATATTTCTATTTCATTCAATGCAACGATTAAAAGAGAGGGCAAAGTATTATATGAACAAAAAATATAGCGAGGAATGGTTTTCTAAAGCTAACAAAGATTATGATACTGCAATAGAACTGTTTAAATTAAACAAGGATAAATTTTATGAGATTATACTATTTCATATTCAACAGTGTGTAGAGAAGTATCTAAAGGGTTTTCTTGCATTTAATAATATAAAAATTAACAATACTCACTCAATTGAAAAATTATTGATTCAAACCAATGAAATAGATGATTTTTCGTCTGTTTTAAACATTATACAATTAACTCCATTTGCTGTAAATATACGCTATCCTGGTGATGAATTTCAGTTTTCCAAAGAGGATGTTAAAGAATATATAGACTTGGCAGATAAAACTATCAAACTCATAAAATTTCTGATTGCTGAGGATCGACTCTTATGAATGAATGTATAATATTTCAATATTCGGGTAGATTTGCTCATTTTCTTAAAGCTGAAGCTAATGCTTCCGCACCAAGCTATCCATTTCCTTCAAGAACTGTATTATTAGGACTTGTCGGGGCAGTATTAGGACTAACTAAAGACACTCCGCAAATTATTCTTAAAGATGCAAATTTCGCTGTTTACGGTTCTTCTAAAACTACACATTGGCATACAGCTAAAATGCATCAAACTTATGATCCCCCCTTAGCATTTAAATTAAAAAGGAATTCAAAAGGGAGCGGAGGTAGTCATAAAAAACAACCTAAAATAATAACACAAGAATGGCTGTTTAAACCAAATTTTACTATTTATGCTCAATTACCGAACGAATATCAAAATGATTTTGAAAAAAGATTAAAGAATCGTGAATGGTATTTCACTCCTTCTCTAGGCTTATCCGAAATGATGGCTGATTTAAAATATATTAATACTGTTGATTTGGAGTTGTTAACTGATGATACACATAAGATTAATACTGTTGTCCGTAAATCACAAGTAGAACTTAATATGGAAGAAATCATAGAACAAAATGCCGTTATAAAATCAATTAGAATGCCAAGAGATGTTTCTAAAGAAAGAAGATTTACTCATGAAACATATTTTTATGAAGTAAAAGGTAATTCTTTATCGGTTAAAACTGCAAATGCTTATAGAGCAAAAAACAAAATAATTACCTGGTTATGATACAATCTCATTATAATCCGAACAAATCTTTAAAACAGCATATAGATGAAGTTGCGAAAGCCGCAAAAGCTATATTGGCAAAGCATTCTAATATTGTCAGAAGTGATAATATTGAGAATTTACTGAAGTATATTATTGATTTTCATGATTTGGGAAAAGCTATTCCTGAATTTCAAAAGTATATAGCAAATCCAGAAATGTATAAAGGAAGAAAATTAGATAAAGCCCATGCTCCTGTATCTCTCTTATTATGGATAGCTTATGCTATGAATAATGAAATTGATCCAGAAACTTTTCTGCTGGTAGCTATCATTGTATGGAAGCATCATGGAGACTTTCCGACTTTTGACGATTTTTATTATCATGCTGATGAATTTGATGATTTTGTATATCCATTTGAAAAAATAGATCTAGATATAAACCCTGATTTTGAACCTGACGAGATAGATATACAAGACTCATTTGATGATGATTTTCTTACAAATAACTATGATCTAAAAAAAGCTGCTGAATTACGTATAAAGGGACAATTACTTTTTTCCATTTTAATTGAAGCTGATAGAACATATTTAGCATTATCTAAAGATTCATTAAAATTAAAGCTGGAAGTTGAAGATTTAGTAACTATCCATAAAAATATTGTTTCAGACTATCTTACTTTAAAATCTCATAATTCAAATCAAAACGCAAGGCTTAATAACGAACGAACTGAAATAAGAAATGAAATCATAAAAAACAGCACAGGCAATTCAAATATTGAAAGCGTTACTTTACCCACAGGGCTGGGAAAGACTATGATTGCCGCCGAATGGGCATTGAAACACAGAAACAACCAACACCGTAAAGTTATTATAGTTCTACCATTTTTATCAATTATTGACCAAACCGTAAAAGAATATAAAAATCTTCTATCTAACTTTGATTCAGAAAGTTTGATTCTTGAGGCTCACTCTATTGCAGAGAGAAAATATAGAAAAGATGATATAGGTGATGCTGAATCAGAGGCGTTAAACAAATTTAACAATGCCATTGATTTTTTGACTGACACCTGGAATAGTGATTTTATTATTACTACTTTTGATCAATTTATATATTCTTTACTATCATCTAAAAATAGCCATATTTTGAGATTTCATAATCTAACAGATGCCTTAATTATTATAGATGAAATTCAGGCGCTACCAACACCTTTATGGCAACCTTTATCATTCGCGTTAGAGGTTATTGCTAAAAAATTGAACTCGAAAATATTAATTATGACTGCAACTCAACCTGATTTTCTAAATACTAAAGAATTAGTTCCAAATATTAAAAAAATATTTGCAAAACAAAACAGATATAAATTGGTTTTGAAATATAAAGAACCTATTAATATTGCCGACTTCATAAAAGAATGCATAGAACGAATAGAAAGAGAAAACTGGAATACAAAAAGAGTTTTAATCATTTTAAATACGAGGAAATCAGCCAGAGCTATTCTTGATTATTTGGAGAAATATATTGATTCTAAAATTTATTTTTTATCTGCAGATGTTGTTCCTAAAGAACGTTTGGACAATATTGAAAAAATAAAAAAGAACAAGCCCTGCCTTGTAATAGCTACACAATGTATTGAAGCTGGAGTTGACATTGATATGGACTTTGTTATTCGTGATATGGCTCCGCTTGATTCAATTATTCAATGTGCAGGTAGATGCAATAGAAACGGTTTAAAACCACAGGGAAACATTGAAATAATATCTCTAAAGAATAAAAACAATAAGCTTTATACCTCATTTGTTTATGATCAGACTCTACTCGAAAAAACAAAAATATTATTGTCTCAGTATACTCAAATTCAGGAAAATGAAATTTTTACTATTATTACAAAATATTTTTCATTATTAAAAGAATGCAAAGATATAGGTCTAATAAATACTGAAAAATGGGCATATTGGAAAGAAGAACTTGATTTAAAGAAATTACTGCGCGGAGATAATAAAAAGTATGACTTTATTGTAGCTTCAATGGATGAAGATTTAAAAGATGATTTATTAAATGCTCTTGAGACAGAAGACCGATGGGAGCGAAAAAGAAAAGTTCGCTTTCTGAAAGGAAGAATTGCAAAACTTACTATTTCCGTTTGGGCAAATAATAATATTGTTCCGGAAGAAATAGCTGAACAGATTGGTTGTTTTTATCTCCTGAAAGATGAATTTTATACAAAAGGAAAAGGTTTAGAATTAAAGTCTCTTGATGAAATAAATGCGAGCATATTTATATGATTTATATCACACCAACACATCTATTGGCTTATTTATACTGTCCTCGATTTATATACTATCATTATGTTCTAGGAATTGAGGAACATCAGGATAAACGCTTCAAGGTACAGAAAGGTAAGGATACACATAAGTTCAAAGAACATATCAATCCAGGTTATTTACGAAAGAAACTGGGTGTAGTTAAGAGAGAGTCAGAAGTAGAACTTAACTCCCCTGCTCTGAATATTAGAGGTAAAGTCGATGAACTTCTATACCTTGACGACGGAACAATGGCACCATTTGATTATAAGTTTGCCGAATACAAAGATCGTATTTGGAAGACTTTTAAAGTTCAGGAAACTCTATACGCTCTGATGATAAAGGATATATATAAAGTAGATGTAAAAAAAGCATTCCTCTGTTTTATCAGAAGCAAATCTAAAATTATTGAGATTGAATTTAAAGATAAAGACTTTAAAACGGCACTGGAGGCTGTTGAAGATTGTCTGGATATCATACAAAAAGGATATTACCCTGAAGCAACAAAAGTAAAAGCCAGATGCAATGACTGTACTTATAGGAATCTTTGTATATGAAACAAGTGTTAAAATCAATAACAAAAGCTCAGGAAAAATACCTCAAAGAAAAGATTGTAGAATCAGGATAATTGAAGGTTATGCAATTCGTCCGGACTTTTATCTGCCTGAGTTTGATCTTTACATCGAATACTGGGGTATGGATACTATTGACTACAAAATCAGTATGCTAATGAAAAAGAAGCTGTACCAGCAGCAGGGAAAAAAACTGGTTTCTGTCTCATTCAAAGATAAACACTATTTGGCAGAAATACTTAGAGATAAACTAAGACGATATATGAATATTTAACGATACGTTACTTTTGTTAAGTGAGTAAATAACTAACTCCGCTTCGCTATGTAACGACAAATCTATGGATTATTATGCAATTAGTAATTAATACATTCGGAACAAGTATTCACCGTAAAGGTGAACTCTTTCAGTTTAAAATTGGTGATAAAAAAATAGAATTGTCTGCCAGAAAAATACAGTCAATTCTTATCTCTACAGGAGTTCACTTCTCATCAGACTGTATCCTGCTCGCCATCGAACATAACATAGATATTGTTATGCTCGATAAATATGGAAAACCTTATGGACGTTTCTGGAACGGTAAGATGGGAAGTACAGCAGCTATACGCAGAGCGCAGCTTGAATACTCTGAATCTGATAAAGGCCTTGAAGTAGTCAAAAACTGGACTGTTCAAAAACTGAAAAATCAGGAAGAATTTCTAAAAGAACTTCTTCACCGCAGACCTGGAAAAGACAATGTTTTTCAACCTGCAATTGATAAGCTAGCAGAAAATCAGCTTAAAATAGCAGATATAGAAGGTAACATATCTGAATTAAGAGGAACTATTATGGGATATGAAGGAACTGCCGCTGCCGCATACTGGAAAGTACTGAGTCAACTTCCACCGGAACAGTTCAGATTTAAAAACAGGTCTCAGCACCCCGCCCTAGATCCTGTAAATGCGATGATTAATTATTCTTACGGCGTACTGTACTCAAAAGTTGAACGCGCCTGCATTATTGCAGGATTAGATCCATACATAGGCTTCCTCCACACTGATAACTATAATAAGAAATCTCTCGTTTTTGACATGATAGAAGTATTTAGAATATATGCGGATAAAATCGTTATGAAACTCTTCACAGGAAGACAGTGTAGAAATGATATGTTTACTAAAGAATCTTCAGGTTCTATCATACTGGAAAAACCTGCTAAGGAACTACTTATTTCTAATTT
>Ga0307987_1002274_pt1 | contig 10090 bp, 10 predicted proteins | sample EllFjometagen181_FD_203157 | JGI IMG/M metagenome (GOLD analysis project Ga0307987, IMG submission 203157) | Marine microbial communities from Ellis Fjord, Antarctic Ocean - #181 | ecosystem: Environmental > Aquatic > Marine > Unclassified | place: Southern Ocean | collected 2014-10-08 | reverse complement strand
ATTCCTGAAAAGGGAATAAAGAAAAAAGCGAAAAAGAGTCCTGCAAAAACGAAACTTCTTGTCTCATGCCGATCTGCAAGATAGCCTGTGACAGGTTGTATAATAAAGGAAAGAAACCTGACCATTCCGGTAATTAGGCCGACCTGTGCAAGGGTCAGCCCAAATTTGTCAACAAAAGCGGGTAACAAGGGAGTAAAAAAGGATGAATAAAAATCACCGGTAAAATGAATCAAGGTTAAAACAAAAATTATTCTATAATTTACCGTGTTTTCGCTATGATCTGATTGTGTCATTATGGATTATTCTTTGAGATTGTGATCTTTATATGTTTTGCCGTAAACCTAAAATGGTCTCTTTGTAATTTACGGTGTTAAAGATGGCAGACCCTGCAACAAAAGATGTGGCGCCTGCATTGGAAACTTGTTTAATTGTATTGTTATTGATGCCGCCATCCACCTGGATAATAGCATTGGAATTTTTTTCTTTAAGCATATTTGATAAGGCTTTTATTTTAAGGACACTTGATTCAATGAATTTCTGGCCGCCAAATCCGGGATTCACACTCATTATCAAAACAAAATCAAGTTGATCTATGACCCACTCTATTGAAGATAGGGGTGTTGCCGGATTTAATGCCACGCCGGCCTTTACACCAAAACTTTTAATGAGTTGCAGGCTTCTGTGAAGATGGGAGCAGGCTTCCTGGTGAACTGAAATGTAATCAGCCCCTGCTCGGGCAAACTCTGGAATGATAAGGTCTGGTGTTTCAATCATTAAATGAACATCCATAACCAGGTTGCAGGACCTTTTACATGCTTCTACAATAATAGGGCCATATGTGATGTTGGGAACAAATTGTCCGTCCATAACATCAATATGTATCCAGTCTGCGCCTGCTTTTTCAACAAGTGTTAATTCGTCACCGAGCCGTGTAAAATCGGCTGATAAAATTGAAGGGGCAATGATTCCCATAGTGTCATATCTCCTGTATCGTTATCCTCTTCCCAAGGATCAACTATTATTGTTTTTTCAAACCTGTGATCAATAAATATATTAAATTTAGTTTTAATTCCAGAAGGGACTAAAATATTAATATCTTCACCTGGTTTCATGTATTCATTATAAAGATCAATAATAGGTCCGAACATATCAGTTTCAACCCTGACATGACGTTTTAAAAAGCCTGGACTTAAAGAATGCGTTAAAAGGGTTGTCCTTTTTAATTTCTCCGGAGACATTGTTTTATTGTTTTCAGAGTTGTTGACAACAAGTGTTATGGGTGTGTTTCCTGTCACATGGCTACCGGATTGAGGCATATAAGATAAAATGATTCCGTACTCCTGATTCAAGTCTTTTTTTGAAACGACTTTTGAAATATGAAGATTATGATCGTTTATAATCGCAGCAGCTTTTTCTAGCCGCAAGCCGTTTAATATTGGCATAACCAACCCTATGGGATTAGTTCCACGGCTAACAAGCAGATTGCATAAAGATCCTTTAAAGACAGTTGAAAAAGGGCTTGGGTATTGTTCAATAATATGATCTTTTGGGGTTTTTGAAGAATGGGTAAACGAGATATGTCCTTTATTTAATTCATTTTTTTCAAGAAGAATCAAGGCCTGCTCAAGCGGAATTTGTCTTAAATCTGGAAGGTTGATTTCTTTTGAACCTTTTGAAATATAGATTGTAACATCTCTGCCCTTTTTTATAGTTGTCCCTGGCTTTGGATCCTGGAAAATAACACTATGCCTTGGAATATAATCATCATACTGGGTTCCATGGAGTTTTGCATTTAATCCCATGCTGGTCAGGATTTCTAAAACATAAATAATATTCTTACCGGTTAATTCAGGCAATATGATTTCATCTGCACTTTGCGTAAAAAGGCGTACAGAATAGTAAGCTATGGCTCCGGCGATGAGAAATATTGTTGAAAAAATAAATGCATATTTTAAAATCGATTTCATCTATGATTTGAATTTCCTTTTCAACCGGGCAGCAAAAAAACCATCCATATTATTTGCATCAGGATATGTTTTTAAAAAGCCTTCCTCTGATATTAAACTGGATATTAAGTTGGGAATTAACCTATCATGATTATACGATTTAAATTCTTTATCAATTGAAAAATCTTTTCTTTTTTCTAAAAATTTATTTATAACTTCTTCATTTTCTTCTTTTTCACAGGAACAAACAACATAGACAAGAATCCCGCCTGGTTTAACAAGGTTAGCTGAAGCATTGAGCATTTTTTTTTGTTGAGCTGCAAGCCGTGCAATATCTTTTTTTGATCGCTTCCATTTGGCATCAGGATTTCGGCGGAGTACACCAAGTCCTGTACAGGGCGCATCAAGCAGGACACGATCAAAGTAAAAATCAAAATCTTTAATAGAGGTTTCTTTCAAATTCAATGGTTTTGTCTGGATAATATCAATGCCTAGCCTTCTTGATTCTAATTCAAGGGATTTAAGTTTTTTAGGGTCAACATCAACTGCGATAATGGATCCTTTATTCTCCATGAGTTGGGCAATATGTCCGGTTTTTCCCCCAAGGCCTGCACAGGCATCCAGAATTTTTTCAAAGGGTTTGGGTGCCAAAAACTGCGAAACAATCTGTGCGGCTTCATCCTGTACTTGAAACAATCCTGATTTAAAGGATTCAAATTCCTGGATGGGTATACTGGGGTTTGTAAAACTGATTCCTTGTGAAGCATAATCAGTCAGCTTAATGTTTTGTGTGATAGATGAAAGGCTTTGTGCAAGAGATTGTCTGTCCACTTTTAACGTGTTAGTTCTAAATGTAATCTTTGGGATAGTATTGATTTGTTGGCAAAGCAGGCATGCCTTTTCAAATCCAAATGCGTGGTTCCATCTTTTGGAAAGCCATAAAGGCAGGGAAAACTTCACGGAAATATATTTGGCCCTCTCCTTTTTGGGGTCTGGTAAAATAACTTTTGAAAAATTTTCTGCGGCATTTCTTAACACAGCATTAATGAATCCGGCAGCTTTTTTACCAAAAAGTTTTTTTGCAATATCAACAGTGGTGTTAATTGCTGCAAAGAAAGGAATCCTTTCCATATACTGAAGTTGAAAAAGAGCTATTCTTAGTAAATATAAAAGGCCTATATCTATTTTCCCCACGGGTGTTTTGGAAAATGCACTCAGGGTCCAATCAAGGGATTCTCTGTGGCGGAGAACACCAAATATCAAAGCATTGCAAAGACTTTTATCTCTTTTGGGAAGAAAGGATATTTCTTCTGAATGGTTTTCAAGAATTTTGTCAAGGGTATGAAATGATTTGTCCCATGAAACCAGAATGTTTAAAGCTATTTGTCGGGGGTCTTTAATCATGCAGAATCAAATTTTTCAAAAGGATCAATTTTGTGGCCGCACAAAAATTGCCAGGCCTTCAATCGTTTCCCGGATGTTCCCATCAATTCCAGGATAGTAAGGCTGCCCTTACCTGTGGCAACTTGAATCCCTTCTTTGTTACATTTAAAAATAACGCTGGGTTCATGACCGGTCGCGGTATCAGATGGGGTGGCCTTATATATTTTAATTATTTTACTCCCAAGATGTGTGAATGCGCCAGGCCATGGGGTCATGGCGTTAATGTGGGCGCAGATCTGTCTGTTGGAAAGATTCCAATCAATTTTGCCATCACTTTTTTTTAGCATTTTTACATAAGTTGCTTTTGAATGGTCCTGTGGAGTAGGAGTAATGCTATTGTCCAAAATAGCATGAAGGGTTTGAACAATAAGATCAGCACCAATTAAGCCCAGCCTGTCATGGATATCCTGTGCAGTATCAAGGCCTGAAATGGGTGTTGAAGTTGATAAAAGAAGATCTCCCGCATCCATTTTTTTTGCCATTACCATTGTGGTAATACCGGTTATTTCATCCATATTCATAATAGATGCCTGGATAGGAGAAGCTCCCCTGTATTTGGGTAAAAGCGATGCATGGATATTAACGGGATATAGTTTTGGAATATCTAAAATTTCCTGGGAAAGGATTTGTCCAAATGCGGCAACAACAAAAAAATCAGGATTAAGGGATAAAAGTTTGTCTTTGGCTTCTTTTGAATTAAGGCTTTCGGGTTGATAAACATCCAGACCCAGTTTTAGAGCAGCTGTTTTGACAGGTGATGGTGCAAGCTTTTTACCTCGGCCTTTGGGTCTGTCCGGCTGAGTGACCACGAGACTCACATGAAAATCATCCTGTGCCGCAAGCCTTTGTAAAGCTGGTACACTGAAATCCGGTGTTCCCATATAAATAATATGGGCCCTGTGTTTCAATGATTGTCCTGCATTTTTGCAATCTTTTTTTTATACATGGTTCTTTTTAAGACACTGACCCTGTCGATAAATAAAATACCATCAAGATGATCGATCTCATGCTGCATAATAATGGCAAGAATTCCCTGGGCTTCAAATTCAAGTTGGTTCCCCTCAATGTCAAGTGCCTTGACAGTCACATTTTCATATCGTTTTACATCTGAGGTATAGTCAACAACGCTTAAACATCCCTCTTTTTCAGAAATAATACTGCCGGAACTGTCAATGATTTCAGGGTTTATCAAAGATGTAAATTCTTTAACTGACTCGTCACTATCTTGATTTGCCGCATTGGAATCATAAACAATAACTCTTTTGTTTGCCCCAACCTGGGGCGCTGCAAGTCCAACACCTGGTGCATCAAACATGGTTTCTCCCATGTCGTCAATCAGGTTTTTTATATCCTCATCAATGGTGTCAACTTTAACAGAGGGCTGCAATAAAGATTTTTCAGGATATGTTAGGATCTTACGAATAGCCATTTTTTTCTAATATGTCCTTTGTAATTTGAATGTCTTTTTCAATTTGCTCAGAAAGTTCTTTAATACCGGAAAATTTCTTTTCATCCCTTAATTTTTTTACCATGTTAACTCGTATTCTTGTGTCATAAATGTCATGGTTAAAATTGAGTATATGCACTTCAATTGTAAACATTTGATCACCAAAGGTCGGTGAGAACCCAATATTGGCAACTCCCCAGAAATTGCCTTTGGCTGTTTCTACATTGACAGCATAAACACCCAGTTTGGGGCATAATTCATCATGAAGTTTGATATTGGCAGTGGGAAACCCCAGCTGGCTTCCACCACGCTTGCGACCTTTGATTACTTTTCCCCGGATTTGATAATGGCGGCCAAGATATTTATAGGCCTGATCAACTTTTCCATCCATGACAGTTTTACGAATGATAGTGCTGCTGATCCTTTGAAGGTCTGGATCTGTATTATTTATCCAGGGTGAAACAATGGTTTCGAATCCAAGCCGGTTTTGTTCTTTTCTTAAAAGCTCAATGTTCCCCACCCTGTCTTTTCCAAAGGAATAATCCGCACCAACAATGATTGCTTTCATTCCGATTTTATTAACAAGAAGGTTCTCAATAAAATTATGGGCGGTAATGGTAGAAAATGCCTTATCAAACGGGATGCACAATAGTACGTCCAGTCCACATTGCTCAATGAGTTCAACTTTCTGGTCGCGTCTGGTAATCAGGGGCGGGCCTGAAATTCCTAATGCTTTTAGGGGGTGGGGATCAAAAGTCATGGCAACCGATGTCCCGTTGAGTTGTCTTGCTTTTTCTATCACGCTTGAAAAAAGGCTCTGATGCCCTTTATGAACCCCGTCAAAGTTGCCAATGGTAATAACAGCATTTTTAAAGGGGTGGTTAATTTGATCTATATTTTCAATTAATTCCATGTTGACCTTTTCAATTTTGAACAATAATCTTGACAAAACTTATAAACAAATATATTACCTCAAATGTCATTTTTAAGCAATATTTAATTGCCGGAATGATGCTCGCCAAAGACATTTAAGTGCCGAAGTGGCGGAATTGGTAGACGCGCTTGTTTCAGGGACAAGTGAGCGAACGCTTGTGGGAGTTCGAATCTCCCCTTCGGCACCAAATGACATATTCGAAATAAAACAAATCTGTTCATTTTACTATTTTTCAAAAGGCGTGAGAAAAAATATTTCAAGTTGAATTATTTGGATAGGGTTGGTTCAGGTTTGATCTAATAATAAGGGCGGGACATTATTTATAATGCTCTGCCCATGTTGATTATTAATATTTATTAAATTATGATCTTTTCTTTCTGCTGACTCCAGCAATCCCTAAAAGGCCAAAACCAAAAAAGAGTAACGTTGCCCGCTCGGGTATCGGGACACTGAGTTACATATTATCAAGGCGCATGTATCTACCACCAGCTATTTTTATTTGTATTTGATCAAAGGCATACCCGCTAAAATGATACCAATTATCACTGGCGGTAGAATTAGTGGAAAATGAAGCAGTCTCAATAATGACAACCTGGCTGTTTTCCCTTAAGACCCTTTGGCTTTTCATCCCTGCTTCACAATAGGTTTGGCATTTTTGAGGTGGTATTGGGGAATATTATGCAAAAAATGCACCATCCGCTAATGGCATGTTAAAAGTCCAACTGATGTATACAGGTAATTTTACCTATGTAAAAAAAGTAATAATAATTTGGCAAAAAAATTCCCTTTATTGAGAAAATTTTGAATTTTCTTATTATAATTTTCTGGCTTTGTCTGTATATATGAACATAGAATTTTTCTTGACTTTTTACATGGCTTTTTATAAAAGAGGTTCTCGTTGCGGAAATTTGTGATATCAAGATTGGTAGCAAAGTTTAAACTCCTTGTTTTGTAAAGAGTTTAAAAAGTTTGTATGAGAGCAAACCGCATAAAGAGTTAAGCCGAAGTGGTGGAATTGGTAGACACGCTAGACTTAGGATCTAGTGCCGCAAGGCGTGGAAGTTCAAGTCTTCTCTTCGGTACCATATATAAAAAAAAGGCTTTGCAATTTTTTTGCAAAGCCTTTTTTTTAGGTTTAGTAATAACGTCTCGATCCCTTATAATATTTTTTAAAATAAGGATGGTTTAAATCCCCATAGGTAACCGGACTAGCTTTTCCCGGGGCATGGATGATATGCCCTTTACCAATGTAAATCCCTACATGCCAGCCCCCTTTTTTTTGAGGGGCATTGAAAAATACAAGATCTCCGGCCTGCAAATTTTTCTTTTCAATAGACTGGCCTTTGCTAAATTGGGCTTTGGCAGTCCTCGGGATAATAATCCCTGCCTTTTTATGAGTGTAACTGGTCAATCCGCTACAGTCAAATCCTGATTCTGGAGATTGCCCGCCCCATTTATAGGGAAGGCCAAGGCTCTGTACTGCATGTCGAACAATATTTTTTTTTTGCTCTGATAATTGGCTCTGGGGATGTACCAATCCTGGATCCTGGACAGGTTGATCCTGGGCATGTGTTCCCTTTTCTGTTGGCGGAATGTGCTTTTTATAAACCTTTTCTTTATGCGAGGCGCAGGAAAAAGATAGCGTAATCAATATCATGCAGAAAAAATATTTTGTAAATCTGTTCATTTATTGTTTTTTTATAGCTTGCATAAGATTGATTTGACCTTTTTTGGTAGTATAAATTAAGGGGTGTAGGCTCCCCGCATCAAGCTTTGCCTTAAGGCTGTAGGAAATATTATTTATGTTCTGGCTTTTCATAAGATCTGTAAAAAAATTAATACTTCTAAAAAGATCCATTGAGGCTGTCAGCGAAACATCCCCTTCACCATACGCTTCTATCATTGGAAGTTTATTTGATACCCCAGTCATTACTTTATGCCCTTCAAGGGAAATGGTATAAGAAATACCTTTTAGATCAAGCGGTGATCGATTGGGATTAACAATGCGCAGGTTTATTTCAAATTGAGGGATAATTTCTTTAGTTGGAATTGTCTTAAAAGAAGTGATGCTGACAACAGGAGTTTCGTATCCTGGCTGCAGCGCAGTACAACCTGAAACAAAAATTATGAATAGGATAAATATGGAGGTACTCTTTTTTTTCATTTTTTTTCCTGTTATTTCAATTACAGTGGTGTCGATTCCATTTCATTGGCTGGCAATCCCGTAATGATTTTATTTGTATTGATTCATTGTTTATTGTATTAAAATTAACAAAAAATAATAGCAATTACAAATTATGTTTTTAAAAGTCACAACCAAAGGGGGAAATTGATGTTTGAAATTGATAATACCATAATGCTGGTGATTGATGTACAGGGGCAGTTAGCCCAGTTAATGCACGAAAAAGAAAAATTATTTAAATCAATGGGGGCTTTGATTCAGGGAATGAAAATTCTTGAAGTGCCTATACTATGGATGGAGCAGATTCCAAAGAATTTAGGTCCAACCACTGAAGCTGTTGCAAAATATTTGACAGGCGAAAAACCCATTGAGAAATTTTCATTTTCATGTTGTGGCAACCCTGAATTTATGAAAAAATTTAAAAAAACTGGTAGAACCCAGGTCCTTTTAACAGGTATTGAAGCCCATATCTGTGTGTTCCAGACTGGATACGATTTGATCAAACAAGGTTGTCAGGTCCAGGTGGTCGCTGATTGTGTGTCTTCCAGAACAAAAGGAAACAAGGAAATCGGCATCAAGAGAATTGTTCAGACCGGTGGTCAGGTCACCTGTGTTGAAATGGCATTTTTTGAATTGCTGCGGGCTGCCAAGGGTGATAAATTCAAGCAGATCATAAAATTGATCAAATAGTTTTGGCAATTATGATGGACGGTTTTTGAACAAAAAAATATTTGACAAAAAAAAGAGTTTTGTGTATCTTAGAGGATTAGTTTTGATGAAGTTTATCCATATTTAATTGGTCGTGATATTAGTTGACTATGAATGAGTTGAAAACAATTCGAGGATATTTTTATGGATCGTAGGACAAGCGTTTCCCGCAAAACGAATGAAACAGGAATTAACGTCAGTTTTGATTTAGACGGTTCAGGTAAGGTGGATATTTCCACCGGGATTCCTTTTTTTGACCACATGCTTACCGCATTTGCAGTCCATGGTTTTTTTGATCTCAAGATCAGTGCTGTAGGAGATCTTGACGTTGATTATCACCATACTGTTGAGGATATCGGCCTGGTCCTTGGGCAGGCATTTTCAAAAGTGCTTGAAAATAAAAAAGCGATAGTCAGGTTCGGGGACTTTTGTGTACCAATGGATGAGGCCTTGTCAAGGGTTACAATCGATGTGTCAAACAGGCCCTATCTTGTGTATAATTTTCCACGTGATCTTAAGGTTAAAGGAAAATTTGATGCCTATCTTGCCAAAGAATTTTTCCAGGCATTTTGTGTTCAAGGAGCAATTAACCTTCATATTAATTCTTATTATGGTGAAAATGAGCATCATGTCCTGGAATCAATTTTTAAGGCGTTTGGAAAATCCTTGCATATGGCCACAAGAACTAATGAAAAAATTTCCAATGTTCTGTCCAGCAAGGGAAGCCTTTAAAAATCGTTTAACCATTTCAAATGAAGCAAAAATTAAAATACAGTGAATATAAATGCAAATAATACCGGCTGTTGATATTAAACAAGGCAAATGCGTCCGGCTTTTACAGGGCAGAATGGAGGATTCCACTCATTACTCAGATGACCCTGTAAAGATGGCTCAAAGATGGGAGACTCAAGGTGCGAGTCTTATCCATGTGGTCGATCTTGATGGTGCTTTTGCAAAAGAGGTGAAAAATCTAAAAACAATTCAGGATATTTTAGCCGGGATAAATGTTCCCATACAGTTGGGTGGCGGTATCAGAGATCTTGCAACCATTGAAATGTACCTGGATGCCGGCGTCTCTAAGATCATTATTGGAAGTGAAGCGCTTTATCATCCAGAACTTGTCAAAGAAGCCTGCAGGGAGTTTCCAGATAAAATTGTCGTTGGAATCGATGCCAGAAATGGCATGGTTGCTGTTGAAGGATGGAGTCGGACTTCTGAGACAAGAGTCATTGATCTTGCCAAAAAATTTGAGTCCTGTGGCGTTGCTGCAATTAATTTTACCGATATATTTAAAGATGGCATGCAGGTCGGTCCCAATATTGAAGAGACTGCTGCTTTAGCTTGCGCTGTGTCCATCCCTATTGTGGCATCCGGTGGTGTCAGCACACTTCAGGATATTAAAAATCTTCTCAAAATAGAAAACAAAGGTG
>Ga0307987_1002273_pt1 | contig 10091 bp, 8 predicted proteins | sample EllFjometagen181_FD_203157 | JGI IMG/M metagenome (GOLD analysis project Ga0307987, IMG submission 203157) | Marine microbial communities from Ellis Fjord, Antarctic Ocean - #181 | ecosystem: Environmental > Aquatic > Marine > Unclassified | place: Southern Ocean | collected 2014-10-08 | reverse complement strand
CTTCCTGTGCTTTTTCTAATGGGAATTCTTCCCGTTTTACGACATTTTCTTCTACGCCGCCAAAATTAATTACTGCCATTTTTATTCTCCACTATTTATTATTAAAAAATTAGTCTACAAGTATATGATAATTGCATAACAAATGCAATTTCTTTTTTAAATAATTCTCAAAAAAAAAAGTGAAATGTATCTAGCCCTACTATAACCAAAACTTCCTATTAAGGAATATTCCTGCAATTTTCGAACTTAGGTCATTCACTATCCCGCAGAGTGAGACTAGCAAAGCTAGCTTCTTATTGTTTTTATTTTATGAGAACGGGGACGTTCTAGCTCCCGACACTGCGTTTAAGCGTTGTCTTTTTGTTTGGGAGCGACAATGTCCTCATTGCTATTTTTACAAACTTTTTAAAGTTCCACCAATGTCTTAATTTCTACAGGCAAACCAGTTGCAATAGATTTATTTGCAGCGATACCTGTTAAAATACTCATTGCCCCATCTTCAATACCTGCGGCATGACCAAGTGAATTGTCTTCAACACCATAGAAAAGGTCTCTTAGAAGTCTAATATCCCCACCACCATGGCCACCAACTCCCTTTTCATATGTAATTTCAACTGGTTTAGCCCAATGGTGCTGTAAAATAATCTCAGGTGTTGTATTCTCAACAGGTTTATCGTCTTCTCTATTCAGAGTCAAATTTATATCATCATTACCACCAGAAACATATGAATTCTCTTTTACATTAAATTCCAGACGACCTTTAGTACCATTAAACATTACACGGTAACCTTCCCAAGGTGAATGAGCGTTCAAACTATAAGACATTTGTACTTTGTTTTTGTAACGAACTAAAACAGACATGTTGTCTTCAATATTTATGTTGTAACCAAAAACACTCTGATCTCTTTCATAACCATCTTCAGATTCTGCATCAAGATAAAGACCTTTTAAATTTTCTGAGCCAGCCAAATCAATTGAAAAAGGATCATCTTTGGCAATTTCTGAATCCAATGCTCTTGAATAAAAAGTCTTTACACCACGATTTTCGGCATTTTCTCTACCATAAAACGCTAAACGCCCCATTGCGAAAACAGTTTCAGGTTCAGAATCTAACCACCAATTTACAAGGTCAAAATGATGAGTTGATTTATGCACAAGCAAACCACCACTATTAAGTTTATCTCTATGCCAGCGTCTAAAATAGTCTGCTCCATGCTTAGTATCAAGCACCCACTCAAAATGCACACTGGTCACATCACCAATCGCACCAGATTTTATCAACTCTTTAACCTTAGTATTTCTTGGGGAGTATCTATAGTTGAAAGTAACAGTAACGCTTTTACCTGTGGCTTTTTGTGTATCAACAATTTGCTGGCATTTTTCAGCATCAACAGTCATTGGTTTTTCAGTAATAACATCGCACCCCAACTCCATTGCACGACAAATATATTTATGATGAGTTCTATCCATTGATGTAACAATAACAACATCAGGTTTCTGCTCTTCAATCATCTTATCAAAATCAAGGTAATTATATGCTTTTATATCTACATCATAACTATTGCGTTTAACTGCTTCTGACAATGAGAACTCAAGACGTTTCATATTACTATCACATACACCTGTTATTTCAGCAATATCTTTGTAATCTTTCATTATTGCATCAAGATACATTGAACTTCTTGAACCCAAACCTACTTGTACATATCTTTTCTTTGCCATTATTTCACCTATATTTTGCTTTTTTATTAAAATTTTCTATCCTTAAAAAAGAGGACTCGGGGAATTTACACAACTGTTGCGTAAATGTCAATTGTTTTTTGTTAATACAGAAAAGAAAAGGACGAAATAAATTTCGCACCTACTCTACACAAAAGTTCCTATTAAGGAATACTCCTGCAATTTTCGAGCTTACGAATTTGTTATTATCCCTGCCGTTTCCAAACTTATCAACCACTTCTAGTTCACAAGTACTCCTCCACTAAATTAGAGAAGTAGGAATGCACAGCATGAAGGAGGGGTATCTCCTGCCATTTTCGAATTTACAAATTTTCGAACTTGAATTTAGTGCTTAAAACTTCGTTGGCCAGTAAACACCATTGCAGCATCATACTCGTTACATGCTTCAATTGCTTCAAAGTCACGCATTGATCCACCAGGTTGAACAATAGCAGAAACTCCCTCTTTAAGACCAACTTCAACACCATCTCGAAATGGGAAGAATGCATCTGAAATCATGCTAGATCCAGGTAAGCCACCTTTTTGTTCTGTAACTTGTTCGTCAATCTCAATTTTTGCATGTTCATCAGCCATAAGATTATAAGGAGTCTTATATTTTTCCCAAGCAATTCTATCTGCAAGTTTTCTATATGCTTTATCTCTTGCAATTTCAGCAACACCAACGCGATCCTGCTCGCCTGTACCAATACCAACAGTAACGCCATCTTTAACATAGATAACAGAGTTACTAGTTACGCCAGCTTCAACAAGCCAACCAAAAACTAAATCTTCATACTCTGCGTCAGTAGGAGTTCTATTTACTTTATACTCTATGCCTTTGGAAAGTGTTTCAGCTGGTAAAAAATCTTCTTTTTTCTTTGCATTAGGCACAAAAGACCATTGTGCAACTAAACCACCATCAACAAGAGATTTAAAATCAACAAATCTTTTACCAACAAAATCACTAAGGTTACCCATATTGGCAATCTGCATTACACGCAAATTTTTCTTCTTGGCAAATATATCCATAACGCCAGGAGCAAAGTCAGGAGCAACGACAACTTCAGCATAATTTTTAGTAATCAACTCAGCTGTTTCAATGTCACAAGTCTTGTTCAGTGCAATTGCACCACCAAATGCAGCAAGACGATCAGCCATATTAGCTTTATCGTATGCCTCAGCAAGTGTTGAACCCAAAGCAACCCCACATGGGTTATTATGCTTCATAATTACAGAACATGGTTTTTCATCAAAATACCTTATGATATTTACCGCATTATCAGCATCTGTAATATTTGTTTTTCCGGGATGTTTGCCAGACTGCAGCAATTCAACATCAGATGCCAAATATTTGCCAGGTTGAATACATTCAACTTCCCCAAGCACCAAATTACCATTCACCAACTTATATAGAGCAGCTTCCTGTCCAGGATTCTCTCCATATCTCAAACCCTTCTTTTCATTCTCAATAATCCACGACACCTTTTCATAACAAAGAGTCTGTCTCTTTGATCCATCAATAAATGAAAGTTCCATTTCCGGTGGAAAGTGATCATCCATAATTGTTTTATATGCAACTTTTAAATCATTAATAGCCATAATTTTTTCTCCATTCTTAATTCTTAATTATTAAATCTTCATTATTTACGCATTCTTGTCGCGCCGTAGTCCGGAACGCCAGAGGTGGATCCTGCTATTTTCGTATTTCCGAATTTACGCATTTTCACATTTTTGAATTTATTATATAATACCTGCAGAGCTTCCCCACCATTCAGCATTCATAATTCATCTTAGCTTCCCGGATGAACCAGCGGTTTACCTTCATCACACAATGGACAACTGCCTAATTCATAAGTAACAGGTTCCATCTCCAAAAGGCTATACATTGGAAAATCAAACTTAGCTTTACCACCACTACGATTTACAATAAGTAGAACAGCCGCAACAATACCACCAGCTTGAACAACAATATCAATAGTTTCCTGTACCCTACCACCTCGAGTTACTACATCTTCTGCAACAACATATCTTTTCCCAGGCTTAATTGCAAATCTTCTCATCAAAAGCTTGTCATCTTTTTTCTCCGCAAATATCGAAGGAGTTCCCAAAGCTCTTGCAACTTCATGCCCCACAATAATCCCACCCAATGCTGGTGAAATCACTGCTTCAACATCACCAATATCGCCAGCTTCTTCCTTGTATTTTAAAACCAAAGCTCTACACAGTTCTTCCGCTGCATATGGATGCATTAATGCATTTGCACACTGAAAAAACTGTCCGCTATGCAGACCGGATCTTAGTTCAAAGTGTCCTTCAAGCAATGCATCGGTCTCTCTCAAAATATCTAATGTCTCATCATTCGTCATAATTATCCTTATTTAAATGCGAAAATGCGTAATGTTATCCTGTAATCGTGTTAAGTAATACGTTCTAATCTCTATGGTCTAAGAAATTCGTTGTGATCGTTAAGACAATCCCGTCTTCGCCTGTTAGGCTACGCCTGACACTGCCGTGGGCAGGAAACAAGCATTGTTTTGTTTATTGTTCCTAGGGCGTTGCCCTAGGCTATTATATTACGGGCTGTCAGCCCTTCAACAATTTCAATCATGGCTCCACGGGAACAAGCCCCTGTGAGGGCCGTTCGCGATTACCAATGAGTCCGCCGACATTCGACAAACGAGTCATCTCATCATGGCTCCACGGGGACAAGCCCCGAGGTGACCTACTCCCGCCTTGCGTTAATCTAACACCATTCCATTTCTTTTGTATGTTGGAACATCAAGATTGACACCATTGTATATTGTTGGATCAGAACCTTTAAACTTACTATCTCTCATTAAAGGTTTTGGCTCTTGACCATTTGTTATTGTTTTTCCACTTTCATTATTATTTGACTGTTTGGCAGGTTTATGAATATCAATAATACTAACATCAAGGTCATCCTCTTCAACTCTAAATTCAAAAGCTAAAATATTTAAGATGATTTCACCATTTAAAAGCTTGTTTTTTGTGGTTCCCATAACCACTTTACACGTTGGATCCAAAAGGTTTTTTACAGATTCCATAATTTTCTCAATCTCTGAAAGACCTAGAGAGTCATCGGAATTTATGGATACTAAAGCTGTTCTTGCATTCACAAAGTTATTTAAATTTGTTAATTTATTTGCTTTAAAATCAACAACAACATTTTCTGCTCGGTTGGTGCCAATTGCTTTTCCATAAGAAAACCAAACATCACCTTCCGGACTTTTAATCATATGCTTTAGAGCCTGATAGTCAATTCTTATGTAACCTGGATAGCTAATAAGTCCCACTAAAAACTTTAATGATTCAACCATACAAACAGTAGCTCTTTCACATATAACTGCAAGCTTCTCATTTTCGTCTGCAAGGTGACTGACATTTATCTGTATAACTGAACATGACAATTTTTCCAGAACATTCAAAACATTCTTAGCTGTTATCTTTTTATCATCGCCTTCAAAATAGAATGGTGTAGTTCCTATTACAACAGTTGGAATTGCAAATTCGTTTGCTTTTTTTACAATAAAAGGCAACATTCCTGCAGCAGTACTACCTGCAAACCCTGCAACAAGAACAACTAAATCAACCTTTGACAAAAGTCCTTCAATCATATGTTCTTCGGCACTTATAAGCTCTTCTGCAAGTTCAACATCTCCTGCAACACCCCCCATTCCCTCATTCTGACCTCCAATAAGAAGGGCTGAAGGAACATCAAGTGACTGCAGAACAATCTGATCAACATCAATAGCAACAATCTGCTCGGTGGCTGAATAACCATCATATCCACCTAGTGCCATACAACCAGAACTGCCAACACCAAAAATACCTATTGTTTTTTTTGCTATCATTTTCCAAATATCCTCTTCAAGAACCCTGAGGTACCATCTTCTTCTTGTTGTGCTTCCAATAGAGAAAACTGCAACAAACCACAGACAGTTGAGTATGCAGGGTCTTCTGAAATTTCATGCTCCTCAATGTTGCCAGGACAACCTATCGAAGTCGGCATATTATCAAAAGTTCTTACAGTCAGACTTTGTAATCCAAGAAGTTGAGCTCCACCACCCGTTAGAACTATACCTGCTTTAATATAAGGAAGAATATCTTTCTTTTGAAGGTCTGTCTTAATAATCTTTAGAATTTCTTCAACACGGGCATAAATTACACTTTGAACGGACTCAATCTTAACACTTTTAGTATTGAACATTAATGTATTCAATTCAACATAATCCTCACCGGTATCATTCAAAGCAATTCCATATGTCCTTTTTAAATTCTCTGCATCTGTATTGGAAATATAAAAAGCGTCAGTAAGGTCAGAGTTTATGTGCGAACTACCCACGCCAAGAGTTCCATATGCAGCCTGAACATCACATGCATAAGCTGCATAATCTGTCTTACCGGCTCCTAGATTAATCATTATAACACCATTGCGCTTCTGCTCTGGAGTGAGAACGGCCTTAACATCACAAACAGGGCTATAATATATCTCACTTTCACTGATATCCACCTGCCGTTGACTAATTACCCTCATGGTATTTTTAAGCATTGATAAAGAACCTCTGACAATCAATGCATCAAGAGACAATGTAGAGCCATAAATATTGATGGGATTAATTACTTTCTTATCGACATCAATCGTGTATAGTTGGGCAATATCATGCATTGCAAGATATTCGGTATTGTCAAACATCTTGCTGAAAGCAATTTGCTTAACAGCATCAACATCCACCTGCCTAATGTCCCAACTCTCTGAAGAGACCGAGACTTTCCCTGAGTTTGGCACTACAATGATTTTGTTATTTGAAACAGCAACACTAATGTTCTTAATACCTATGTTTGATTCACGTTCTGCATCCTCAAAAGCTGCAGATAAAGGTGGCAAAAGATTATTGCTGTTAACAATTTCGCCCTTTAAAACTCCTTTGGAATCTCGCTCACCAACACCAAGAATTCTTATACGATTATTCTCAAGTAATTCACCCACAAGAACTTTTATTTTTGAAGTTCCAATTTCAACAACAGCAGTTTTAATTGTATTAGCCATATATCAATAATTACCTTCCATAAAAACTGTCATCAATTGCACTAAAATTATACAAAGCTTTACCTTGTGGAGAATTTAAAAGAACGACAAAACGCATAAGCTTCGTTTCTAACTCTTCCAAAGAGTCTTCAGAATTATCATCCATCCCATTCCAGGCAATATTAAGCTTCTTACCATTATTTAAAAATACAATGATATAATCTTCCTGAGATATATTAACGTTAGTAATTGGGAGATCTATCATTCCTGAAACACCAAGATTCACCAACTTTACGGCAGAAAGAGACCTACCTGTTAATTTTCCTCCTGGACTTAAGCTCACATACTCATAACCTGAAATATATGGTAAAAACTTCAGTTTACTACCATTGAAAACAAAAAAAATGTATCCATTTCTATCAACGCACAAGTTTGAACCTCTAGATAGGCGAAGAACTGGTGTTCTTTCCATAATCTTAACCATCAAAGCATCAGGTAACTGGCGTCTGATTTCAATTTCCTTAACATTAGGAATTTTGTGCTTAAACAGATTCTCTACATCTTTAAGTTTAAAAGAGTACATGTTGTCACCCTCTTTAATCTTTGTATACTCTTTAAATCTGTCTACCGAAAATGCTCCAGATGATTGAACTTCAATTTTTGAAATTGTATATCTTGGATTTTTAACAAATAAAATATTCTTTAGATACACAAAGCTACCATATCCCGTTCCAGCCAAAACGATAAGAACAAAAAGCACAGTTCCCACCTTAATCAAAAACCTCTGTCTTCTCTCTTTCAAAGACCTTAATGTACTTTTGGGATTGCTCCTAACAGATACACTCTTGTTTTTGGAACCTGCTTTTTTTCTTAACTTCATACTCTATTAATTTTCTAAATAATACTAATTTACTGTTGAATACCAATAATTTCAACTTCCTCAACTACGGGTTCATAATCCTTGTCGTATTTGATAACCATCTCACTATAATACTCGTTATCTTTTGTATAGGCTTTCATATAAAGTTTTTGTAACATCTTAGCTCTTGAAAGAGTCTCTTCAACCTCATCTTCTGACATAATTTTCTCTGGAACTTTGCCGGCCATCATAGGTTTAAACATCACATAAACATTATTTAAGATATCTACCAGCTTATTTAGATCCACGTAATACCACCCAAACAAATCTTCATTACCCAGAAAACTGGCAAATTCAACATTTGAATCCAAAGACTCTTCTTTCTTTACGCCCTGAATCAATTCCTTCATGATATCAAGTGATGTTGCAAACAGCATTTTATCACCTTTGACAGCAAATCCCGGTTTTAGTATTATCATAGGAATATCGGCATAAGTAACATCCGTACCAGCAATATTTTTCTTACTTATTGGCATTTCAGTCATACCTGCAAGCTTGGTTAATGCAGGCGTCAATGCATCATGTTGTTCACTAACCCCAATCAATATTCTCATGGATATATTTGGAATCAATGCACCATATTCGAACTCATCAAGTCCAAGAGATATACCATTACCCATGCATCCAATCATGGCGTCAAAATCAACACCTGTACTTGCAGCAAAAGAACTCTTCATCTCTGCAATTTCATCTTCAGAAAGTGCCTTTAAAATTAGATTAATATATTCCTGAATACCAAAATTCCCAGTATATGAAATTACTGGATTCTTAATATGATATTTCAGCATATCCCCAGCAGAACTGCCGGCCACAAAAATTGATTTATAAAAATCATCTAATTTCGTTGAATCAAAACTTCCATTACTTCTTGTATAAAATTCAGTATCAGTACGTCCCATATATCCAACACCATATCCAAAGCCACCATACATGTCTTTAAAAACAGCCATTTGTTCTTGAAGCTCTGCCACAACATTCGTTTGTGCATCTTTCATTTCAGAAAATTCAATTGCATCAATAACATTGATATATGTTGTCATGAATTCAGACATATCAAAACTCATAGAACATACATCCGACTCATTAATCCCGGCAGTTAACTTAAGGTAAAGTTCAGTCTGCGTAAAGCTATCCTTAACTTTACCAGTTACAAGGTCAATAGACTGCTGCAAAGTTTCTACAGCAAAAGCACCAATAATAATGCCATCAACAACACAATAAGATATAAAAACAGGCTCTTCTGAATCATAAACCTCAAATGTATTTATTGTGACACCATCATACTCTGTAACAACCACATCATCAAGAAAATAAGCAATAGTGTTCTCAATAAAAGATACAGATATTTGCTTAACAGGCTTAGAAACCATAATTAAATTATCTAGCATATCCTGCACAACAATCTCTTCATCTGCAGAAATCTTCTCTTCTAACTGACCACTCTTGTAGGCAACAAGAAATTCATCCCCCAATACGTCCAGCATAAGTTCAACAACCTTGCGTTCATTCTCATCACTCTCTTCAAAAACAGGAGCAAGAATATCACCATTCGCAAACCCTAGACTGTTAATAAAATCAATTTCCCCATTTAAATCTGTCACTTTAAACGTCACAAGAACATTTTCAGGCAACACACTATAAACGCTATTCTCACTTTTATTTGGTCTAATAAGGAAAACCACAACAACCAAAACAACCAGTACAATAACCCACAATACTTTTTTCATCATTAACTCCGTAAATTTAACATTATCAAAAATCCTATAGACCTCTTTTAAAACAGGTATTTCTGGATATAAAATAGCCTTTATTAATACCAAAAAATTAAAAATCTTTCAAGAAAAATGCAAAAAAAAAGCAGAGGAATTACCTCTGCTCTTTTCAAGAAACAAATTATCGACGAATATTAAGCTCTTTTAGTAAGCTCTGATACTTTGCGTTATCTGTACGCTTTAAGTAATCAAGTAGCTTTCTACGCTTATTAACCATCTTAATTAGACCAAAGCGTGAGCTATGATCTTTTTTATTTATCTTTAAATGTTCTGTCAAATGTGTGATCTTCTTTGAAAGAATTGCAATCTGCACTTCTGAAGAACCAGAATCAGCGTCGTGACGCTTGTACTCTGTTATTATCGCTTGTTTGTCAATCTGACTCATCGCACTTATTCCTTTTATCTAATTTTCCGACATCTCCAACCCTTTACCTTCGAAGAGTTGCGTACTATAGTATATCTAACCTAAGAAGTAAAGTCTTTTTCTTAAAAAAAAGATTATTTTTGTTTTATGGTTAGATTGTTACTAGCTAGACCCAATCTGAAAAGCCTTTCGAACCGTGGTTTTAGGTTCAGAGTTGCAGGTTCAAAGTTATTTTTATAATAAAAGTTTTACCTGTTACCTGATTTCAGG
>Ga0307987_1002272_pt1 | contig 10094 bp, 9 predicted proteins | sample EllFjometagen181_FD_203157 | JGI IMG/M metagenome (GOLD analysis project Ga0307987, IMG submission 203157) | Marine microbial communities from Ellis Fjord, Antarctic Ocean - #181 | ecosystem: Environmental > Aquatic > Marine > Unclassified | place: Southern Ocean | collected 2014-10-08 | reverse complement strand
GAAGTACCGATCTCTAAAATTTGTCTTGGTGATTTTACTTTTACCAGTGTAAAGAGTAGTTCCGCTGTCTGTTGTGGAATATTCCATAAACGGCGATTATTATTTTTCTGAACTTCAAATCTGGCTAGTTCATGTTTATATTTTTGCTTTATTCTTTCCATTTAAATTTACCAAAAGTACCTTTTAGACCGAACAATATAAAATAGGGGATGTATATTATTTCAGCTATTGGAAAGACCAGCATTAGTTTTAGCTTTTTAATCTTTGCCAAAAATATTGTTAACAGAAGAAATTCAGGAATAATTTTTAATAGTAGAACTAACATGAATTGTGTTAATGAGATTTTAGCAAATAGAAATCCAAAAATGCTGCAAGTAAAAATAATGTAATAGATAAAAATGAAAAGTGTCATTAGTTTTACAGGCATGGTGTAATGCTTCCATTTTGATCCTCTGCGGGTTTCTTGCTGAATTTGGGAATCTGCTGATTCAATCCTGCTAGCATAAATAATCGAATCACGATGAAACATAAATTTCATTTTACGTACGTATTTACTCATTTTCTGAATCATTAATATATCATCACCCGATTTAATTTTACCAATACCCGAGAATCCATTAACTTTTTCATACAATTGCTTTCTATATGCCATATTCCCAGCGGTAATGGTGATACCCCAGTTCCAACCAAAACTACCTGCAATAACGGCAAATATTGATGATCTTTCTAAATTCTTTAAAAATTTAAAAAAAGGGTTTTTGTAATGTAAGTAAGAATATCCTGCGACAATATCTGTTTCAGCAGTAAAATGCTCGTTGATCTGTTTAAGCCAATTGTCAGTTGGAACACAATCAGCATCCGTGAAAGCTAAGATATCATACTTAGCGTCCTTAATTCCTGCGTCTATAGCTCCTTTCTTGCCTAAAAGGTGTTTTGATTCATTCTCTATCTTTAACAGCTTTAAATTTGAATTTTCACTTTGGAATTTCAATGTTATTTCTGCTGTCTTATCTTTTGATCTGTCATCAACAATAATTATTTCATAATTCTCTTTAGGGTAATTCTGTGAAATTAATGAATTCAGTAAGTTGGGGAGATGTTTCTCTTCGTTTCTTGCTGCGATAATGACTGAGATATTATTTATATTTGTATTCTTCTTATTTTCCAAAAAAACAATTCCGATAAAAAAAGAGAATATAATAGTGAAATAGATGATCGCAAATAGGTAAATAACAAATTCCATAATTCCCTTAATTCATGGTTAGTATCGCAAAAACCTTGACCATGAACCCTTTTAAATTAATTTCTATTTCAAATATTGAATTAATAATATTTTAGTCAATAATATTGGGGAAAAATAATGAGAGTGTTTCCAAAGTTCATCTACAAAGTGAAAACTAAAGAGAAGTTAGTTGCACTCACTTTTGATGATGGACCTCATCCTGAATTCACAGTTTACCTGCTTGATCTGTTTAAAAAGAAAGGCATTAGAGCAACCTTTTTTGTAACTGGCAAAAATATTGAAAAGCACAAAGATATTATTATCCGTATGATAAAAGATGGTCATGAACTTGGTAATCACTCCTATTCTCATAAAAATTTGATATTTAAAAAAAAGAACAAGATAAAAGAAGAAATTGAAAAAACCGATATGTTATTAAGAGAACTTGGTGTTAAAGGTGAAATCTTGTTCCGACCACCTTTTGGAAGAATACTGTTTGCTGCATCTCATGTTTTGGTTGCTTTAAATAAAAAAGTGATTATGTGGAACGTTCCGACAAAAGATTATAAATTGAACGATCCAAAAGTGATTTTAAAAAGAATTTATAAACGCATAAAACCTGGTTCTATAATAGTATTACACGATTCTGGAATTGATAGGGTTGGCAATAAGATAAACCGTCAGGCTACAATAATTGCAGTAAAAGCTTTACTTGATGAATTGCCTAAGAGAGGTTATAAATTCATGACAGTATCAGAATTAATTAATAATTGAATCTGTATCTTCGATAAATTTTGCGATAATAGGTAATTCTCTTTTAATATCATCTAAAGTTGGATTTGTAATAACTTTCTTACCTTTCACTTCTTCAAGTGTAAAATCGACCTTTATTTTAAGATTAAAATGTTTTGAAAATATATCAGATATTACTTCTTTTTCATCCTTTAATAAATTAAATGCCAAAGAGTTAGATGATACTAAATGAAGGAAATTATTAGATAGGTTACGTATTTCACACTTAGCAAAGTAATTAGACACTATAGGTTTTTGTTTTGAGAGCACTTGTGCAATGTCATCAAAACTCTCTTTAACAAACTCAACAGTTAATTCTTTAATCTTTGGTTTTTCGTCTTGAGCTTCTTTATGTATTTCAGCTTTCACTTCCTCGGTTCTGTCATGCATTGACGTAGTACGTTTTTGTTGTACAACTTCTGTTTTGTTTAACTGAGACATAACATGAACAGGTTTTGGTCTTGTTGTATTGTTTTGAACTGGTTTACCTTTATTAATTGAATCAATTAGTTTATCAAGAGACTGAAGTTCGGATAAACGCGATATTTTTATAAATGCCATCTCTGTTACCAAAATTGGATTGCTACTGTTTTTTATATCCATTTTTGTTTTTATCAGAATTGTCATAATGTACAAGAGATCACTATCTTCAAACTTATCAGAGATTTCGGTCATTTGTTTTCTATTAGCTTCTGATATAGTCGGAATTTCAATTTGAAGTTTTAATAGAAGCAAATTTCGGATGTAGTCAAGCATCCCATTTAAGAACTCCTGGATATCATTTCCTTTTTCTAAAATATCATGAAATAATTCTATAATATTAGATGTATTCTTATCACTAATAGATACAAGAATCTTGTGATATACGTCGGTATGTACAATTCCAAAAATTGAAAGTACATCAATAAGAGAGATAAATTCCTTACCATAAGCCATAACTTGATCCATTAAAGAAAGTGCATCACGCATACTACCATCAGCTTTCTTTCCAATTGCAAACAAAGCTTCGTGATCAATAGAGATTCCATCTATCTTACAGATTGAACTTAATCGGTCTATAATTGCTGGAATTGGAATTCTTTTGAAGTCAAATCTCTGACATCTTGATATTATTGTAGGAATTACTTTGTGCGGTTCGGTTGTAGCGAATATGAACACAACATTTTGCGGAGGTTCTTCCAAGGTTTTAAGAAGTGCATTAAAAGCGTTCTTAGAAAGCATGTGTACTTCATCAATTATGTATATTTTATTACGAGAGTTTGCAGGAGCATACATCAGCTCTTTCTGCAGATCTCGAATATCTTCTACACCTGTATTGGAAGCACCATCGATCTCTATTACATCTGAAGAATTTCCCAGTGTTATCTCAGTACAATTCTGGCAAATATTACAGGGAGTTGTAGTTGGACCATCATTAAGGCAATTCAGGCTTTTCGCAAAGATCCTTGCTAATGATGTTTTCCCAACTCCTCTGGGTCCTGTAAAAAGATACGCCTGTGCTGTTCTATCCATTTCAATTGTGTTCTTAAGTATCATTGTTATATGATCTTGTGCATATACTTCATCAAATGTTTGTGGTCTGTATTTTCTTGCTAATATCAAATATGCCATTAATTCCTCATTTCCTAATTCTTACTTTTTGGAATTTCAAATACAACTGATATTTGTCAATTAAAAATCACTTGGTTCTCCCCAAGAAATTGAAATAAATTTGTGATTAGTTCGATTTTTCTTTTTTCTTGACTATGAATCGATGATTTTTTTCTTCAATTGCATATGCAGAAGTGGCGGAATTGGTAGACGCGCTAGGTTCAGGGTCTAGTGAGCAATAGCTTGTGGGGGTTCGAGTCCCCCCTTCTGCACCAAATTTAATTTACATAAAGAATAAATGTTCAATTAGAATTTTAAAACCTATTCCAATTAAAACAATACCCCCAATTAATTCGATTTTATTTTCAAATAATGATCCAAATTTTCCACCTAGATATACACCCAGTAAAGAAAGCAAAAATGTGATTACACCAATAATAATAACAGGTTGAATGATTTGTATATTTAAAACAGCAAAACTAAGACCAACTGCTAAAGCATCAATACTGGTAGCTATAGCCAGAATGAATACAGTTGCTAAATTATTGGGATCGCAGTTGTTCTCGGTCTTTTCGATCAGGAAAGATTCATAGATCATCTTTCCGCCAATAAAGGTAAGTAAACCAAATGCGACCCAGTGATCGAACGCTGCGATGTAATGCTGGAAACTAGTTCCTGCCAACCAACCCAGCACCGGCATTAATGCTTGGAAACCTCCAAAAAATAAGGCTACTCGCAATGCAGGTCCAGCTTTGAAGCGTTTTAATGTAACTCCACTGGCAATGGAAACTGCAAAAGCATCCATAGCTAAACCAATAGCGATTATTATTATTGTTATAAAATTCATTTAAACTCCAGAAACAAAACTTGAACATTATGATAATTAGTAAATAAGTTTCTATTAAAAATATAATTTGACATACGTACGTTTAAACGTACTTTGTCTTTGTGTTTGATTAGGAGGATATATGACAACAATAAATGCAACAGAAGCAAGAGCAAAATTGTACAGGCTTATAGATAAGACAGCTGAAAACCATAAACCTGTTATCATTTCCGGAAAACGTGGAAATGCTGTCCTTGTTTCGGAAGAAGACTGGAACGATATTCAGGAAACTCTTTTTCTTATGTCAATTCCTGGAATGCGAGAATCAATTATTGATGGGCTGAAAACTCCTGTGGAAGAATATTCTGAGGAACTTAAGTGGTAAACTGGAAGCTGGTATACTCTAAAACAGCTCAGAAAGATGCATTAAAACTATCAAAATCAGGATTGAAAGATAAAGCGTTAAAAATTTTAGAGATACTCAAAACCGATCCGTTTCAAAATCCACCTTCGTTTGAGAAACTTGTTGGTGACCTTAAAGGAGCTTATTCCCGACGAATCAATATCCAGCACAGAATTGTTTATCAAGTTCTCAAAAAAGAGAAGATAGTTAAAATAATTCGGATGTGGACGCATTATGAATAGAAAGGGCAACTCGTGAGTTGCCCCTACATATTTTCTCTGTGTTCTTTGTTTCTCAGTGTCTCTGTGTTGAGACTTTACTTCGCAACTATACTCACCAGCTTCTTCGGAACAATTATCATCTTCAGAATATTTTTCCCTTCCAGAGATTTCTTCACGTTTCCCACTTCCAAAGCCAATTTTTTTATTTCATCATCAGTTGCATCAACCGATACATTTATCTTACCGCGAACTTTACCCATGATCTGGATTACATATGTGATCTCATCTTGAACAAGATATTTTTCATCAAATTTTGCTAAGCCAGCTTCGTGCAATAAGCTTTCATTTCCAATCAGCTTCCACAATTCTTCACTAAGGTGCGGTGCAAAGACATACATCAGGTGCGGAATTGCAATGCAGCTTTCCACGAAAATCGCTTTCTCCGAGTCGTTCAACTTATTCACATTCTTAATAGAGTAAACATTATTCAAATGTTCCATCACAGCTGCGATGGCAGTATTGAACTGCATCCTATTTTCTATGTCGTTAAGCACTTTTTTTATCGTGAAATGAGTGCTGTAGCGGAGTTTCTTAATTTCCAAACTCAATTCTTTGTCTGAGCTTTCGCCTCCGTTCAAGGTGGTAGTGTATTTTTTTATTAACTCAAGATTTTCATCAAATATTCGCCAAACACGATTCAGGAATCTAAAAGCACCTTTCACGCCTTCATCACTCCATTCAGAATCTTTATCCGGTGGAGAAGCAAACAACATAAAAACACGTACAGTATCTGCTCCGTAACGATCGATTATATATTGTGGATCTACCACATTACCTTTAGATTTACTCATTTTCGCACCATCTTTTGTAACCATGCCTTGTGTAAGCAATCTTGCAAAAGGCTCATCAGAATTCACGAGTCCCAAATCTCGCATAAATTTATGGAAGAAACGTGCATACATCAAGTGCATCACAGCGTGTTCGATACCTCCAATGTATTGATCAACCGGCAACCAATCATTAGCAATTGCTTTATTGAACGGCTCTTTATCATTTTTTGGATCAGCATAACGTGCATAATACCAGGAACTATCAACAAATGTATCCATCGTATCTGTTTCACGTCGAGCTGGTTTACTGCATTTTGGACATTTCACATTAACCCAATCATCAACTGACAATAACGGATTCTGAGTGGTTTTTCCTAGCTCAACATTTTCTGGAAGTTTAATTGGCAGATCTTCATCTGGAACCAGCACTGTTCCGCAATCATCACAATAAATTATTGGAATTGGATTTCCCCAGTAACGCTGACGCGAAACTCCCCAGTCACGTAGTCTATAGGTAATCGTCTCTTCTCCCATGTTGTTGGCAGCCATCCATTCTGAAATGGATTTCATTGATTTTCTACTTTCCATTCCATCAAATTTGTTGGAATTCACAAGAGTTCCCGGTTCAGTATAAGCAGCTATCATCTCTTCTAGAACTAGATCTTTTCCAAGATTTTGAATAACTATTTTCATCGGGATATCATACTTTTTTGCGAATTCGAAATCACGCTGATCGTGGGTTGGAACAGCCATCACAGCACCTGTTCCGTAATCCATAAGTACATAATTAGTAATCCAGATCTGCACTTTTTCTCCATTTACAGGGTTTATAGCAAATCTACCTGTGAAAATCCCTTCTTTAGTTGTATCTTCTGCTGTTCTGGTTATAGTGTCTTCATTCATCACTCTATCACAGAACTTGTACATGTTGGAATTTTTTGGTTCTGCTTTGAGCCAGGTTGTAACTAATGGATGTTCTGGTGGAAGTGCCATAAAAGTACAACCAAATATTGTATCAGGTCGTGTTGTGAAAACTTTGATCAACTTTTCTGAATTTTCTAATTTGAACCAGATCTCAGTTCCAAAACTCTTACCAATCCAATTAGTCTGCATTGTCTTAACTCGCTCAGGCCAATCAATAACTCCACTGAAATCAAGCAGTTCCTCTGCATAATTAGTAATTTTAAAAAACCATTGTTCAAGTTCTTTTTGGCGTACAACACTACTGCACCGCCAACATTTTCCATCTTCTACCTGCTCATTTGCTAAAACTGTTTTACAGTCATCACACCAATTTTGAAATGATGTCTTTTTGTAAGCCAGTCCCTTTTTATACATCTTCTTAAAGAACCACTGACCCCATTTATAATAATCTGAATGGCAGGTGCTTACTTCACGTTCCCAATCAATACCAAAACCCATCATATCAAATTGTTTTCTCATAATTTCAATATTCTCATCTGTGGTTATGCGTGGATGTGAATTGTGTTGAATCGCAAAATTCTCTGCCGGCATTCCAAAAGAATCATAACCCATGGGCTGCATTACATTAAATCCCTGCATCAGCTTATAGCGCGTTATAGCATCGGCAATTGAATAATTTGAAACATGACCCATGTGCAGTGCACCTGAAGGGTAAGGAAACATTGAAAGAATATAATAATTCTTCTTATCTGTATCATTTTTGGCATTGAAAATCTTTTTATCGTCCCAGATCTTCTGCCATTTTTTCTCTATTTTTTCAAAAGGATATTCCATTTATATTTTCTCCTGATAATTTAAATTTTGTTTTATGGTAAAAATTGTATTATTCCCCTAACAGGGGAGTAAAAGAAAGAGACTTAACTGAGTTGTAATAGCAAATTTGCAATGTACTCGAATAAAATATCTCATAAGTTCCTTCCTTTTTTTAGATTTAACGCAACTTTTGAAATGAAAGTGTTTTGGTCAAACATATTTTGCAAGTTTGTATGATTAATAGATTTTTCACTTGCAAATAAAAGTAAGTTAGAATTATTAATCAAATCGAATAAGGGAGGAGAAAATGGGTTTTATAAAATTTTTCAATTACAGAATAAAAGAGCATTTTACGATAATGGATATCAAACTTGCTCAACTTGCATCAATGTTTGTTTTGATCATTTTTATAAAATTGATTCCAGATATTATCTCTTTAAATTATTGGGTGTATGTTGTGGGAGTTATTATTTTTGCAATCAGACCAATATATGTGATGTTCATAAAGAAATAGAGTATTTTATCCTTGTTCGCAAGTTGTACTTGCGAATATAATTGTTTACGAAGTTGTACTTCTAAATTATAAGGACGTTTTGTAAGTAAATCTTACGTATCATGTGAGTTAACAAGTGCAACTTGTTAACGAGAACACGAGATAGAAACTAAGGGAAAATAGAAAATGAAAAGTAGATATAAAGTTGTAGAATCTGATGGGGTTTACTTTACAACTTCAACAATTGTTGAGTGGATTCCAATTTTTGTAAACGAAGATTCTTTTCAAATTATTACTAATTCATTGAACTACTGTATTAATGAAAATCTACTAAAGATATATTCCTATGTAATATTGCCCAATCATTTACACTTAATTACATCAGCGAAGGATTTTTCTGAATCAATGAAATCTTTTAAAAGACACACTGCAAAAGAGATAATACAATATTTGAGGAAATCTAAACAAGATTGGTTACTAAATCAATTACACTTCTTCAAAAAGAGAAATAAATTAGAAAGTGAATATCAAGTATGGCAAGAAGGATTTCACCCTCAATTAATTAGTTCATATAAAATGTTAGATCAGAAAATAAATTATATTCACAATAATCCTGTGAGAAAAGGCTTTGTAAATGAACCTGACTGTTGGAAATATAGTTCTGCTAATAATAAAGATTTTGACGGAAATGAGATTATCAAATTAGGTAGTTTGGATGATTTGTAAGGGAAACAATATAACTTTCCTTGTTCACAAGTTGCACTTGTGAACACCATTGTTTGCGAAGTTGTACTTCAGAGTAATAATGAAGTTTTGTAAGTGAAACTTACATAGCAAAAGCGTTAACAAGTGTAACTTGTTAACGAGGAAGTTAAAAAAAAGAGGATTATGCAGAATTCTAATTCTTATTAACGAAAAGAAATAGGGGTCTATGGAAAACTATGATGTAATTGTTATTGGTGGTGGAGCAGCTGGAATGATGGCTGCTGGAACTGCTGCTAAAAACGGAAAGAGAACAATTCTAATAGAGAAAAACTCTGTTCTCGGAAAAAAAATATTAATAACCGGAAAAGGAAGATGCAATCTTACAAATTACTGTGATGTCCGCGAATTAATTGATCACGTTCCTGTTAACGGTAAATTCCTCACAAATGCATTTTATGGGTTTAGTAGTTTTGATACAGTTGCATTCTTTAATGAAAATGGTTTAGAAACTAAAGTAGAACGGGGCAATCGAGTTTTTCCAATTAGCGATAAAGCTATAGATGTGGTTGAAGTACTCATGAAATACATTTATAAATACAAAGTTAACGTTTTGCATAGCTCAGCAGTAGATGTAATGCAGTTTGGCAAGATCTTTGCTGTTAAATTAGAAAACAATGAAGTAATAAAAGCTGAGAAACTTATCATTACTACAGGTGGAAAATCCTATCCATCAACTGGTTCAACCGGAGATGGATATAACTTTGCCAGAAATTTTGGGCATAAGACAACAAAATTCAAACCCTCACTTGTACCAATAATTGCTAAAGGGATTTTGCATCTGGAAGGAGTAACAAACTCAAAAGGCAGTAATGTAAAAGATCTACAGGGACTTTCACTCAAAAATACAGCAATAAAAATTGTAGATGCAAAAAATAAAACTGTCTATGAGGATTTTGGTGAAATGCTGTTTACGCATTTTGGAGTTTCCGGGCCGATGATCCTTTCTGCAACTTCACATATTCGTAATTTGGATGGTCATAAACTTGTTATTGACCTCAAACCGGCACTCACAGTAGAAAAGCTTGATGAAAGGCTTCAACGTGATTTCAAAGAATTCTCTAATAAGCAATTTAAAAACATTCTCAAAAATCTATTACCAAAAAAAATGATCCCGATCATTCAGAAACTATCTGGAATTCCTGAAGAAAAACCTGTTCATCAAATAACCGGTAAAGATAGGAAGAACCTGATTACTTCTCTAAAGCAACTCACAAT
>Ga0307987_1002271_pt1 | contig 10096 bp, 10 predicted proteins | sample EllFjometagen181_FD_203157 | JGI IMG/M metagenome (GOLD analysis project Ga0307987, IMG submission 203157) | Marine microbial communities from Ellis Fjord, Antarctic Ocean - #181 | ecosystem: Environmental > Aquatic > Marine > Unclassified | place: Southern Ocean | collected 2014-10-08 | reverse complement strand
TTACTGATTGAACCGGTCGCAGATTGCGACCGGATAATATCTGTTTCATTATCAGTAGCTTGGAACATAAAATCTTCCGGGAAGCGCTCCACATTCCGTTTTTATGATCCGGTGATATCTGCCCTCTGGATTAACTTTTTCCCCAGGTCCCCATTTTTACCGGGGACTGTATCCGGCTGTTTTCAATCCCCTAACTTGTCCATTTCTGCTTTGTAGGCTGCTGCATAAGCTTTGTCATATGCTACCTTGTAAGCTCGGTTGTACTCGTTTCTCTCCCGTTCGAGACTTTCCTTTTCTCTGTGCCATTTTTCGTACGCTTCCCGATGCTGTTTATTGTGCGCCTCCAGCATTTTGTTCTCCTTGCCAAGCTTGAACTTGTCCTTGCAGTACCCATACAGGTAACACACTGCGATAATGATCAGTATGGCAGAGACTACCTGAAGGACATCAGTCAAGGTCGTTGGGTTAGCTGAGTGAATGTTAACTGCGTGTCCATGCTCGATGTTATATTTCAAGCCTTTGTTCCATCCTGGTACGATGTTGCTCATGTTGTCTCCCGGTGTGAGATAAGGGCCGAAGCCTGAGATAGGGCTTCTACCTCTTACTCTGTCAAATCAACTGAAATCATTTTATTACTCCCTCTCCTTCAATAAATCTACCAACAAATCCATCACATCTGCTGCACTGGCCATCTAAAATCATCCCATTTTGAATTGCAGTTGTTACGACAAAGCTTTATAGAAAGAGTTTCATTCTACTAACAAAAAGGAATCTTATGAAAAAAATCTTTATTTTTGTCTTGTTGATTTTGTGTTGCTCCGGACTTGCTTTTGGTGGTGAATTTGAAGACACCTTGAAAAAGGCAGAACAGGGGTTTGCTAAGGCTCAGTTCAACCTTGGGTTGATGTATAGTAAGGGTGAGGGTGTCCCACAAAACTATAAACAGGCAATGCATTGGTATTCCAAAGCTGCTGAACAGGGAATGGCTAAAGCTCAGTATAGCCTTGGGTTGATGTATTATATCAGACAAGACTATAAACTTGCTTACGTCTGGTCAAGCTTGGCAGTCGCACAAGGGGATGAATCGGCGATAAAGTATAGGGGCTTTGCTGCTGAAGAATTAACCACTCAACGATTAGGTGAAGCCCAGGAGCTTGCAGCCCAGATGCAATACAAGATTGATCATCGTTGACGAAGTACTTACCCGCCCTTTTATTTTTCTGAAATTGAAATTAGGTAGTCTCATTGATTAATTAGTGGAGACGTTCATTCAATCCCAATTTATTAGTAATTAAAGGAGGTGGAAAATACAATTGATTTCAAAATAACAAGGGCAGGAAAGCATAAAGCCCCAAAAATACAGGTGGTGAGAGACCTGTAAAGGGGCTTTACAGATGGTTGCAGTAATAAATTACAAATACTTTACCATTCAAATATGCATGTGGTTATGTTGAGTGTCAATGAAAAAATAGAAAATTCAGGATGACATAGTGGAGAGCGTTTGATTGCCCATCCTGATTTAAAGGGCCTTATGACGCTTGTTTAAACTTAATTTCTGCCATTTTCAATGTTTATAGCCTTTATCTGCTTTTCTTGACATATTTGCACCCCAACTATGGGCTATTGACATTAATTTGCTTTGCTTGAGATTTTGTGTCTATTGAACAAATCATAGTTATCATTGTGTTTTTTAAAGTCAAATCAAGATAGTTATAGCTTATTTTCATTTTGGCAGAAATTTTTTACAAAAAAAGCTTTAACCCCATGAAATCATTACAACCGATTTGAAACGCTCACCATAGTGGCGTGCAAAAAGCTTTCCTTTTTGGATTAAACCTACAAGGAGGAATAGTTAATGATTTTTTTAAAAATGCTTGAAATTATGAATCATATTGTGAATATTATGGATTTTACGTTATTTTTCATAGAATAGATTGATAAAATTTCCATTCTTTTCTTCCAAAAACCACACACAATGGGGTCACTAAAACAGTGGCCCTTTTTTTATCCGGGATCATGTCCAGCTCTGGCAAATTCACGCCGCAATGCGTCCACTGCATCCCGGATCATGTTTGCCTCTTCATCATTGGCGGCACAAACCCTCATGTGGTCCCATTGTAAGCGCTTTACCAGTTGAGATAGGGCATGCATGCATTTTCGGTCAAATCTACAGATAAAGAAACTTATTATAGACAACAAGTCTATGGATAAAGGACTGTATTAGTTTTATTTTTATGTCATGATTAAAATATCGGTGATTACGGCTGCAAATATAATCCTTCATACCGGGTCCCGCTCAATGCTCATGAGCACCGGGCAGAAGAATTAACTCCGCGGGAGATACTACTGTGTTTGATTAAAGCTGATATCTTGGGTGGGGTCTGCAAAGGGAGATTCAACTTTAGAGGGTTTTGCAGAAATAACTTTTCCCACGCAGCAACACCATATATTGATGCGTGCAAGAGCTCAATGACCACATGTAGCCAAGTGAACCTAAGCATTCTTATTTCTGCAAGCGGCTCTTTATATATTATAAAATTTGATTTTTGGTATTGTTTTACATAATTTGCAAATCCTGATATTTCCCTTTTAATCTAAAATAGATATTTGGATAATAAGTGTAATATACAATTAGATAATAAATTATGAATGATATCTGGGTTCGGTAATTAACTTGTTATGTTCCCCAAAAATAGTGGAGCTTGAAGAAGTATGAGCAACGTGTCAAAAAAGTCAGAAACAATTACTCGGTGGAAAAAATGCAGAGATTGTGGATGCCGTTTTAAAGATTCCATGACATCATTTCTGGGAATTTTTCCTGTTCGGATCAGTGACTTCAAAACAGACAATGGGCAGTGCCCAGAGTGCCGGAAAAAGGAGCAACTTCGTTATGAAAAATTATTTTTTGCGAGAGACTTGCATTGGACATTTGAGAGTGTAAAAGACTATTTCACCGAGAATCCACCTTATTTAGATCAAGAGCTAATTGTTCTTGATACCAGTCATAGAATGAATACTTATGCTTTAGTAAAGGTTATAAATCCAGAGCATACAAAACAAAAGCGTATAGTTATTAAAGGACATTCAAATGGTTATTCTGGTATGAGCTTTTATCGTTCTGGAAAAAATTGTTTTAGCCCTACAGGTCAAGTAAGGCTTTTACCGTATCATTCTAAGATTGGGGCTTTAATCAAAGAAGGTAAAATTAACGAGATTCAGCTTTCATTAGAAGAAATTATAATTTTGGTTGGTGAGGTTGAACAAACCACTGCACGTGGACAAGCCAGTGAGTTAAACATTAATCCAAGATGAAACTTTATGCATTATTTTGCTAACAAAAAGGACTTTTATGAAAAATTTTTTTAATTTTGTCTTGTTGATTCTGTGCTGGTCTGGACTTGCTTTTGGTGATGAATTTGAAGATACCTTGAAAAAGGCCGAACAGTGCGATGCTAAAGCTCAAAACAACCTTGGATTTATGTATAAGAAGGGGAAGAGTGTCACACAGGACTATAAACAGGCAGTGCATTGGTACTCTAAAGCTGCTGAACAAGGCTATGCTAAAGCTCAAAATAACCTTGGGAATATGTATCACGCTGGAAACGGCATCACACAAGATTATAAACAGGCAGCGCATTGGTACTCCAAAGCTGCTGAACAGGGAATTGCTGAAGCTCAATACAACCTTGGGAGTATGTATAACGCTGGACAAGGCATCACACAGGATTATAAACAGGCAGTGCATTGGTATTCTAAAGCTGCTGAACAGGGCAATGCTGACGCTCAGAACAACCTTGGGAGTATGTATTACAATGGAGAAGGCGTCACACAGGACTATAAACAGGCAGCTTATTGGTATTCCAAAGCTACCGATCAGGGCGATGCTGCCGCTCAGACTAACCTTGGGAATATGTATAACGTTGGACAAGGCGTTACACAAGATTATAAACAGGCAGTGCATTGGTATTCTAAAGCTGCTGAACAAGGCAATGCTAAAGCTCAATACAACCTTGGATTTATGTATGACGCTGGACAAGGCGTTACACAGGATTATAAACAGGCAGTGCATTGGTATTCTAAAGCTGCTGAACAAGGCTATGCTAAAGCTCAATACAACTTTGGATTGATGTATGACGCTGGAAACGGCATCACACAAGATTATAAACAGGCAGCGCATTGGTACTCCAAAGCTGCTGAACAGGGAATTACTGAAGCTCAGCACAACCTTGGGTTGATGTATTACAATGGAGAAGGCGTCACACAGGACTATAAACTTTGTTATGTCTGGTTAAGCTTGGCAGCCGCACAAGGGAATGAATCAGCAATAAACAATAGGCATATTATAGTTAAAGAATTGCTTCCTCAGCAATTAGCCGAAGCCCAGGAACTTGCAGCCCAGATGCAATACAAGATTGATCATCGTTGACGGAATTACCCGCATTCTGTCCTACTATTACCGGGGATTATAACCGGCGGTGGCCAACTCCTGGCGCAATGAGTCCACTGCATCCCTGGCAGATCAGGTCATATTCCAGGAAAGGCCCTGGTCAATGTCAGGATCAATTGCCGCCAATTATTCAATTGGTCGGTCTGGATCACTTTATATATTATAAAGCTGATTTTCGGTTTCGTTTTACATAATTTGCAAATCCTGATATGTCATTTTTAATATAAATCCGATATGTGGATCTGGAGAATAAGTGCAATATACGCTTAGTATCTGTAAAAGAATAACATGGCCAATCAATCCTAATAAAAAGGACTATTAATTTTGTTTTAAATGTGTATTATCAAGATGATATGTTTTATTATCATCTCTTTAATATTAGATGAAATGGCCATGTTATTTGCTGACAAGCCCTTAGATAATAAATTATGAATGATATCTGGGTCCGGCAATTAACTTGTTAAGCAATTGGAACAAGAATCTATGATAACCAAGATTTATAAATATGTGCCTTTTAGTGAAGGATCTCTGTGTATTTTAAATAATGGGACAATAAAATACAGTCATTCAAATGAATTCAATGATCCATTTGATTGTGTAGTTGACTACAATATTGAAGAAACAATTAAAAATATTTCCGAAAGGGAAGATTTATTCGAGAGAGCTGCAGAACAATTAGGAACTGGCTTAGATGTAATAGAAGAGAAAAAAAAGATAATGTTAGCTTCCCTTGAGGAATCGCTTACGAATAAAACCCCTTATGATTCAGTAATGGATAAAATTGGAATTTGTTGTTTTTCACTGAAGCCTGACAATATTTTGATGTGGTCACATTATGCAGAAAACCATAAAGGTTTCCTTGTAGAGTTTACTACAGATCAAAGCAATCCTGATATTGTCGAATCAACTGAAAAATATTTGGGTGGTTATCTTGTTGAGTATTCTGATAAAATGCCAGTAAGAAGTCTTGGATTGAGCGAATGTGAATCTTCTCAAGAAGATTTATACAAACAATTTCTCACAAAGTCAGCCGTTTGGTTTTATGAATCTGAATTTAGAGTTTTGTCACTGAATAAAGGACCTGGAATACACCAGTTTTGTCAAAACATGGTTTCAGCTGTAATTGCTGGTGCCAAAATGGGAGATGCTCATATTCAAATACTATCTGATACAGTGAATAACTTATCGTCTAAACTTCAGAAAAATATCGGTTTTTCCAAAGCTGAAATGATCAAAGGGAAATATGCTCTAAAATTGAACTTATCCAAATAAGTATGCTTAACAAATGCATACACACGGACGGCTATAGCGTCCTCGATGGGGACTTTTCCCAAAGCTCCGAAAAAAAGTTTGTCTTTAATCCAAGATCAAAGTTTATGCATTGTTAAGTTGAATCAGGAAAGGCATGTCAAAATCAATTTTATTAGAGATTAACCTGTTAAATCAACTGTAGTCATCATTTTTTCACTCTCCCTCAATAACCCGAAAAACAAACCCACCACACATGCTGCACTGCCCATCTAAAATTATGCCATTTTCAACTGGCCTATATGAATAGTTCTCCATGACGGAGGCCTTTGAACAGGATGTACACCAAACCGACTGAATGATTTTCTCCAGAGCTTCCGGTGGAATATCTATTTTCATCTGATCCCCCGTTCATCCAATACCTGTTTTGCGTATTTGAATCTTATCAAGTGATCAGCTAAGGACTATCCCAGGGAAAACCATTACTTGTTAAATCCAACCACATTGTTTTTTGGTTTCAGTTTCAAGGCTTTGTCCATGGCATCACCCACCATGGAAGACCCGTTTTTAAACCGTTCATCACTCAGATGAGCATACCGTTGAAGCATTGCCGCTGTTTTATGGGTTGTCAATTTCTGCAAGGTATGAAGGTCAACGCCATTGTTAAGCGCTCTGGTGGCGAACGTATGCCGCAATGAATGGATGGGCCTTGTTTCTTTGGGTAGATCTGCACTTCGTTTTATTTGATTAATTGGTTTTTGAATGGTCGTTCGTTGGGCTCCACCTTTCCCAGGGAAGACAAATTCACTATCCATCCTGATATGATTCTCAAGCACTGCCCTGGCTTGATCATTCAAGGGGATAGTTTGATCTTTCCCGCCCTTTGGGGACCGAATGGTAATAAAGCCCTGCAAAAAATCAATATCATTCCATTTGAGTTTGAAGAGTTCTCCTCGACGCATTCCGGTGAACAATGCCATCAACATAAAATTCCCGGCGTGTAGATGCTCATCTTCTTCAATGGCCTTGAAGAGTCTTTGCAGTTGTTCATCTGATAACGCATCATCCTTTATATTATTCACTTCGGGCATTTCAATTACAAAGGTCAGGGCAGGGGATAGACCATGCTTAAATCCAAAATTAACAATTCTTTTTAGCAATGCTAAAACATGCTTAGTTGTTTGTGGGCTATATTTTTTCAGGAGTTTTCTTTTCAGACGGTCAGCATCCAAGGGGATGATATCACCGGGTAGCTTTTTCCCGAATGGCTTTTTAATGTGCTGGTCGTATCGGTTCATATCCTTTTTGACATTGGGGGTTTCGTCTCTGTGTGAAAGGTACTCATCCCAAAGGGCATCAATGGTCCAAATTTTTCTTTCTCTTTCAAGTTTCATTTCTCTACTGGTTAACTGTTTGCCCTCGATGAAAGCACCTCTTATTTTTGAAGCTTTAGCTGCACTCATATCATCAGCATATTGCCTTCCACATTTCTCTTCAAATAGGGTGAGCTTACCTTTGAATTTCTTTTTAAAAAGAGCATAGAATATTTTTTCGGAACCCTTCCCTCCAACTCGTTCAGACTCCCGGTAAAAGATACCTGGATATTTTGTTTTTACCCTTTTTGACATAATTTCCCCTCTATTTCCAACCTATGATTAAAAATTACGACATAACTATCAAATTTTCATATATATTTTTCCAACCCTATTTCCAACCTATAGCTACAATATACAGGTATTTTAGGGTAAGTCAAGTTAAGAGCTTAAATAGGTAACTATCTGTTTTAAAAAGAATAAGTATGTATAAGTAATATGGGGTAAATATATGGTAACGGCCTGCAAAGCCGTTATTCTCCAGTTCAAATCTGGAAGCCGCCTCCAAAATAATATGTGATAAAAAAAGGGCTTAGAAAGAAATTTCTAAGCCCTTTTTTTTAAAAAAAAACTCTACCGAATAACCTTATCCGTTTTCGTGGGACATGATTTTAAATCGGTGATCCTGGAAGATTTGTAAGGGAAAGCCTGTCAAGCATTCTTAACATGGCCCATCAAAGTCAATAGATTCATTCATTCACTCACTCACTCACTAAAATATTTTGGATAAATCATGATGAAAGAGTTTTACTATGTAAGTGTTTCTAACGATACATGTAATCGTGTCGGCTGCATTAATGAATGAATCATATTTCAAAAAGGGGAGCTCTGTGGGAGAGACTCTCACCTGTGAATCCAGGTCAAATAATTTTTGGGGTTCTGAGTTGATAAAAAGAACAGATGCTTCTCATTGTTCGACACACATATGGCATATTTCGCCCTTGGTTTGGCCCTGATGCCTCTGCAATGCTGATACCATCCCCACAAATTTACTCGTTTTGGGAAGTCCTCCCCCCATTTTTCTGGCCAACAACCAGCAATTTATATGTAAAAAACTATCAACCGATGAAATTTTTGGTTTTTATTTCCACATGCATGCTTTATATTAGCGAAATGACTTGATTTTCTAGAAAGCGACAGCATTGATAATTTTTGGAATGGGGTATATGATGCCTGCAATCACAGCAAAGGAAAAATAAATATGGTGGTTAAAAATAATAACGGATTTACATTAATAGAGCTAATGGTGGTGGTCGTAATTCTGGGTATTCTGGCCGGAATGATTGTTCCCAAATTGATGGGACGCACCGATGAGGCAAAACAGGTCAAGGCCCGTGTCGACATCGTTGCCATGGAGACGGGGTTTAAGCTGTACCGATTGGATAACGGTAATTATCCCATAACAGAACAGGGTATTCTGGCCCTGGTGGAACGGCCCGAAAGTGAGCCAATCCCCACGAAATGGCCCACGGGTGGATACCTTGAAAAGGGAAAGGTTCCCAAAGATCCATGGGGCCGGGAATATCTTTATCTCTCCCCCGGGGTGAACGGTGAGTATGATATCATCTCCTATGGTGCAGATGGGGCACCCGGCGGGGCGGATAAGGATTTGGATATCAACAGTTGGGAAATTGAGTGATCAGAAACAATCAGGGGTTCACCCTTATTGAATTGGTAACGGTGATGGCCGTGATGGGTATTGTCCTTTTTTTTACCCTGCCACGGTTTGATGCCTTTAATCCCTTTGGAGCATCCATGTCCCCCACCGGGAAGCTGTTGCTGCTCATTGAACAGCTTAAGTCCAAGGCCGTTGAAACCCAACAGGACTATCTGTTGAAAATAGACACCATGACAGGCCAGGTGTGGGTGACGTCTCCTGCGCTTGTTTCCGAGGCCGGAGATACGCTGGAAAAAGAGTCGTCTCCTGAGGCTCTGATTTCCTTTTCAGATGACTCTTCCATTGAGGATGTGAAAATGGCGTTAAGAACAATGGATGATGAGGAAGACAGTGACGAGATTACCATCCGCTTCAGTGGGGATGGCTATTCTGACCAGGCCTTTATTTATATCCAGGAAGAGGATCGGGATCTCACCGTGGCCATAGCGCCTTTTTTGCCCCGGGCACAGCTTTTGGAGGGACATGTTTCCTGCGGAGATTAGAGGGAAAAATAAGGATGGTTTCACCCTACTTGAAATCATGGTCAGTATTTCCATCATTGCCATTGTATTGGTGTCCTTGTTCCGCATGCACGCCTCCACCATTCGATTGGCGGAAAAGGTGAAATTCAACGCTGTGGCCACCAGTCTTGCCCAGAAAAAAATTACTGAGATATGCATGGATATAGAAGATGCCAGCGATGCCAACGGAGATTTTGGAGATGAATTTCCTGGCTATTCATGGGAGAGCAGCATGGGTGACATATCTGTGTTTGATGAAAACATGATCTCTGAAAAACAGGCGGAAAATATGAAACGTATTGATCTGACCATTTCCCTGGGGAACAGACAAGTTTTTACCCTGCGAACCTGGGTGTATGATGATAGTGACTCATGAGCCGGTATCCTTCCTGTGACCATAGAGGTAATATGTATTTTCCCCCCGTATATTTTCGATGTGATGCCATGACAAATAAGGGGTTTACCCTCATAGAAATCCTGGTGGCTGTGGTGATTTTTTCTGTTTTAATGACCACCATTTTTTCCTCCTTTAAAGCCTTTGTCATGTCTTCTGACCATATTCAAACGGCCATTTCCCGGGACGAAACCATGGGGCCTCCCCTGAAAATCATCTCCCGGGACCTTATGATGGCCCATTTCTCCCTGCTCCCGGCATATGTCAAGCCCGATACCCGATCCATCCCCGACCCCTTCAGGATGGTGGGAACTCAAGATAATGTGGGAGGAGAAGCGTTTTCCCGGGTGCGGTTTGTCTCCCGGGGGCTTTTGACTGTCCAGGGAGACGAACATCAACGCCTGGTTCAAATCCTCTACTATGTGCGTGCCAATGAAGATGGCAGATTTGATCTGT
>Ga0307987_1002269_pt1 | contig 10101 bp, 4 predicted proteins | sample EllFjometagen181_FD_203157 | JGI IMG/M metagenome (GOLD analysis project Ga0307987, IMG submission 203157) | Marine microbial communities from Ellis Fjord, Antarctic Ocean - #181 | ecosystem: Environmental > Aquatic > Marine > Unclassified | place: Southern Ocean | collected 2014-10-08 | reverse complement strand
GATTATTCATTTTTACTAATAGTTGCATCATTGATAATTAGACATAGAATTGACAAAGTAATTAAGTGTACAATAGATTTATTATAACTATAGGTTAGTTATGTGTACATTTTTATTGGGCGCAGCGTACATATGTTATGGGAAAGAGTATAAAACAAAGGATTAAAAATGTTGGATAAAATTTACGAAGATAAAATTCTTTTTTTGCAACAGTATAAAGATGTGATTTATCTGCTTGCAGAAAATGATGATAATAAAGTTGCTTTGCTAACTCATCAAAATGAAATTATCTGCCAAATTGGAATCCTTGATCTTGAATATATTCAGATAAAAGATATTTCAATTAATTTCATAAATAATTTATTGGGTATTATTACAACTCTAAATAAATTATATATTTATAAAATTTCTTCAACTCTTCATAAAATGAATGTTAATCCGAATTCAATGAAAGGAGAACAGTTAAAATTTAATGAATCAGGCAATTATCTTTGTTGCTACAATTCTTCAAAAATTAATAATATTTGGTGTCTTACAAATAATGATTGGATTAAATGCAAAATAAAGCAAAGCAATTATTTTGGATTATTAGATAAATTTTCAAATCATAAATATTATTTCAAAAAAGATAATGATAAGTTTGAGGTGATTACTCCTGAAGAGAAGTTTACATTTTCTTTAGACAAACAAAATGCTGATCAAGTATTACAAAACAAACTCTTTAGAAGAAAAGAACAGAAAAAATCTGAAAGTAAGATAAAGATAGAAGAAGTAGAAACAATTAAACGATTTGACGACCAAAAGTATGTGTTAAAAATATTCAATAAAGAATCAAATTTGCTCGCAGGAGTTGAAGATAGAGAAAATCGAATTGATATTTGGAGATATGATAATAATGATTATCAATTTCTTTCAACTTTAGATAAACATTGTGGAATCGTAAAATCTCTCTGCTTTTCCATTGATGGAGAAATACTTCTCTCAGGAAGTGTCACAAAAGAAATCAAAGTTTGGTCAATGAAAGATGAAAACTTCAAAGTTAAACAAACTCTTCCAGAATATAAAAATGCCGTTATAGATTTACAAATGAGTATTGATAAAAAATCTTTCATTTCTATAGATCGTGATGATAATTTAATTATCTGGAAGACGCACCAAAAGATGCAACGATCTGGAAAGAAAAAAAAGAAAATATACAGAGATGAATTTTATAATTACCGTGAAATCAATAAATTTTCATATCCATTCAACTTGTTAACTGTTAATGAAAATACAATAACAATTATAATTAATAACCAATCATATATTTTATTTGATGCAATCTCAAATGAATTCAAGAATACTAATGAAATAGACACTGCAATAGAAAAATACAAAATAAAACGTAATGAATTGATTAACAAAAAAAATGTAATGCCAATTACAAAAGTTAGTAATATCTCCCAAACTAAACCTGATTTTTGCCCCAAAAAAATACTAAAAACAGATTCTGAACCTGAAAAAATTAAAACTGAAGAAGATTATAAAATTTGTGCTGAAATTATCGAATTTCGAAAAAATATTAGCAAACTCTCTGTCCCTGAGCAAAAGAAAAAAATCTTTTCTCCAATAAGAAGAAAAACTACTGAAACTGTTGATCTTATTGTAGGATTAGACTTTGGAACAAGTAGCACGAAAATAGCTTATAGAAGAATTTCTACAGACGAAGTAAAACCTATTCTTTTTAATCATAAATTAGCAAAACACGAAAACTACTTTTTACCTTCAATTGTTGCTTTTGAAAATGAAACTAAATTATTGTTAGGATTGGATGCAGCAAAATATTTAAACAATAATCCTAATAAGAGTGGAATCTATAATTTTAAAATGCTCTTTGTATCTGAAATTGATAAATCTTTGAATAACAATGAAAATATTAAATTAATGAAAGAGAAAATAAAACCAACATTTGAGACTACAATACTCAAACAATTCAATAATAATAAATTCAGATTGATTGTTATTTCATATTTAGCTTATGCTATGAGAAAAGCCAGAGAAAAAATTAAAAAAGAATTACCAAATAGAATCTTGGATATTTCATTTAATATTTGTATTCCTGTTGATTACGTGAACAATAATGTTGTATCGGATGAATTTCAAAAGCTAATAGCTTCTGCTGAATTCATTGAAAGAGAACAATTTGAAAAACATAATAATTTTGAATTTCTTGATCTTGTATATAGAAACATAGATTATGATAAGAATCATACAAGAGTTTTTGATATTCCCGAAACAATTGCAGAAGTTGCTTCTTATACAACATCTTCTAGTATAAAAGAAGGTTTGCACGTATTAATTGATTTCGGTGCAGGTACAACAGATATTTCCATTTTTAATATTAAAAATCCCAGAACAAAAAATCAAAAATTTGCTTTCTATGCTTCGCATATAATCAATTATGGTTTCAGAAGAGTTGATTTATTAAAAGAGTTAAATCAAAATGAGAAAATAGAAAATTATATATATTTCTTATGGGAGAAATCAAATATAGCGTGGGAAGAAGCATATAATAGACATCTAAAAAATGATGTCGATTGGAAAGGAGAAAAAGTACAAATATTTATTTCAGGTGGTGGCTCAAACGAAAAACTCGTTTCAGAAATTTTTAAAAAACCAAGAGTGAATAAAGAAAAATGGTGGGACTATCCTCATCCATTAAGAAAACTTCCTACTCCCGAAGATTATGTTAATAAAAAAATTCCATTTCATAGATTTGCAGTAGCATATGGTTTGTTAAAAGATAAACCAGAATTAAGAATTGGTGATTATACTTTACCTAAAGATGCTCCCAATGATACTCCAATACCAAAATATAAAGAAATTTATAAAGAATTTGATGAAAGAATACCATTTAAATTCTAAATTGAGGAACATTTATGAAATTTGAAAAAGGTGACCGTGTACAATTAAAAACAAACGCAAGCAAAACTGGAGTAATATATAAAATAGATATAGAACACGCTGGTAAACAATTTTACCAAGTTTTCTGGAATGGAGAGGAAGTAACTGTTCACCGTGAAGATAAATTAGCAAGGATTAGTAATATTTTGGATCCAGAAGATAATTTGTTAAAATTGAATTTTGCAGGTTATCGTGAATTTCAGAAATTATTAACCTTTAAAAGATTAGATAAAGAAGTTCCGTTAAGAAATAATATTTATGCTTATAATGCTTCAAAGACTAAGTTCTATCCATATCAGTTTAAACCTTTAATCAAATTTTTAGATTCTCCAAAAAACAGGATTATCATTTGTGATGAAGTTGGTTTAGGAAAAACAATTGAAGCAGGAATGATCTTAACTGAATTACGAGCTCGTTCTAATATGCAAAAAGTTCTCATTATAGTTCCTGCGAATTTAACTTCAAAATGGAAAATAGAATTAAAAACAAGATTTAGCGAAGATTTTGAAATTATTAAGAAAAGAAAATTTATTTCATATCTTAATGAAATTCAAGATTATCCAAATCAAATACTTAATGCGATTATTTCAATTGAATCTATTCGAAATGATGAAATTATTAACAGATTAAAAGAACAAATGCCTGATTTTGATTTAGTAATTGTTGATGAAGCTCACAAACTAAGAAACAAAAGTACTAACCAATGGGAAATTGGGAAAACAATAAGTAACTTGTCTCAGTCAATGGTAATGCTAACTGCAACTCCAATTCATTTGGGTATCGAAAATCTATTTAATTTATTAAATATTTTGGATGATGATGATTTTAGTGAGTTTTACTCTGCAAACGAAAGATTTGAAGAGAATAAACCAATTGTGAAAGCACAAATGTGTATAAGTCAATTTCCACCAAACTATATTGATGCAGAGAAATACCTGAAAGAGATAAAAGCAAATTCCTTCGTAAATCAGAACCCATTATATCCTAAGATTCTGAATAAACTTAGCAGTATTAAATCTCAAAAGAATAATGATATTGAAACATTAATTAACCTTCAAAGAGAGCTATCTGATTTAAACCTTATTAGTCATATTTACACAAGGACAAGGAAAAGAGAAGTTCATACAAATGTAGCTGTTCGAGAAGCGATTGCTCACAAAGTAGAATTTTCAGAAGCGGAAAAAGAATTTTATGATGCTGTTACAAATTATGTAAAAAGTTCAGTTAATATTGAGAATAAAGGTTTTGTCCAATGGTTACTTAATATGCCGCAACGCAGAATGTCTTCATCTATTCCTGTAATGGTAGATTATTATAAAGCAAATATTGAATATCCTATTAATGACATTCCTGAATCACTTTCAGAGGATTTTACTTTTAAAGAAGAAAAAGAAACATACAATGATTTACAAAGTGTTTTAAGTAATTGGAATAGTAATTTTGTTGATTCAAAATACAATAAATTTATCGAAATTATAAATAAAGAAAAAAAAGAAATTGGTAAAGTAAAGATTCTTGTATTTGCATTTTTTAAAGGGACGTTAAGATACCTTGAAAAGCGGTTAACTTTCGAAGGTATAAAGTGTTTAAGAATTGATGGCAGCATTCCGATTGATACAAGACTAAATAACATCGAATTATTTAAAGATGATAACACTATAGAAATATTATTGTCATCAATTGTAGGTGGTGAAGGTTTGGATTTTCAATTTTGCAATACAATTTTTAATTATGATCTTCCTTGGAATCCAATGGAAATGGAACAAAGAATTGGTAGAATTGACAGAATTGGGCAAAAAGCAAAAAAAATATATATTCATAATTTATTCATTAAGGATTCAATTGAAGAGAGGATTCTTGAAAGATTATATTCAAGAATTGAAATTTTTAAACATTCGATTGGTGATTTAGAACCTATTATCGGTGATATTATGACAAGCTTAAACAAAATAGTTTTTTCAAAAGAATATACGCTTGAGGAAGGTGAAAGAAATATTCACGAATGGGAACTTGCAGCACAAAGACAAATCAAAGAGTTTAAAGAAATAGAGAAAAATTCTGCTCAGTTCATTGGTACAGATAAATTCTTTGAAATTGAAATTGAGAATATTAAACGTCAAAGAAGGTTTATAACTGGTGAACAATTAAGAATATTTATTCTTGATTTTATTTCAAACTATTGTCCTCAATCTAGGATAGAGTACGATTTTGATAAAAATATTGGTTATATTTTTCCAGATGAACAATTAAGATGGATAATTAAAGAAGAGCAAAAATCATCTGATATGCATACATTCTTTACTCGAAATAATAGAGTAAAAACGACTTTTAGTTCTGATGTAGCTTTTGAAAATCCTTCAATTGAATTTATTAATATTCTTCATCCTTTAGTAAGTGTAATAATTCAAAGGTACAAAAAGGATAAAAACAAAAATGATAATTTTCCAAATGCATTCCATATCCAACTTAAAACACGTATTTTAGAAACAGGTTTTTATCTCTTTATAATTTGGAGATTAACTATAGAAGGAGCAAAAGATCAAAGTACTTTAGAAACAGTAATTATCAATATTGAAATGGAAGAGGCTTGTTCAAGATTTGATGCGGAAGCAATTTTAGGTGAAATGATAGAATTAGGTCAGAATCCAAATGAAGAGATTGAAGCTGATAAAGAATGGCTATCGCTTGCCTTTAATAAAGGTCGCTCAATATTTATGGACAGAGCTGAAAATGTTCTGAAAGAAAGCAAGCAGAGAAATGAAAACTTTATTAATATTCGCTTAAGGAGTCTAAAATTAAGCTATAACAAAAGTAAAAATTGGGTTAATGCTCAATTAGCAAAAACTGATAAAGAATTTCGTAAAAAAATGCTTTTCGCCCAATTGGAGAAAAAAACTAACGTCTTTGAAGAGAAGAAATTGAAATTAGAAAGCAAAAGAACAATACAAAAAAATCATTCAATTATTTCATCTGGCATTTTAGAAGTTGAATAAATTGAGTGTATTTAAAGTTCTTTCCCATAACAAAAGTGCCCACAATAAGCAAGAAGAAGAGCAGGAAGAATCGTGGCGCACTCCAACCATTATACACCACAAAAACAGAAAAACAGAAATAGTTTGATTAAAAAAGTCCTTTTAGAATTATCGTAAAAAATGAAATGAGGATGATATAAATGCCAAAACAAAAGAAATATTCACTTTCGTGGTTAGAGAGTTTTTTGATGGAAGCTTGCGACATTTTACGTGGTAATATGGACGCTTCCGAATATAAAGAATACATTTTTGGGATGCTGTTTTTAAAACGACTGAGCGATAAATTCGAAGAAGACCGCAAAAAGAGAGCTAACGAATTAAAAGATAAAAATCCTACAAAAGAACAAATCGAAAAACCTAAAGCATATGATTATTTTGTGCCAGAATCTGCTCGTTGGGAAAATATAAAAGACCTGAAGAAAGAAGTCGGCAATGAGCTTAATATTGCACTTGCAGCTCTTGAAGATGTAAACGAAGATAAACTTGTTGGTGTTCTGAAAAACATCAATTTCAACCGAACAATCGGGAAAAATAAAAAAAGTCTGACTGATGCAACTCTTATAAATTTTATTCATCACTTCAATAAAATCACGCTGAAAGATTCTTATTTCGAATTCCCTGATCTGCTCGGAGCAGCTTATGAATATCTGCTGAAATATTTTGCTGATTCCGCAGGAAAAAAAGGCGGAGAATTCTATACACCAAACGAAGTGGTGAAACTGCTTATCCGCATTCTGCAACCAAATGAAAACGCTAATATTTACGATCCAACTTGTGGCTCTGGCGGAATGCTGATCGAAAGCAAAAATTATGTAGAAACCCGTTACGGAAATTCTGATAATTTAAGTTTTAGCGGACAAGAATTAAGCGGGACAACTTGGTCGATGTGTAAAATGAATATGCTCTTCCACGATATTTACGATGCGGAAATTCATAACGGAGATACGCTTCACGAGCCCCAACATATAGAAAACGGTGAACTGCAAAGATTCGATATTGTTATTGCAAATCCGCCTTTCTCTCAAAATTACGGAACAATAAAAAACTTCCGTGACCGTTTCAACTATTGGATGCCGACCAAGAAAAAAGCAGATTTTATGTTTGTACAGCATATGATCAGCGTTCTGAAAAACGATGGAAGAATGGCAGTAATTATGCCGCACGGTGTTTTATTCCGAAGCGGAGCAGAAAAAGAAATGCGACATTGGCTGGTAAAAAAAGATAGAGTAATCCTGGAAGCTGTGATCGGTTTACCGCAAGCTCTGTTTTACGGAACAGGTATTCCTGCCAGTATTTTGGTGATAAACAAAAAAGGTGCTGATTCGCGAGATAAAGTTCTCTTTATAAATGCCGACCGTGAATTTAAAGATGCCAAAAATCAAAATAAACTGCGGCCTGAAGATATTGAGAAAATCAGCAGAATATATCAAAATAAAGAAGAAGTAAAAAAATATTCCCGATTAGTAACTTTGGAAGAGCTGGAAAAAGAAGATTTCAATTTTAATATTAGGCGTTATGTAGATAACTCGCCCGATCCCGAACCGCAAGATGTTCACGCTCATTTGCACGGTGGTGTTCCACTTGCCGAGATTGACGCTTTGCAACCATATTTCGATAATTATAAAGGAATCAGGAAATTACTCTTTTCACACCTGAAAGAAAATTACCGTCAATTTGCTGAGATTATCCAAGAGAAAGAAGATATAAAAAAGTTTTTAGATGATGCGGAAGAAGTAAAACAGAAACATCTGGAATATGAAAATGTAATTGAAAACTGGTGGCAAAATAATGTAAACTATCTCCACCAACTTCCCGCCAAACAAAACCTTTTTGAACTCAACAACATTTTTGCCGACACCATTTCCGAAAACTTTAATAAACTCGGTATTCTGGATATAAATAAATCCAGAGGTTCTTTTGCTACTTATTGGAACGAATTGCTTTCTGACTTGAAATCCGTTTCTGCCAGCGGTTGGAATGCGGAACTGATTCCCGAAAGTGAAATTCTGGAATCACAATTTCCTGAAATAATGGCTGATAAACGCAAAAACGAAACTCGCAAAGATGAACTGGAAGCACTTTTTAAAGAAGTAGATGAAATTGAAGAAGATGAATTTATTGAGGAAGATTATGATGTTTTCCCGAAAGCTGTTTATAAAGAGATAAAAGCTACTTTGAAAGAATTAAACGGCAAAATATCACAATTGAAAAAAGATATTAAAACAGCAAAAGCACGCCAAAAAGTTGCTGGTAATCCCACAGAATTTGATGAAATGATCTCCAAATACAATTCTCTGCTAAAACCTTTAGAAACCGAAAAAGAAAAAATTACTACCAAACTGCAAAAACACGATGACACAAAAAAAGAACTGGCAGAATGCAGAAAAACTATAAAAGAGATTAAAGACAAAACCGATGAACTTGTAGAAAAAGCGCGTGAAAAAATTACTCCCGAAGAAGCGGAAGAATTGATTCTGATTCGCTGGAAACAAGTTTTTGCCGATACCATAATGAATTATGTGCTGCAATACAAACGAGAACTGCAAACTAAACTGGAAATTATTTTTGATAAATACACAGTTACGCTTACCGATATTTTGCAAGACCGAGAAAAAGAAAGCACTCTACTAAACAACTTCTTGAAGGAACTTGGGTATGAGTAATAAATACTTAAATGATAATGAGTTTGATTATATTCTGCAAAATGGTGAGTCATATCTTGTAGAATTTAAAGAGAAAATCGGTAGTTCGCTATCTCGTGAGATCACTGCTTTTGCAAATGCTTCAGGAGGTAGAATATTTATCGGAGTTTCTGATGCAGGAGAACCAAAAGGAATTGAAATCACAAATAAACTTCGCTCTCAAATTCAGGACATTGCCAATAATTGTCAGCCTGCTGTTCAAATTAGATTAGAAGAGTTTAATAATATTCTTATCATTATTATTCCCGAAGGAAAAGAAAAACCATATCAATGTTCCGATGGATTTTATGTAAGAATGGGAGCAAATGCTCAAAAAATGAAACGAGATCAAATTATTGATTTTCTACAATCGGAAGGTCAACTCAGTTTTGAAGAGCAGATACATAAAAAATTTGATTTTGAGAGAGATTATTCTCCAAACAAACTTGTCGGTTTTCTTAAATTTGCAGGAATTACCCAGAACCTCGACGATGAAACCATTTTGATAAATCTGGGAGCTGCAGAAAAAATTGATGGAAATTTGAAAATGAAAAATGTGGGAGTTCTGTTTTTTACTGAAACCATTCAACTTCTTTGTGAACAAGCCACCATCACCTGTGCAGTTTTTGACGGAACGGAAAGAATCCATATTCTCAACAAAAAAGATTATGCCAGTGATATTATTACAAATATCGATAATGCTCTTCATTTTATCAAACAGGAACTTCGTGTAAAATATGAAATGACAGGAACAGCAAGAAGAAAAGAAATTTATGAACTTCCGCTCGATGCAATCCGTGAAGCTGTGATAAATGCTGTGGTGCATCGTGATTATTTTCTGAAAGGATCGCACACTACAATAGAAATTTTTGATGACCGAATAGAAATTTCCAACCCAGGCGGACTTCCAAAAGGATTATCGGAAAAAGATTTCGGGAAAAAAGCGGTTCGCAGAAATCAGATTATTGCTTCATTATTACACAGAATTGATTTTGTGGAAAATATGGGAACTGGAATCAATAAAATCCGCAGTTTAATGCAAGGTGCAAAAGTAAAACCTCCCAAATTTGAATTCGGAGATTTTTATTCAATTATTTTCCAGCGGGAAAGTGAGACAACGGAGGAGCAACGGAACAAAGACGGAGTTGATACGGAACTAATACGGAATGATGTCGGAGAAACGTCGGAGAAACGTCGGAGTAATGTCGGAGAAACGTCGGAGAAAATATTGAAATTAATCAATGAAAACAGATCTATTACAATTGCAGTTATTTCAGAAAAAATCGGAATTACTACAAGATCTGTTGAAAGAAATATTCAAAAACTTAAAGAGCTCTCTTTACTTAAGCGGATTGGAGCAGATAAAGGCGGTTATTGGCAGGTAATTGATAATGATAAATAAGAAAAAACTAAGCAACTTCTTAAAGGAACTTGGGTATGAGTAA
>Ga0307987_1002268_pt1 | contig 10103 bp, 9 predicted proteins | sample EllFjometagen181_FD_203157 | JGI IMG/M metagenome (GOLD analysis project Ga0307987, IMG submission 203157) | Marine microbial communities from Ellis Fjord, Antarctic Ocean - #181 | ecosystem: Environmental > Aquatic > Marine > Unclassified | place: Southern Ocean | collected 2014-10-08 | reverse complement strand
TAACACAACCGTAGTAACACCTAAAATCGTGCGTTGGCTTTCTACTCTAATCATTTCTCCTCTCTTAATTTAATTCTTCGCATGTGACTAAGTACTCCTGTCTTTTTTGTAAACTCCGCTGGAAAATACCAATAAACAAATCTCTGGAGATTTCGAAATAATGACCTGGTACGAAACCTCGAATAAATATAAGCAAAACCTATAGAAATAGGTATTCCAACCATTCCACACTCAAACATCATAGCTACGTAATACGTCGCCATACATACCATTACAAGATCAAATGGCACTCCAAGGAGTCTTGTCGGCCTATCTAATGTCCTGGGAATTCGCATACTAAGAACCAAATATCCACTTAAGTATTGCATCTGTATTTACTAAAAGAAGTCCTACTCCTGCTGGAGTTAAAACTACTGCTTTGTTCATACCCGCTAATCCCGCAATTGCTGATAATACTAAACCAACACCCATGATTAACTTGCCAAATGTTCCACTTAGCGAACCTGTAATCTTCTCTAACATTGGAACAAGATCTTTTGCTTTATCTTCCGCAAATGCCGTGTCTGCTATTAGCAAAATCGCAACTAACATTAGTAGATAGTATATTTTGTGGTTGTTATTAATTTGTTCTAGTTTTTTCATCGTTTTTTACTTATTAAGTTTAAAAATAATTTTCTTACGTTCTTTAGATGATTTACTCTACTACTTCATAACTGCCCCCTTGTTTATTGATGGTTTTTTTTTCCTGATTTTCTATAAAACAAATCCTTCCTCGTAAAATACTGTCCTCCTATAGAATGAAGCTCCCTGCCATGATAAGTTTCTATCCACTCTTTTGCAAAACCAGATGACGTTTTTATTTTCAAAACTCCATCCTTTTCTGAATCTAGCTCCATTTTAGAAAACCAACTGTAAGTCTCTTTTCCAAATTGTTTAATGAGAGTTTGTAACATCTTTTTCCACCTTGGGTCTGAAGTTGAGTCGGTTTCTAGTTTTAAAAGAGCTTCATTGTCCCCCCTCTCAACATCAACAATAGCTACCCTGTCATAGCTGCTCTGTATCCTCAAAAGATTTTCTTCTCTTATCGCCCAATCAATAAATATTATATTCTTTGATATTATGTGTTTCATTTTATTACCTGGTTAGTTTTAGATATGGATCTAATAGAACGGTCTACTCCGTTCATACCCCCGTCTTTCTAACTCATACCTCCTCCTTTATTTTAATTTGCTCTATTGCTAAACTTCAAACCCCGCTTGTATAAGGCTTTCGCACATACCCCCCCGTGTCAGGCGACAAGCAAATTTGTTTCGACGACACCGAAAATTGTGCAAAATAATTTGAATTTTTTTATCATAATTTTAGTTTGTTGTTTTGGCTTGCTTGTTATTGCAAAATTTATTTTTGATTAATTTCATAATTATACCTCGTTTATTAAAGTTAAAAGTTTGTAACCCCTAGGGGCTCGCTCCTGGGGCCTAGCCCCTAGGGGCCTCGCTCCTGGGGCCTAGCCCCTAGGGGGGTCGCTCCTGGGGGGCTCGCTCCTGGGAGCTCGCTCCTAGGAGCTTGCTCCTAGGAGCCTCGTTATCAAATGGCAAGCTTTTCACTGGGACCTCACCTATACTTGATATGTTTTTCATAACTCCCCATGGTCATTGTAATTATTACAGATTTGTTGGCCCATAGCTTCTACGTCACTGAAAGCACCTTCGTTAATATCTTTACACTCCTCAGACTCGGGGTTTTGTGTACACATTCTGTATTTGTTATAATTATTGATTGTTTTAGATAGCTCATCTGTAACCACCCCCTTCACTTCTTTATCAAAATCCAATTTGCACTTTTGAGCTATCGAAACAATAAGTGAGGTTTTGAAAGCTATCTCCTCTACCGCACCCTCATCATAATTTAATGGCTTTAGAAAACTACACAGGTTTGTACAGCTTGAAAGCTCAAGTTCCTCTACCTTGACAAATTTTGTAACTAATCCAGAAATGGATTCAAGTTTTTCCAGATTCGACTCCTTGACACTTAATGATTCAAGCTCTGCAATGCATGATTTAAACTCTTCGTTTTCCTGAATTAAACTTGAAAAGCCAAGCTTTTGATGGCTTTCATTAAGTATTTTAAAATCAGCTACAAACTTTTTCGCTTTAATATCAAGGTTATATTTACTGTTAAATTCAGTAATCCTTTCTGTTTCTGCCTCTTTTAAATCCCCTATTTTAGTATTGCAATTTTCTTCTATAGCTTTAAGCCCACGCTCTTCTTCTTCCGTAATGTTAAATGGAGAAATACCAAACAATGACAGCGTTTTTCTAAGTGCATATAACCTATAAAACGGCTCTTTTGAAGTGTCATAACCAAATTTCTTGCAAAAATTGCTAAATTTCTCTAAGTCTCTAAGTCCTGTACCCGAAAAACCCTTACTGTTACTGTCCACCGCAAGTATCCTGTCTAACTCCAGATATCTCTCTTCATCAAAGTCTAGAGTCCTTTTATAGCCAAGAACTTCAATTTTGTTTTTTATTTCAGTAAGTTTTTTTTTAAATGCCGCCTCTTTCCCCTGTGTTAGATATGAAAACCATCCATGCTCACTCCCAGCTTCCCCGAAACCGTTATTTCTAAGTAGATTAAGCAAGATCTTAATATCTGTTTTTGTTGCGTCCTTAAAACTGAATTCTAGTGAGTCACTGATAATTTTGATCATTGCTATATCAGATTTTTTTATTTCTGATATTTCATCTATTCCTGTAGCGCCCCCAAGCATCATCAGCTTTTCTACTTCCTGAGTATCAATTTTTATTAAGCTCTCATATTCAAATACCTTAACTGCTTCTAATATAGCTTCTTTTAACTTTGGTTTATCCAGATACGCCTCACCTTTCTTAACACCCAAACTTGTCATTGTGGAAACAAGACTCTCTGCCCTACTCTCAGATAACTCAACTAGTTTTATATCAAAACTCCTTAAAAACTCTCTAATTCCATTGTATCTTGTTTGATCTTCTGATTGTGGATCAATCTGAAAGATATTAAATACATCAGTCATGTCAGGCAAAGAATGGCCCTCAATCCCCCCCATATCTTCTGCAGATGTTTGAATAACATGTGAAAGAGCTTTAAGCTGATCCTCTTGTGTCGTCATCAGATCCTCTACTCCAAACGCGTCTAAAAGCCTTTCTATAACCACAATTGAGGCCGTATTCATAGCCTTTAACTTCTTCCCCGTAATAATCTTTAGCTTTTTTACCGCACCTTCAACTTTCTCAAATGATTTTTTATCCAACCTATCTATGTCGAGAGTTATATCCTTGCTTTCCAACCATGATAATAATGATGTTATTCCCGCAACTCCTGTACCCTCTATACCTAGAATTTTAAATAGCTTTACTAATTTAGTGATCTCCAACTGATTCAAATTATCTAAATCTTTTTTGAGATATTTTATTACCTCAAGTTTTTGTTTTACAGTATCACTTCCCTCTGTTATATGGACTTCTAGCTTTTTTATATCAGATATTTTCTTCTTTAATATCAACCAACTGGTTCCCGGTAGATTTAACTCAAATCCCCTTGCAAGCAGCACAAGGCTATCTGATGTGTCATCCTTCCATAATTCTATTTTGTACATTTCAAATTCACCAAACAACAACGATATTTTCTTGATTTCTTTTTCTTCAAGCCAAGACTTCCCTTCATAGTTAAGTGCTTCTAGAACTCCCTGAAGTTTGATTGCGTTTTGAAAAAGCTCATATGAGCTGTTAAGACTGAGATTTAATTTGCTAATAAAATCACAAAACAATTTCAACTGCTTCTCGCTTATCTTCTGCAGATTAGTTATCGCTGTTATTTCAAGCTTCTGGATCGAATCAATATCTAAAAGCGTTATCTCATTTAATTTTTTGCCAAATGTTTGATATAACAATCTTATTTTACTCAACTCTGAAGGACTAATCTCAACAAGAGTGTCGTATTTATGACTGATCAATAACAAACTAATAACTTCGATACTATCCAAAAACTCATCATCATTTTGAGTTCCTGCATTAAGACCTATTTCTTTACAAACCTTAAATGCATCAATTAACCCCCCTACCCCTTCTAAATTATCACAGAGTCTAAAAGAACTAAATATTGCGTCTATCCTTTCTTCTACAGCCTCACTATAATCATTGTCATTTTCCAGCCCTAGCAGAGAAACCGCCATTGCAACGTTTTCTTCCGTAAGTTCTATTTTACATTCTGATTTGATTTTATTTTCTAATGCTTGTTGTACTTTCATAACTTTTTACTCCTTTTATTTTTTGTTTCTTTATTCACTTGCTCGATTGACAGTTCTTTCACACTTACCCCCTTTTATTTTAAGCTTATTGATTGCCGCATATAGTCCCTCACTTGTATATGGCTTTTGGATATAACCACTGGCTCCCATTTTCATGCCTTTTTGTAATTCTTCAACTCTCTCTCCAGTTTGTAAGATAATTGGAATCTTCTTTAAGACAGGATCTTGCTTCACCACAGACAAAAACTCAAGCCCTGTCATTATTGGCATATCTATGTCTAATAAAATTAAATCCACCAACCCATCAAGAGAAAACAAACACTCCAAGCCCTCTCGACCGTTTGACGCCACAATCACATCGCAACACATCTCAGCCCGAAGCATTAATTGCGTCACTTGCTGACAGCATAAAGTGTCTTCTATTATTAAGATGGTTTTGGCGCGGTTATCTTCTCTAAAATGCCACTTCTTTTCGTTTTTCATATTTTTATTACGTTGAATAAATTACAAAGCGCTCTATATACTGCACGAAAGACAAGAAAGCCATTCGTACAAATGCAATAAAAAAAAAGAGAGGATTAAGAAAGGGAACAATATTAGGATAGAATAATCTTGATACTGGACTCTTGTTATTATAGACTCTAAGCATATTTGGACCTTAATCAGAGCGTCAAATATAATCCGGGGGTATCTAATTGCTGTTAGATACCTCTTTTTATTATGTCTTTAAAAAATCTTTGTCATTTTTATTTCCATATTATTTACAAAATAGCAGACAATGATTACAATATTAGATTACAGACAAAATGCGCCTTGTCAATACCTTGTTACAAAAAAAATGTAATAGACTTTATGAGCGATTTTAATAAGAAGTTGGTTGCAAAAAACCTCAGGGCCATCATGGGAAGACGACTGCTCTCTCCAAATGAGTTAGCTAAAAAAGCTGAAATTTCTAGATTCCAAATAGACAATATTCTCTATTCTAGAGCCCTCCCCATTGAAACCCTTGAAAAAATTGCAAGAGCACTTGGTCTCAAAATAGAACAATTGCTTTCTCAGGAAGAAAAGACCAAACCATTCGATACAAAACTTTATTCTAAAATTGTAATAGCCATAGATGGAGTCCTTTCCTTTTACAAACTGCAGGCCAGTCAATATACTATTGAAAAGATTCTACACCTTGTATACAAAAACTATAATGACATCGAAAATCTAAACGAAGTTATAAAGGGCATCATTCTGGCTTTAAAAGAGTCGCACCCCGATATACAAAGAGTAGAGCCCTAGCAAGAAAGTAAGCCCAAAACGTCTCCCCTTACCAAATTATACATATACGGCTCTCTTCCCAATATAACCTTGCACGGAAATATTAAATCTTCCATTCCCCTTACATGACTAAAACATCTGTTGTTATACAGCATTTTTGTCCTCCCCAAAACTTGATTCGCAACGCCTGGAAGACCACGTCCTTCTAAAATATCTATTTGATCCGGAACGCTCTTAAGGGGCATTACCAAAAATGAATATATGGCTCTATCTTTATCTATCAATAGATGGCTACGCTTGTCATCTATTAAATATTGTTCTTCTATTTTGTGTTTCTTTATTATTCTATCAAAATGATGCAAAAACACATCTTCAGGAGCACCAACTTCTTCTATAAAAGACTTGATCTCTGCCATTCTTTTTTCGAAATAGCTATTTATCCCATTTTCTATCAAATCCATCAATATCTTGATGTCAGTTAGTTTTTTATAAAAACCATCTATCTCTTTCAAATTAAAAGCCTTTATTGCTATTGTTTCGTCCGCCACCCCCGTGTTTAAGATTCTAAAAACGCTTTTACTTTTTAGCTTTCTTAATACATCCAATCCGTTCGTTTTTTCACTTAATTTATAATCTATAATAACAACCGAAAGTTGGTTGTATTTCTCTGCGCTTCTAGCAACATCGTTTAGCTTATGAACAATCTCGGTGAAACTTTTTCCAGAAACTATCTCGTCTTTAAATTTATATGAACCAATAAAACGACCTATGCTTTTCAGATCACTGAAATACTCACAATTTTCGTATTTATTATCAAATATTTCTTTTAAAACCGTTAGCTGGTTGGGATCGTCATCTATAAAAACTATTTTTGTTGAATGTTTCAAATACATTTTCTTTATATGATTGATTTTTCAATGTTTTTAGCTATGACAAACTCTGTATATTTTCCGCGTCGAGATTCACACCTTATTGAAAACCCCATTTCATCTAACATTTGCTTGCCCATTGCTAACCCTATTCCCGTACCCTCCTCTTTGTCGGTATAAAAAGAGTTAAAAACGCTCTCTATTTTGTTTTCTTCTATCCCAACTCCCGAGTCTCTTATTCTGATATAGCCTATACTTTTTACTATCTCTATTGTAATTTTTATTTTTCTTACTTTTGAACTCTTAACTGCCTCTTTTGCATTTTCTATTATATTAATCAGGGCTTGCTCAAAAAGGACCCTATCTATTTTCACTTCAAAATTTTCTTTAAACACCAAAGCTACCTGCGTGTCCCTAGAAAAGGTTGATCTACTTATCACATCCTCGATAACCCCCCTTATTTTAATTTTTCTAAAAACTTCTGAGTGCCCTTTCATATAGAGCAAAAACTTATCTATTACATTTGATGCTCCGTCTAGTATTAGCTCCATTTTTTTTAAAGTTCTAATTCTCTCTTTCTCAGTATGTTTTGAAGTTTTCAAGATCCAAATATAACCCCTCAATAAATTCATAGGATTTCTTATATCATGAACAACGCTGCCCCCCAAGACTTTAGCATGACGGGACTCTATATCCCCCTTCTTTTGCTTTCTAAATATAAAAAACATTATCATCCCTATGTCTAAAAGACATAACAGCGATGTTTCCAGAATTAACCTTTCTCCAATTGGAAAAATTAGAATCAAAATTTTATAAAGAAAAAAAGCAAAAACGCTCGCTATAAAGCCACTTGTTACATTTGTAAAAAAAACATAACACACAAGGGACAGTACCGCACTCACCAACCACAGAGCCGAATATTCGTATAAAAGAAGTTGCAATGACCAAATACACAAAAAATACATAAAGAGCAGGGCTGTAACAGTTCGTTCTGAAACATGTCGACAATAGTACGTAACGAAATAAGCTGTCAGTACTATTATCGCTCTCAACGCAAGCCCGCCCCAATAAAGAACGTGGATTTTTATGGGCAAAAATATAAAAAAAGGAATGCTTGTTATTGCCGCATATATTACAAAAAGAAAAATATCTTTGGGTTTTGCCCCCCTTTCCCACCTAGACACCACGCCTTTAAATATGTTTTTAACCCTCTCTCTTATGAAAAACCCTCTTATTACCTTTTGACTTGTAAAATAATGATGCCCAAAAAAGGCCCCTGCGCTGGCAACGGTTCCCATGCCAAGACTAATTACGCCAAATTCCGAGGTAAAACACCTCCCTACCAAAGTAACCCCCGTCCCAAAAACGAAACTATACATAAATGAGGTCCTGCTTACTTTAATGCCCAAAACCCCCACAAGCAAGGGTATCAAGACAATTGGGTGCCAAAAATTACGACCCACCCAGATTTTTTCCATTATATCTTGGTTGCTCAAAGAAAAAAAAGCAGCAACAATTGTAAGCATTACGACACTACTCCTTGCTACCACTAGCTCTCCCCCCCTCTTTAAAGTCGGAAAAAGTGGCTTTACAATGTCGTGAGCAATCACCGAGCTGACAGTGTTCAACCAAGAGTCTGCCGTGGACATACAGATAGCAAAAATCGCAGCAACAATTACCCCCCTCATTCCTCCTCCCGGGAGATAGGTGCTTATTATGTAAAGAAAACCCTGTTCTGGAACAATCTTTAAATTCTGGGCCCTCAAAACAAGCCCTATAATAATTATTGTACAGCTATAAATGAACACTAAGAATGAAGTCCATCTAAGGGCTGACACGGTTTTTGTGGTGCTTCGAGAAGACAGCACTCTTTGCAAGTATGGGGCCCCAATGCTTGGAACAGTCAAATAAATTAAAGATCCCAAAGAAAACATTATATCCTTTTTAGCAACGTCAGTTGAAAGAGGAACAAAGGCGGTCAAGTTAAAATTACCCACTTTTTTTAATAAAAAACCACACGCTATTGGTAGGGCAACAAAAAACAAACTTGTTTGAAAAAAATCCGTCATTACTACAGGCTTAAACCCCCCATAAAATGAGTATAATAATATCACTCCCCCGCCAACAAGGGCGCCCGCAGCATAATCTATTGAAAAAAAATATTTGGCCACATGTCCTAAAGCAGTCATTTGAACGGCTATAACCCCTAATCCATTTATGATTATCATTGCTGAACTAATCCATCCGGCAACTTTTCCATATAAAAAGGACATTATTTCGCTCAACGATATAAACTTTCTAAATCGCGATAAATCCCTAGAAAAAATTTGTCCCATTATTACCCAATAAAGAAAGGAAAAAAACTGAGGAAAAGCATATAAAGCTCCTTTTTTATATATTATCGCTATCGCTCCAATGCACGACCCCGCCCCCATTGCGGTTGCAAAAAAAGAAGAAGCTAGCACAAATGTAGAAACATTCCCATCCCCAAGAACGTATTCCCTTATGTTTCTTAATTTTTTAATTTTATAAAACCCAATGAATACACAAACGCCCAAATATACAGAAACAATTGCTATATCTATCACTGAACGTTCTTGTTAAGACGCAAAATGTAATGAACATTCCCATCCCCATGTATGTCCACAGCCTCAACCTTTTCATACTTAATTCCATGTCTGGCACAAAGGGTGTTAATTCTGTCAATCATCTTTATGCACGCGGAAATATAAATATAGCCACAGGTGTTCTTTAATAAGCTAAACCCCGTTGTCATCACGCTTGTAATAAGATGGTCGTCTATGTCATAAAAAGACCTGTATAGCGCCTTGCTTTCATTGTCTACTTTTTTGAATTGTTGTGCGCTCATTGTGCTCCAAGGGGGGCCACAAACTACGAAATCAAAGGTGCTACCATATTCCTTAAATATAGCCTCTGCCCCATCCCCCCTTAGTATTTTTACTTTATCCTGCAGAGCATGGGTTTGAATGTTTTTATTGGAACATTCTATGCTTTCCGGAGTTATGTCTACTCCCGCAACAAATTTTGCTCCGTTTTTAGCTAGGATAATACCCAGAGTGGAACTTCCCGCTCCTATGTCTGCAACCACTTTGTCTTTTACATCAACATTTTTCAACAAATACTCGCTGTACATCCGCGAGAGTTTACCGGGTGGATACACCTTATGAGAATTAATAGTTATTTCTGTTCCCATTATCTTTACAATATATGGAAGCTTTTTCTGTAAAATATTATTTAGACGTTTTTCTGGTTCTAATTGCATCTTTGCTACTTATTTAGTTATACGAAAAATCTTGCATACCTCTCTCCAAACAACGACATTAACTTCTTTTTTACAAAGCGCAACAACAATTTTATTAGTTAATTTTTGCCCGACTTTTTTCATAAAGAAACACAATGTCTGTTGTCTGCAGCCATTAGGTTGATTTTATCAACGGGGTCGAAGTGTTGACACCAAGCCCTTCTTAAATAGCCCCCATAATTAGTCTCTATCCAGTCCCTTGTGAATTCTGTTGAAGCAAACACGTTTAATGTTTTGTTCTCACAAGAAATGAATTTTGTTTTGGAAAACCAACTTAAATACGTCCCCTTGCCGAACGTTTCCGTTGCTTCTTCTAGTATTTTTTGCCATTTAGGGTTGTCGGCAGTTACCTCTACGTTTT
>Ga0307987_1002267_pt1 | contig 10103 bp, 5 predicted proteins | sample EllFjometagen181_FD_203157 | JGI IMG/M metagenome (GOLD analysis project Ga0307987, IMG submission 203157) | Marine microbial communities from Ellis Fjord, Antarctic Ocean - #181 | ecosystem: Environmental > Aquatic > Marine > Unclassified | place: Southern Ocean | collected 2014-10-08 | reverse complement strand
TAGATTTTGCTCAGAAGAAAACTTTAATGATGTCATCTGCATTAAGCTATGCAACAGTACTTGGCATTATTCCAATAACACTAGTTGTCATAGCTCTTTCTAAAGGTTTTTTAGAACAAAGTTTAACTAAATACACTCCTAAGATTATCGACTTTACAATAGCAAAACTGATACCTGTTCTACACGAACTACCAAACCATGGAGATGGAGCCAAACTATACAAAACATTACAGGACTACATCACTTCTGAACTAATCCCTACACTGACAAATATAAATTTACAGGAAATAGGTATTTATGGAGCATTAGTTCTTATCGTAATTTCTTTTTCACTAATGCGTGTTATAGAAAAAGCATTTAATGATATATGGGGTGTTCCATTTAAAAGATCTTTCCTGAAACTTGTCTTAAATTATTGGTTAGTAATCGCTCTGTTTCCTGCAATAATGCTCGTAATTCTCTGGATAACCGGATTAAGCATGTTTCATGATGTTGTGAGATTGAGAAGTTCAACATGGGTATCTACATTTTTAAGCGATCAGGCCGGAACATTTATTGCATTATGGATACTATTTTCTATTGTATATAAAATAATACCAAATACAAGAGTAAAAACATTCCCGGCAATAATGGGAGGAGTTGTAGGCGGAACTTTATGGCAGATCAATAATCTGCTCAGCTTTGTTTTCGTATCAAATGCTATTAGAGAGCATTACCTATATGGAAGTCTCGGTATTATTCCTATTTTCTTGATATCATTGTTTATCGGTTGGTTAATAGTCCTCTTCGGAGCACATATTTCTTATGCAATCCAAAATCTTGAATTTTTTAGGATAAAACTATTATCAAGAGATATACAGCCATCTGATCGACAGGAAATTGCTGTTATCTGCATAACAATAATTGCATTGCATTTTATAAAAGGCAAAACTCCACCTACAAGAGAAGATCTTTCTAGTATATCAGGATTACCAAGTGCATTTTTCCTTGGCACACTCAATCTTTTGAAAAATGCAAATTATATTTTCAGAACAAGTGACAATCCAGCAATGTATGTATTGTCCTGTGCTCCTGAAAATATTCATTTAAAAGATATTATGGATCATGCTATTGGACACAAAAATGACAAAGAACTTCCTCTTGTATCAGATAAAACTCTGTGGCATGAGTCTATCACAATTTGTACACATTATAGAAATAGTTTCACAGATACAGCAAATCCAAGCCTGTTGGAAATAGTTGAAAAACTAAAAGACAATTTTGATATTGAAGAATAAAAAAGAGACTCAACATTATTGTCAATATTACCCCTATCCTTATGAATCATACAATTAAACCTGAAATTTATGATATTAACCAATTTCTAAGATAGTAAATAACAATGAAATTTAATACAGAAAAATTCAGATCTCTATTTTGTATTTAAATGTGTTAACTAATTAAATACTTAGAATTTAATTTGAAGAAGTTAAATTTCGATGCAGTATTATGTAATTATTTAACTATATCAGTAGGAGGACATAAAGTTATAGGTAAGGTTCATAAGGTTTCAATTTTAACATATACAATACATTATGTTAAATAATTGTTAAATTCTGATTTTTCACTAAAGCATTATTTATTTGTTTAAATTTTCTTGCACTATTTAAAAAAAGAAAAAGGGCAAAAAAAAAGACCGGCATAATTGCCGATCTTTTAAAATATAAAAATACTTTTTTAAAGTTTCATCCTATAAAACAACTCTTGTCCAATTATGAGTATCAGGAGTTTCTCCGTATTGAATTGCTCTTAGTGTATTATACAATTTCATCAAAACAGGTCCGCATTCTTTGCTGTATTCAATGTCATCATGACCTTCTCTCGCAATTTTTCCAATAGGAGTAAGAACTGCAGCTGTACCACAAGCTCCAACCTCAGCTAAATCCTGAAGTTCATCATAACTTACAGGTCTTCTAATTGATTTCATGCCAAAATCCTGAGCTATATCAAAAAGAGACATGTTTGTAATACTAGGAAGTACTGAACTTGAATCAGGAGTTACATACTCATTATCTTTTGTAATAGCTATAAAATTTGTAGTTGTGAACTCATCCACACATGTATGAGTTTTTGAATCTAAAAATAGTACGATCGGAAATCCTTTCTTCTTACCAACGGTAGAAGAATACATCCCTGCACCATAATTCCCAGCTACTTTATATGATCCTGAACCATTTGGTGCAGCTCTATCATAGTCATCAAGAATTATTGCATCAATTGGAGAAATGCCACCTTTATAATATGGTCCAACAGGCAAGCCTAACATTATAAAAGTATACTCTTCACTTGGGCTTACTCCCATAACAGGACCAGTTCCTATTAATAACGGTCTTATGTAAAGAGCACCGCCTGTACCGTATGGAGGAATATATTCTTCATTATTTGTCACTATTGCATCAACAGCTTCTTTAAACATTTCATATGGCACTTCAGGACAGCAAACATAATTTGCTGTTGAATTCAATCGTTTTGAGTTCTCGTCATCACGAAATACTCTAACTTTACCGTCTTTGCATCTATAAGCTTTCAAACCTTCAAATAAAGCCTGCCCATAATGAAGGCATGAAGCAGCTATATTCATTGTTATGTTTGGTTCTTCTTTTAGTTGACCTTCTCCCCATTTGCCATTTTTGTATTCATATGCAATATGACACTTTGTAGGAACATACTTAAACCCAAGCTCTGACCAGTTAATATCAACCATAATATTCACCTATAATTTAAAAGTTTTATCAAAAAATAATTTTGTCTGTACATCAACGCATATAAAACAAATACACATCTAAAAAAACATAATAATATAACCCAAATTCCGTTAATTTCTATAGTAACTAAGAATACAAATAACTATTTAAATGCAGTTTGAACCTAAAATAATATAAAACAACAAAACAAAAATAAAATTTATTCCTGTTTTTTTCAAAAAACTCTTTTAAACCAATCAAGTCTTATTATATTTATAATATATACATAGCAACTAACTTTTCAGTCTGTCGGTTAACTAAAAACAGAGCTAGTACAATTGACCGTATGAGTTCTAAATAAACATAGGAATCACTTTTCATGAAAAAAACAAATTTCTTACTTTTTGCACTTTTGTGCACAAGCATCTTTATACTCAATGGCTGTTCTATGTTTGACAGTTCTTCCAGCAAACCAAACACTGTTGACTTTAACAGTGATAATGATATGATGGAGATTTCAGGAAGTAAGTTACAAAATAATAACTTGCCTGAAATTAGTAATGACTCGGAAGAATTGCCTAATAGACCGACAAAAGAGTGGACACCTGTAAAAGGGGTAAAATCTCCAACTATATATTTTGCATATGACCAATCAAGAATTGGCACATCACAAATTCCAAAACTAGAATCTGTTGCAAATTACTTAAAAAATCATAAGGATTTAGGTTTAATAATTGAAGGCCACTGTGATGAAAAAGGTAGTGCAGAATATAACATAGGACTTGGTGAAAGAAGAGCACTTTCTGCAAGAGAATATCTTGAAAAACTTGGAGTGTCAACCTCTAAAATGCAAACAATCAGCTATGGAAGTGAAAAACCATCTAACAATGGTCATGATGATAAAGCCTGGATAAAAAACAGAAGAGCTGAGCTGATCCTTGCAAAAATGTAATTAGGAAACCACAAAATACTGTCCTCTGAAAGAGGACTTCAAACTGTTACAATAAACCAATTCATACAATTTAAAAATGAAAACAAAGATCATAATATTTATTATTTGTTATATTTTCATTGTCCCCTTCACTTCCCCTTCTGCTAATAAAACCAACTCTAAAACAGAAAAAAAGCTCAAACAGGCTAAAAAAATAATAAATGACAAACTAGGTGGTATTACTGTCGCTAAGAATGATAAAGTTATTTACTTTGCCTATGGCTCAAACATGCTTCATCAAAGACTTCAAAAACGTGTATCGTCTGCAATTCCTCTTGGGATAGCTACTTTGGATGATTATAATTTAGTATGGCATAAAAAAAGCAAAGATGGTTCGACAAAATGCAGTATTGCAAAAGGCAATGATAACGATGAAGTATATGGAGTACTTTATGAATTTGACCCAAGCCAGAAATCAGCTTTGGATAAAGCTGAAGGTCTTGGTTATGGATATGAAGAAGCGGATGTAGAAGTACTTTATAAAGGAAAAAACATTACAGCTAAAACCTATTATGCAACAGATATAATTGAAAAAATTCTTCCCTACGACTGGTATAAAGCATTTGTAATTGCAGGTGCGCAATTAAATAATCTTCCTAATGAATATTTAGAAGATCTAAAAGAATATCCATCGACACAAGACCCGAACAAAGAGAGAAGAACTGATAATTACGAAATACTTACTGGATATTAACTATATTTAAATAACTTCTTAATTAAAGCGGGTAATCGTAATAATCCAAATATTCTCCGAGTTTACAAAAAAACTATCTCAAACTATCCAGCACCTTATTTTCAGCTAAAAAAAAACGAAGTCCACTTGTGTGGTCCTCAGCTTTCCGTCGTTGTCTGCTGAAATTCAGCAGACAACGACGGAAAGCTGAGAATATAGGGCGTAATTGTAAGATGTTATAATATAGCATCTTGCAAATTATAAAAAGCTTTTTATTTGTGTAATTCGTGGCTAAAATGAGCTTTTCAGATGGGCTCTAATCAACTCAGGTTATTATTTTCCTTTTTTCATTTCCAATTTTTTTAATTTATTTGATCTGGTAAACCTGAATTTATCCAAATATTTTTCTTGAAGTTTCTGCATATAGATAAATATTCCTGGTGTAATATAAAGAGTAACTATCTGAGCAACAATTAATCCACCAATAATCATCAAACCAAGTGGTCTTCTTATAGTAGCTTCTGATCCAATTCCAATTGCAATAGGGATAGCACCAATAATAGCAGTTAATCCTGTCATAAGAATCGGTCTGAATCGAACAAGTGAAGCTTCGTGAATAGCTTCGAGAGGATCCATATCTTCTTCCTCCATTCGCTGAATAGCAAAGTCAACCATCATTATGCCATTCTTCACAACTATACCTAGAAGCAGAAAAACTCCAATGATCGCAAACAAAGATAGAGAAGAACCAAATATAATTAAAAACCCTAAACCTCCAATTGTCGCTGTTGGAATAGTAGTTAATACTGAGATGGGATGTAGAAAATTCTCATATAGTATTCCAAGAAGGATGTATAATAAAAATACAGCAAATCCAATCAAAATTAGCATATATTTCATTGTTTTTAAAAATTGTCCGGCAGTTCCTTCAATACTCCCAGTAACACCTACTGGGAAAATATCCTTTTTCATGTTATCAATAATCTTTAAAGCATGCTGAAGATTAACTCCGGGAGCAAGCGCAAAAGAAATTGTAGTAACACTTAATTGGTTATATTGTATAATTCTGCTTGGTCCAACAGTTCTAGACAGTTTAACGACTGAACTTAATGGAATCAGTTTTTCTGTGATTGAAGATCTTAAAAAAATCTGTGACATATCAGCAATTGAGTCACTGAACTTGCTCTGCAACTGCATAAATATGTTATACTGATTTGAACCCTTATTAAACGTATCAATACTTTTATTATTAAAAGCGTAAGCTAGTGTTTCCTCAATCTGCTTAACAGATAAACCAAGAAGATAAGCTTTATTCCTTAAAATCTCCATATTCATTTGTGGTGTATTATTTCCAGAATGATATTGAATTTCTTTAAAATTATGATTTTTTTTCATTTTAGCAGCAAGTTCAGTAGCGCATTCGTCAAGCACACCCCTATCAAAGCCTGTTAGTTTGTAAGAATTAGAAGAACCGCTTGCTCCAGTGCCTCCGATATTAATATTTAATTCCGGGATTGCATTTATATAAACATTACCAAGTGGATATGATAAATCAGCAACATCTTTCCTTAATTCAGCCACAACTTTCTGCATTGTCTGCCTATCCTTAAGAGGCTTTAGGTGCACAATAAAGATTGCAATAGTTTGTGCAACTCCCTCTTCAAAATTTGTTATAGATAGAGCATCAAAATTAGGATTGGATTTAATTTTGTTAAAAATACATGTCTGATATTTATTCATCTCTTCAGAAGAAGTTCCAAAAGGAGCTTGAATATAACCAACGATTGTACCGCTATCACCAGGTGGTATAAATGTTTTTGGTAAAATTGTATAGAAGTAATAAGTTCCAGCTATACAAATAATCCATAAGATAAGTGAAATATAAGGTCGTTTTAAAAAATACCTTAATGATATACTGTATTTATTAATTACCCAGCCAAGAACATTATCACGTATTCTTTGCATAAAAGATTTTTTAGATAAAGCAATTGGTTTTAAAAACTGGGCACATAGCATAGGAGTAAGGGTCAGAGACATTACACCTGAAGCAGCAACCATTATTATTACTGTCAATGCAAAGTGTCTAAAACACCTGCCGATTACACCCGACATAAAAACAACTGGAACAAATACAATTATCAAAGAAAGACTCATAGATACAACTGAACCCGTTATTTCCTTTACACTTACCAGTGAAGCTTCATACGGCATAGTTCCTCTCTCTATATGTCTAGTTGTATTTTCAAGTACAACAATAGAATCATCAACAATAAAACCGATTGCCAGTATTATGCCTAGAAGAGTAAGATTATTTATACTGAACCCCAGTACATACATTACTGCAAAAGTTATTAATATTGAAATTGGGATTACTAAACCTGGTATAATTGTGTCAGTAATTCTTCCAAGAAAAAGGTACATAATTAGAAGAACAAGAACAAAAGCTATTAACAGTGTAGATTTGACATCATTAATTGATGAGATAATATTTCTTGCAGGTGAATAAAGTAATGTACATTTGACAGACTTTGGAAGTTGCTTTTGAATTTGCTCTACTTTTTCATTAATTTCTGTAGTAAGTGCTATAATATTTGAGCCAGTTCGTTTATGCACTTGAACATATGCAAAACTTTTAGCATCTAACGTTTTACCATTCACAGAAACCTTAATAGAAAGATTTTCTAAATTATAAGAGTCAAAAGCGTGTCCGATATCTGAAATTCTGACTGGTTTATTTGAAATATCTTTAATTATTAAATTGTTATACTGTTCAGGAGTTGTCAGTTCTCCTTTTGGTAAAATAGAAATATTATGTGAAGGACTAATGATTCCGCCACCTCCTGACATTCTATTAGCATCATTAACAGCAGTACTAACTTCTGACAAAGTAACATTGTAAGCAGCCATTCTATCAGGATCAAGCTTTATTCTAATGGCATAACCTTTATCACCTACGTTTACTTTTGAAACACCTTTAAGCATAGTTAATGGTTGCTCTATTCTTTTATTTATTATATTTGAAAGCTCTTTCTGCTTTAGGGTATCAGAAGAAAATATATATACCAGTATCGGCATGTCATTTGGGTTGTCTTTATACACTACTGGAGGATTTTCTAATTTAGGAAGATTTGCGCGATGAATCGCAGTTTGAACTTGTGATTCTGCATGATCAATATCTGTGCTTAAACCAAACTGAAGAGTTATAGATGTAGAACCTTCTGAACTCCGTGAAATAACATTCTTAAGACCTGAAATACTCATTAGCTGTTTTTCTAAAGGCGAAGCAATACTCTCTGCCATGAACTGTGGACTTCCACCGGAAGATTGTACCCAGATATTAAGTGTTGGATAACTGACATTAGGTAGATTGGATATTGGAAGTTTATTATATGCAAAAAGACCAAAGCATACCAGTACAACAACTAACAATGTAGTAGTAACTGATCTCTTGACAAATATTTCTGAAAAATTCATTGTACCTGCCCTTCTACTATTTGTTAGTTTTAACTTTAGTGTCTTTTTGTTTCTTTATATTCTTTTGAGATTTATGAACTTTTTTAGCTTTGTTGGTTTTATTTGAAATTATTTTAACTTTAGATCCTTTATTTAAATTCATAAACCCGGTAACAATTACTTTGTCGCCAAGTTTAAGTTCGCCACTAACCACTACGAAATAATTATCCTGAACCAAACCTGTTTTAATATTAATAATTTTAATTTTATTATCTTTCGTTACCAAATAAACTTGTTCTGTATTCTGTCCGGAGCGTACAGCTTCCTTTGGAACCAGGATTGCATTTTTATCAATACCAACTATTAACTTAATTTTCGCATACATACCTGGAAGAAGATTCATATCAGGATTAGGAATTGACGCTGAAAGTGAAATAGTAGAAGACTCAGGATTTGCCTGATTGTTCAAGTATCTCAAAAAACCTTTATATACTATAATGCTGTCTACACCGTTAATATTCTTTTCAGTAACATAGGTAATAATTTTAAGATTATCGGAGGTAATCGCCTTTTTTAATCTTAAAACATTTTTCTCAGGCACTGTAAAATCTATATTAAGTGGATCTATCTTTTTTATATTGGATAATACATTAGAAGAATCTATAACATTTCCAGCCCCAGTATTATCTATACCAATTATACCATCAATGGGTGAAACTATGGTGCAGTTTTTTAAATTTATTTTATCAATCATCAATTGAGCTTCACTTATTTTGACATTTGACTTGGCAACATCAAGTGCTGTTTTATACTTTTCAAACTGAGGTGTTGATATAGCATTAGCAATCAAAAGAGGTTTTTCTTCCTTAAGAGTTAGTATATGCATATTCAATTGAGCAATACTTTTAGCAAGGTTAGCTTCGTCATTTAATACAGTTGCTTTATATTTACCTGATTCAATTTCAAACAATACCTGCCCCTTTTTCACGAGAGAGCCACTTTTAAAACAGACTTTTTCTATCATACCAGTAACCTGTGCTTTAAGATCGACATTTTCTGATGCTTTAAAAATACCGTATGAATTTATATAAATAGGAACATCTTTCTGAACAATTTTTTTAACAAGAACTCTAGTCCCAGGATGAACAGGTTTTTTAGAAGCTTTTTTAGAAGGCTTTAATGAGTGTTTATCTGAATGATTTTTTGTGTGTTTTTGAATATTTTTTTTATGATCAGCTTTACTACAACTCGACAAAAAGAATATGAATGTTACACAAATTAGAGTCATAGTAATTAGAGAATTCTTTTTGAAATACAGTTTCACTCACTACCTCCTGATTTAATTTATTTCAATACTATAAATATAATTAAATTATATCAGATCAATCTAATTATTACTTTAGCTTTTTGGTAATAATATGTAATAAATAAACAGCTTAGGATTTCACCTGTCCGCATCTACATATTTATTTAATGGTTTACAGCCTATGGAGTGCGCGCGACTTGTCGCCGTTTTCACTTTAGGAGACTTGTCTCCGGACTTCTACCCATGGTTTAAAACAAGTATCCCAAAGTAAACCGATAGTAACTTATCGCATACCAAAGAATAATTATCGTTATTTTTGAAGCTTGATCAATAGAAAACTCGCAACGCTAAAGCATACTCTCACACTATAAGATGTAACCATTGGAATGGTTTAAAAATTCTGTGTTATCCGAGTGTTTCGTGGTAATAAAATTAGTTTCAGAGTAGCGCAGATATTCGAAATTATGAAGTTTTATCGGTAAGAAAACTATGAAAAATATGAACAGTTACTATTTAATGTTGACAGATAGCGTCAGAGTTCGCGACGATTAGTCGTGTTTTGAAAAGAAGGACACGACTATCGTCGCGAATACTCACATTACGAAATAATATTTTAAGTTATTGTTTTAGTTTCAGAAGAGCCACTATCTTTTAACGTAAGGTTTCATCAGTATGAAACAGACCTTGGCAGTATCAAGTGCAGCAAACGGTTGGGACAAGCATCCCTAATGCGATTTATATAAACATCATAACTAAATCAAAATATAACATTAAATTTTTTCAATATTTATTTAATGGCTTATAGCCTATGGAGTGCGCGCGACTTGTCGGCGCTTTTACTTTAGGAGACTTGTCCTGACACTATCCCATAAAAAAGACTGGAAAAGTTTTAAACCTGAGTTATTATAACTCTTGTGAATAATTATAACAGTAATTCGCAGGAGTTAATTTTTAATG
>Ga0307987_1002266_pt1 | contig 10104 bp, 9 predicted proteins | sample EllFjometagen181_FD_203157 | JGI IMG/M metagenome (GOLD analysis project Ga0307987, IMG submission 203157) | Marine microbial communities from Ellis Fjord, Antarctic Ocean - #181 | ecosystem: Environmental > Aquatic > Marine > Unclassified | place: Southern Ocean | collected 2014-10-08 | reverse complement strand
GTGGTGATTCCTTTTAAAATTTTGTCGATACCATCTTTCCAGAGGGTCTTCATCCCCTGGGTCTTTTGGGCCACGTCTTTAATCATCCTGGCTGATGCCCTTTGTAAAATTAAATCCCGTATGGGATCGGTTACCACCAGAAATTCATAAAGGGCAATCCTCCCTTTATACCCTGTCTGCCAACAGTTCTTGCACCCTTTACCTCGGTAGAAAACAAGGTCTTTTGTCCTTTTTATGGCCAAATCCTTGAGGTCCTCTTCTTCAGGTCGGTAAGATTCTTTACACTTGGGGCAAATGGTGCGAACCAGGCGTTGGGCCAACACGCCAACCACAGCAGAAGCGGTTAAATAAGGTTCCACTCCCATGTCCATCAGGCGGGTTACTGCCCCTGGCGCATCGTTGGTATGAAGGGTGCTGAAAACCAGATGTCCGGTTGAGGCAGCCCTGATAGCAGTTTCTGCGGTTTCCCAATCCCTTATTTCTCCCACCATAATGACATCAGGGTCCTGACGGAGGATGGATCTCATAGCAGAAGCAAAGGTGATGTTTGCCTTGGGGTTAATCTGTGTCTGGCGGATGAGGTTGAGTCGATATTCCACCGGGTCTTCAATGGTGACAATGTTCTTTTCGGGAGAATTAATGGCATTTAAAGAGGCATAGAGCGTGGTGGTTTTACCGCTTCCCGTAGGTCCGGTAATTAATATAATACCGTATGGTCTTTTGGTGATGACTTTGTAATTTTTTAATGTCTCCGGGGAAAACCCCATATCTTCCAAATCCTTTAAGGCGGCGATTTGGTCAAGAATACGGATAACCATGTTTTCACCATGGACCGTAGGGAAGCTTGAAATACGCAGCTCAATATCTTTGTTCTCCATTTTTATCTGGGCGCGCCCGTCCTGGGGGGCTCTAGTTTCGGAGATGTCCATGTTCCCCATCACCTTTACCCTGGAGATAATGGCAAACTGGATATCCTTGGGAACGGAATTCATTTCGTGAAGCAGACCATCAATCCGGTAGCGGGTGCGCAAATAGTGTTCGTCAGGCTCCAGATGTATGTCGCTGGCGCCATTCCGAATGGCCTGGCCGATGATCAAATTCAGCAGCTTAATTGCAGGGGTCCCTTTTACGCCTGAAGGCATAGAAACGGTTTCGTCAAATTTTTTTATGACCTCTTTTATTATAGATCCTTTAACGCCATAGTATCGGTTGATGGCCGTTTTGATCTGAATGTCGGTGCTGACAACCGCTTCTACTTCACAACCGGTTTCGAGTCTTACCTCATCCAGGGCAAAAATATTGCGGGAATCAGCCATGGCCAGCGTTAAGGTGTCGCCAATCTTAAACAGAGGGATGAGTTGATATTGCCGGGCCAGACTTTCAGGGACCATGGCTATAAGCTTCTCATCTATCAGGTAACTATCCAGATCGACATTAATTTCAGACATATTTTTTTCCTTCTATATCATTTTTGAGATTGTGATAACATTTTCAAACGGCTTTCAACCTTTGCCGCCAACTCAGGATATGTGCTGTCTGACAGGTCGATAAACTTTTGGTAATTGGATATTGCTTGTTTGATATCTCCACTTTCCTCACAGATAAGACCCAGATTGTAGTTGGCCTCGGGCGAGTGCAAATCAATGGACAGGGCATTCTCAAACATCCTTTTGGCTTTGGGTATCCGATTTTTTTTCTTGTAAATAACCCCCAGGTTTATATAAGCCTCTTTATTTCTTGAATTGATATCAATAACCTCCCTGAATTCTTGAATAGCGCTTTTCAAATTCCCCTGGAGATAGAAGATAACCCCTAAATTATTGTGGGCATTCTCATGCTTTGGGTTCATGGAAAGGACGGTCTGGAACTCCTTAACGGCCTGCAGAGGTTTGCCCATATTCTTGTAAATCACACCCAGATTGGTGCGGGCCTCGACATTCATGGGATCCATTTCGATAACCTTTGTGTACCCCTCAATGGCCTTTTCATTCTCCCCGCGTTTTTGATGAGAAAGGGCAACATAAAATTGGTCTTTGACTTTGGGGGAGGGCTTTTTTAACAAAACTTTTCCACCTGAATTCTTCAATTCCACCATTTCGTCTTTTGGAGAGGAGGCGACTATTATTTTTTCAAGTTCTATGGTCCTTATTTTTTCCTTTTGCTCTGGAACGGATTTTTCAGAATGGATAACTGATTGTTCTTGAAAATTACGTGCTTCAGGCAACACCGCAGAAATTTTTTGCGAATCCATAACAGGAGAATTTTGAGAATTGTCTGCTTTGGGCAAAACCGTAGAGATCTTTTGAGAATGCGTAACAGGTATAGACACTGATACCTTAGAAATGGGCTTTACACCCTGCCGGGTTATCATAAAAATTATAAAGAGTATGACGATACCAAATCCTAATGCACCACTGAAAAGCCATGCATGTCTGGAGATAAAGGCCCTTAAACCTGAGTCCTTCTCATAAGGGTATTTGATAAAGGGTGGAAGAGGTTTTTTGGCTGCCACATCCTTTTGAGCCTTTTTTAATACATCCACGATGAGGCTCATCCCTGATCTCCTTCGGCACTGACTATCCGGGCATCAGAAAAATCATTGAAAGCCTTTATCTTCTTCAGCATTGCCCGGGCTTGACCTTTGCTCTGGAATTTTCCAGATACCACCCGATACCAGGTCCCTTTGTCTTGAATTTCCACTTTTATGATGGAGGCCTCATATCCCAACTTCCCAAGTTGGTTAACGTTCATAATGGCCCTGTTCTTGTCTCTATAGGAGGCAATATGGATGCTATAAGGATGGCTGGAGGAGGTGCCCTTATCCGGAGAAGGGGTGTGAATCGGATAATGAATCAAATGAGCCGGCTCGGATGTGTTAAGAACTGTGGGAGTGATGTTGGAAAAATTTACATATGGAAATTCACCTTGAAAGCCGATGAAATAAATACATCCCAGAACCAGAACCAGAATCCCTAAAAATAAAGCGTGCCTCTTTTTGGAAGCATCAGTGTAAGCATCAGTGTAAGCATCAGTGTAAGCATCAGTGGAAGGAACACCTTGTTGCCCAAGGCTTTCCTTCCCGGTTTTCACCATCTTTTTATTCAGGCGCATGCTTTGCCCGGCATATCCGGCCAGCAGCGTCCGGTCACAAACAAGGTTGATAAGGCGCGGAAGCCCCTCAGAGTATTTAAAAATCTCGTTTAGAGCGCCGGCAGAAAAGGTGATACGACCATTAGATCCTGCTACCAACAGCCGGTGATATATGTATTTTTCAGTGTCCGTTCTGTTCATTGGGAGCAGATAATAGCGAATGGAGATTCTTTGGTTCAGCGGCCTTAAAAATGTAGATTTCAGCTTTTGATGCAACTCAACCTGACCGACCAGAATAATCTGAAGCAACTTTGTCTTTTCTGTTTCAAAATTAGAGAGCAGCCTTATCTCTTCCAGGGCTTGCTCTGAGAGATGCTGTGCTTCATCAATGATTAAAACCACGCCTCTTGCCTGCGTAAATTCGGCAATCAAAAATTGATTTAAACTGTCAATTAACTCCTTTCTTGAGCCTTTTGAATTATCAATTCCAAACTCCTCGAGAATACACCTTAACAATGCCTCTCCTTCCAGCATGGGATTTACAAGCAGCGCGCTGCTGGTATCTTTCCCCAGCCTCTCCACCAGCGCCCGGACAATGAGCGTCTTTCCGGTTCCAATGTCGCCTGTAAGCACCATAAACCCTTCTTTTTCCCTGATCCCGTATAAAAAGTGGTTTGATGCATCCTGGTGCTTTTTGCTCTGATACTGGAACCTGGTATCAGGGGGCATCCCAAAGGGCTTTTCGTTCAGTTCATAGAAATCGAGATACATTATTTTTTTACTTTTCCCCACTCAGATGAAAGTTCACTGATGAATCGATCTTCGATTTCATTCCCCACCATAATCCTGGGCGTAAGCGTAATGATCAACTCTGTCTTTTTTTCCTTTTCCACTGTCTTTTTGAAAAGATGACCTAAAATGGGGATATCTTCCAAAAAGGGAACACCGGTTATCTCACTCTGCTTTCTTTTCTGTAGAAGCCCGGCAATAACAAGGGTCTGGCCATCCCTTACCTTGACCACGGCATTGGCCTCCCTGATATCCAGAATGGGGGCGCTATCGCCTTCCGAGGATATTGACTCACCGACCCTTTCGGTGACACTGGGATGAATATCCATAATAATCGAACCATCAGAGCCTATTTGTGGCGTAACCCCCATGAGAATGCCTATGGTGATCCAGCTGGGCGTGCTGGAAGTACGCGCCACGCCGCCGTCGGAGTACGTGGTTTCACTCTCCCAATAGACATCCTCCGTGGCCACTTTTATAATAGCCGGCTGGTTATTTAAGGTGGAAATCTTGGGACTGGACAGGATATCTATCTTGCCCTGCTTTGACATGGCATCCAGAAGTGCGGAGAAATCTCCATGTGAAATCCCCACCTGAAATATTTCACTTGCAAGCCCTATGCCTATGGGTTGAGAAACCATTGAAAAGCTGCCGTCCTTAAAAGCGGCCCAGTCAAGACCCATCTGATACTCATCGGAAAGGGTTACTTCAATTATCTTTGTCTCAATCATCACCTGTCTTTGCGCTGTGCTTTCAATCATCTCTAAAAATTCAGCTATTGTGGCCAGGTTTTGAGGAAAGTCAGTGGCCAGGATAGAACCTGATATTTTATTGATGATCAGCCTGCCTTCCTGCGAAGAGATACCCTTTAAACCATCCTCTATCTCCTGCTCAAGATCATCTGTTATGGTCTCGCCTTCCTTCACTTGCGAAGAGATACCCTTTAAACCATCCTCTATCTCCTTCCAGAGATCTGCGGTTTCAGATGTCGTAACTGTGACGGAACTTACAGTACCGGATGTCTGGCCTTTTGCTTCTTCTCTTCCGCCGGTGGTACCGGATGTGACGCTGCTTCCCACACGTTTAGTAGTCAGGTAATTAAGGGTAAATATCCGGGTCTGCATCCTGACAGGTGATATCCTGATGACATTGGCCTCCCTTTTATACTCAAGCCCCAGTGGGATAAGAAGGCAGTCCAGAGCCCGGGTTAAGGTAACCTCTTTTAAATCCACGGTGATTCTTCCCGTAACATCCGGATCAACGACCATGTTCAGTTTGCTTTCCCTGACCAGAACCGTCAGTACTTCATGGATATCCGCCTCCCTGAAGGACAGGCTGTATAGCTTTTCAGGCTTCTTTATTGTTTCTTCGATGGCAGATACCGTCAACGCCTCCAATTTCTCTTCCAATGTCTCTTCCAATGTCTCTTCCAATTTCTCCTGAACTGGCGGGGGAGGTGTAGGAACGGTGATGATAGAAACCTTTTTTTCGTCTGTTTGGGCGCTTGCGCATCCGATGACAATAAAGAATATCAATAACATAAGGCCTCTATTTCTCATTTCCATTTCCTTCTTCTTTTGTCCATTTAACAGGGATTTTCTCAAGCAAGATTTTAATCCTCTGGTCGCCTTTTTCTAAAATTACGCTGTCAGGTTTAATTTCCAGGACCTTTTCTCCATCTATAAAATCTCCTTCCACCATCACTTTGTGGTTAATGGCGGCCACCTTTCGAGAATCGGTGATCAAGATTGCGGTGACCTTTTGGATATGGGGTTTTATAGCCTCCGGGGAGACCTCTCCTTCCTTAACTGCCTGTAATTGTATACCAGGGGGTAATTCAAAGGGATCTTTGCCCCAGGCTTTTTCAGGCGGACAGATAAAAAATACCATGGCCACGGCCAGGACTGCACCCAATGCCTCCCATCTTATTTGTTCATTCACTGATTCAAATCGCATTTCTATCTCCGGGCCATAAAAGTTTTTAACGTCAATTTTACTTTCACCTTGGGAAATAGCAGGTTATCCCTTACTATGTCAATCTCATCAATGGCAACCATGCCAGGCAATTCTTCCAACCGCTTAAGATATGAGCTCAGATGGCGGTATGGACATTGAATATGGATCACTATGTTTACCCCCTTGTAACGTGACTTATTCTGGGGTGATTCCACGTCTTCTTTTAATCCCAGGGAAATCACATCCATATCCAAGCTGGAAGCCTCCACTGCTAACTGTCTTAGAAGTTCGGGCACCGATTTTTCACCCGATGGAATTTTCCTGACCAAAGCACTGCTTTTCTGTTCTGTGGCAATCGCTTCTTCCAATTTTCTTAACCCCGGTATTGCTCTGGTTATTCTCTCCACCTCAAGGCCTGCCGTCTTTATTTCCCCCTGCAGCCTTAATATTCTTTTCCTTTCAGGCTGATAGAAAAACATATTAAAAGACATCAATATCACAGCAGACACCCCGGTTCCAATCATTATCTTTTCTCTTTTAGTCATGGCTTGATGCCTGTTCAACTGTCATTGATCTCGAATCGTGATCCTGGGCAGTTATCCCGCATCTGAGCTCAAAGCTCCCTGCCTGTTCGCTGTATTCTTTATTTTCCGCACTGGAAGACAGCCGGACATCTTTGAAGAAAGGTGATTTTTCCAGGCCTTCCATGATTTTGACAATACTTTCCATAACTTGTGAATCCCCCCCGAAGGTGACGCCTTTGAGCCGCAGTTCTTTGACTGTCCCTTTTGTCTGCACAGAGAGGCCGGTCAAGGTGGTTTTCCCTGGAATAATGCGGCTGATCACATTCAATATCTCGCCATATGAAGGGTATTCCAGGGCTGCTTTCGGAAGGAGGGCCTTTTGTTGATCCAATCTTTTCCTGGTTTCCTCCAATTGAAAAAGTCCTGTGCTGGCTGATTGCAATTCGGCCAGTTCTGCTTTTTTTAAGGTCAATTCTTCTTCATACCTGGTGGTTGTCGCATCCATCTTGAAGAAGATACCAAAGAGGACAAAAGCTGCCAGACAGCCCAGGATCACAGGAGAGTGTCTTTGCAGTAACATCACCGGGGCAAGCCTGAATTCCCCAGGCAGAAGATTGATCTCTTTTGCCTTGCCCAGGGCCAAACCAGTGGCGACAACCGAATCGGAGGCCATGCCTTCAAAGAGGCTTAATAATTCTACCCGTGTATCCAATTGATCCGCCAGATATTCCTTTAAGCCTTTTAGTCCTGCGCCTCCTCCGGATATAAATATTTGTTTTATAGTTTCTTCTTCTGTAATTTGACTTTTATAATATTCAAAGGAACGATTTATCTCGTTCAATAATCTTTCAAGGACCGGCCGCATTGCAAAAGAGATATTTTTCAGGGGGACATGGCCTTTGGCCGCTTCAACATCTTCTTCTCCGGGTATGCCGTATTCTTTTTTAATCTCCTCGGCTCCGGCAAAATCCAGGACAGCGCCTTCCAGGGTTCCGCCCTCTTCTATAACCGCAGTAAAGGCATTACCTGCGGTGGTTATCTCTCTTGTGAACTCCAGCCGGTTATCTTTGACAATGTTTATACTGGTCTTTGCAGCCCCGATGTCGATGAGGGCACAGACCCCTTCCCTGGCCTCGGGAATTGTTTGAATGGAATGCCACAAGGCATGAGGGACTATACCCACACCCGCAATTTTAAGTCCTGCTTCTTTAACAATGGCCAACTGGTTCTCTATGAATTCTCTTTCCGCGGCCGCAACCATAAGATCAAATTTTCTTGCCCCGTCTTTGACGATCTCACCTAAAACCTGAAAATCCACTATGAACTTCTCCGGGGCAAAGGAAACAAATTTCCTGGCCTCCCATCTTACCGCCTCTTTCAGTTCCTTTTTCGGCATGACAGGAAGGCTGATACGTCTTATGGCTACCTGAGCTCCGCCTGCCCCTATGGTCACCTTTTGGGTCTTGATATTTTGCTCAAGCAGGAGCTCTCTTATCTTTTCTGCTATTACATCTCTACCCCCTTCTTCTCCAGCTTCAGGGGGAAGAGCCTTAACCGCAAAATGGGTGAAAAACACCCCTTTAGCTGTGTGTCTAAGTTCCACCAGTTTTATGGAATGGCTGCCGATATCAAGGCCGATGCTATTCATATATGATAAATGGTATCGTACTCGTCTCAGGGTCGGACAGGTCAGTCTGCCTGGAATAGTGAAAGGTGAGGTGCCATTCCCCTGAAACTTCAGCCGTAGCCTGGACCTCAATTTTCAGCACCACACTCTGGGCCATGGTATAGTAATCTACTTGATTGAATCGAAAAGGAGTTAGAATATCAGGAGTTGTGGAAACACCCACCTTTTTCCCTGTCCACACTGTAGCACCAAGCCTACCAAGCATGATTTGATTCAGCCTGGCCTGCTGTCCCCCTTCCTTGGCCAGCTCTATCTTGAAAATGTAAACATCGTAATCGTAATTGTTCACGGTAGGAACACAGATGATCTTTTGCTCTCTGCAGAGGGCATTTTCCGGATCTAAAGTGATCCCTCCGCCGATATCTTCGCCTGTCACGTAATCATCATGAAATGAATCCAGGGTGATCTTCCTTATAGCGGTACCGGCGGTGCCGGTTGAGGTTATGATTCGATTTACCTCATCATAGGTAACTGTAAAACTTCCTGTGTCTAGACTTTTAGTCAGAGCATCTGGGGGATCCGGAAAGATAATCTTAGGATCTGTCCCAAAATCTGATTGATTATCATCCTCATTAGCATAGCGAATTGCGTATTCTATCCCTGCCTGGGCCGCATAAAAGGCCTGAGTAGATTTAAGTGGTAAAAGAGCCGATTTTTGTTTGGTTATAATCAATGAGGTAAGGGTAATACCTAAAGTGCTCAGGAGTAAAATGACTATCACCAACGCTACAACAGATATTCCGTCGTTTCTTAGGATTCTCATTGGACTACCACCTCTTCCCAGTTGCCAGCAAACTGAGACGGTAAATTTTTGGGATAAACTTTTGTGTGCAGGGTAACATTTTCTCCACCGGTCAGAGAAAGGGTGAGCACAATTTCAATCTCACCACCATCATCATCATCATCATCATCATCATCATCATCATCATCATCATCATCATCTTCATCATCATCATCATCTTCATCATCATCATCATCTTCTGCCGCCCGTGTTACAGTAAATGCATAAACATTTTCAGCCATCAAACTGGTGACAGAAGGGGATTGCTTAACCTTTTCCAGAGTTTTCAGAGTGCTCCCGGTCCACTGGAAGGTTATGCTCTCACCCTCAATATCCCACTTAGTTGCATGGGTTCTTGTAAATATGATGAAATCATATGGATCCGAATCCCCTTGCTCCGGTGATGTGATGCTTTCTGCATCCCGAATATCTCTTGCCATCCGTTCCATAGCCAGCTTCGCCTCAGCGAAGAGGCCTGCCTGATTGCTTACCATGATATAAGTTTCCACACTGCTGCCTAGGAACTGAAAGGTAAAAAGCCCTATAGTACCAAGCAACACCATTACTACTATTAATTCAATCAGGGTCATCCCTTTTGAGTTCATGACAGCCTCTTGTTTTTTTATTCATCAGCGGGCCGCCTGGTAACCACGGTCTGCAGTCCTATTTCACGGCCATCGGGGTCCTTTACCCTCACCAGAATGAGCTTGTAATTCGTTTTCTCTTCGTTTTGTGGATTATCAAGGTTTGCATCGACATAGGAAATATCCCACTGCCACTGGTAGTTAGAAAAATCTGTTGGGTCTACCTGTGTATAAGACGTTAGCTGCAGGGGGTCTAAGTTGCTGTTGCCATATGTGTATTTAGTAAGTTCCTCCATTTTATACTGGGCCAGGTAGGTCGCTTTAGCTACTTTCTCGGGAGTAAGGCTTTCCTTAACACTGGTTGCAAAAGGCACCATGATTACCGGCAGAATTATCCCGGTGACCACTATAAAGATTCAGAGAATCATAAAGCTTATGCAGCAACAATATAACTTCTTGAAATATAAGGGGATTTTTTTGCAAGGATTTCTCAATAGAAGGTGTGCATTTCAATCATCCGAAAATGTAACCAATTGAAATCATTCAAAATAAAAATTGAAAAATCAGGTTGACATTTGCAAGTTGCACCGATATATATAATTATATGAATTCAAAGAATCGCACAAAAAAATTCTTGGTATTTTCAGAAACAGAGCGAAGGTCGTTACGCGGGGACCGGACTGTTCGTCGTGT
>Ga0307987_1002265_pt1 | contig 10105 bp, 10 predicted proteins | sample EllFjometagen181_FD_203157 | JGI IMG/M metagenome (GOLD analysis project Ga0307987, IMG submission 203157) | Marine microbial communities from Ellis Fjord, Antarctic Ocean - #181 | ecosystem: Environmental > Aquatic > Marine > Unclassified | place: Southern Ocean | collected 2014-10-08 | reverse complement strand
TCTGTTTCAAGCGTTCTTGCGCATATTTTTCAGTAACTTCTCCATTATCAAGTTGTACTTGAAGCTGTTGAATCTCAGCAGCAACATTTTCTCCTTCGGCAATAACATATGCTTCTTCAGCAGGAGTTGTTTCCGGAGTGCTGCATCCAGCAAGCATGAGAACGAGAACGGAAAGGATCAATAATTTTTTCATCGAGCGCAAATTACACATGTGTTTGCAACTTGTCCACATGTTTTTCTGCAATTTTTTTGAGTTCCTCCAATTTGTCTCCTGTACAGGCGTGGAATTTTCCAAAAGAAGGACAGAGAGTTTTTTCTGGTCGGAAGTTTTGAATCGTGAATTTTTTTACTATTCCAATATCTTTGAAAATTCTTTTGAAAACTTCTTCATTATGAAATTCAGCAATCACCGTTGTACGGAATTCGTAATCCACGTCTGATTTTTTGATGAGTTCCACACTTTGTCTCAATAGTTCACTATCAGTTTTTACTCCTGCGAGCGCCTCGTATTCATCCAGTGGCATCTTGATATCCATGGCGACATAGTCGATGAGTTTTTTATCAAAAAGTGTCTTCAGCATTTTAGGATTTGTTCCATTGGTATCGAGTTTTGTCAGGAATCCTTTCGCTTTTATTTGTTTCAAAAAATCAGGTAAATCGGGCCAGATAGTTGGCTCTCCTCCCGAAACAACTACACCATCGAGCATTCCTTTTCGTGTATCGAGGAAGTTGAAAAACTTCTCTTCGGGAATAAAACTTCCTTTCAGTTTTTCAATCTGTTCGGGGAGTACGAATTGCACATTGTGGCAGTATCCACAACGAAAATTACATCCAGCAGTAAACACGATGGCTCCGACTTTCCCAGGAAAATCCAAAAGAGTCAGGGTATTGATTCCTCCGATTTTCATTTATAGAGATTTCAAAAATTCATCTACTTCGTAATCTTCACTTCCACGGAATACTTCCGTTCCATTTTCTTCCAATATTAATGTCGGTGCAGTTGTTACGCTGTATTTCCCCAACAAGTCAGTGAACTCAGGATGATTTTCATCAACTATGAGTACATCAAAATTAATATTATCCGCGACCCATGCTTTCATCGCTGGGCATTTGGGACAACTGGTCGTGGTTAATAGAATTCCGTTCATTTTATTTATTGAGTTCAAAAATAACCCGAACTATAAACTCGGGTTTTAAATTTTATAATTAAAACTTCTCACAAAACGCAGAGTTTGCACTCACGCATTCTTGAAAGTGTTCTCGTGAGTAGTGCTCAGATTTTTTACCAATGTTAAAATGAGAAACTGGTCGGTGATATCCCATAACACGAGTCCATATTTCGCATTTAGTGCGGTTATCGTTGTGGTCTGAAGCCGAGCATTTATAGTTGCTCATGGTGGTAAAAAAGGTTAGGAAATTAAGTATAAATTTTTTGAACAGGATGGGCAATTTTTTTTTGCCTATGACACGTGAGAACACTTTTTATCACATTTTTCGGAAGCTTTTTGAATTGTTTCCTGGCGACGAGAATCGAATTTCTTTCGTGTTTCATTATCGGATTTTCCTCCGTGTTTCTCTATATCAATGCCCAGTTCAGCATCGCATTTCGGACAATAGTCATGTTCTCCAGCAAGGTATCCATGTTTTGGACAAATTGAAAATGTTGGAGTAACGGTGATATAAGGAAGTTTGAATTTAGTAAACACTTTTTTCACTAACTGTTTACAAGCCTCAGCATTAGAAATACGTTCTCCCATGTATAAGTGAAGAACTGTTCCTCCAGTATATTTTTTCTGAAGATTATCTTGTAATTCCAAGGCCTCAAAAGCATCAGCCGTGTATTCTACCGGCAACTGTGAAGAGTTAGAATAGTACGGTGCTTCAGGAGTTCCTGCCTGAATAATTTCAGGGAACCGTTTTTTATCTTCACGAGCAAATCGGTATGTAGTGCCTTCGGCTGGAGTTGCTTCCAGATTATATAAGTGTCCTGTTTCTTCCTGAAATACTACAAGTTTATCTCGCATGAAGTCCAAAACTTCTTCTGCAAAAGCTTGTCCCCATTTATCAGTAATATCGTGTTTGTCATCTGTGAAATTTCGGATAGCTTCGTTCATTCCATTAAGTCCAATGGTAGAGAAGTGGCTGTCTAGTTTTCCAAGATATCGTTTTGTGTAGGGGAAAAGTCCGCGATCAATCCATTTCTGAACTTCTACTCGTTTCAATTCTAATGATGTTCGAGCCAAGAACATGAGATGTTCTACTCGTTTTAAGAATTCTTCTTTGTTGCCTTTGTATTCGTATCCAATTCGTGGAAGAGAAACCGTGACTACTCCGATAGACCCGGTCATTTCTCCTGACCCGAAGAGTCCTCCTCCTCGTTTTTTCAATTCTTTCATGTCGAGTTGTAGTCGACAACACATTGATCGTACGTCTCCAGGATCGAGGTCAGAATTAATAAAGTTTTGGAAATACGGCATTCCGTATTTAGCAGTCATTTCAAACAAGGATTCTGTTTTTTGGTCTTCCCATTTGAAATCTTTTGTAATGTTGTAGGTTGGAATAGGGAAAGTAAAGACACGACCTTTTGCATCTCCGGCAGTCATTACTTCAATGAATGCTTTGTTTACAATATCCATTTCTGGCTGACAGTCTTCGAATGTATAGTCATACGTTTTTCCACCAATTTTTAATCGTTTCTTTTTCAAATCATCAGGACATTCCCAATCGAGTGTCACGTTTGTAAATGGAGTCTGTGTTCCCCAACGTGATGGAACATTTAAGTTAAACACGAATGACTGCATGTTTTGCAATACGTGTTTGTAAGTTTTGTCATAAATATATTTCTTTTTTTCTTTGTCGTTTTTAAATGAGAAATATCCAGATTCATCAATTTCTTTTTCCAGTGCTACTTCAAATTTCTTCACAAAAGGTGCCATGTACGTGTCAAAACTAGAGAAGGCTTGTGCTCCAGCCCATTCGTTTTGTAGTGTTCCAAGGAAATTTACCATTTGACTCACAGCAGTAGTGAGGTGTTGGGGGGGGTTTGATTCGGTTTTGTCTGGTACTCCATTAAATCCTTCTTCTAGTAATGCTCGAAGAGACCATCCTGCACAATATCCAGAAAACATATCTAGATCATGGATGTGAAAGTCTCCATTTCGGTGTGCATCTCCACATTCTCGAGGGTAGATGTGACTGAGCCAGTAGTTGGCTGTCACTTTTCCTGATGTATTGAGCACCATTCCTCCGAGGCTGTATCCTTGGTTTGAGTTTGCGTTTACTCGCCAGTCGAGTTTGTTCAAATATTCACCAATCGTGTTTCCTACATTCACTACCACACTCTTGTCCTCACGAACTTGGCTGCGACGCTCTCGATACAAGATATATGATTTTGCTGTTTGAGCGTGTCCCTCTTCGATCAAAACTTTTTCTACAGAATCTTGTACTTGTTCTACGCTTGGAATTTTGTCCTTATATTGTGTATCAATATATTCTACGATTCGTTCAGTGATTTCTTTAGACAATTCTTCATTGGTTCCTCCAATTGCTTGGGCGGCAGCCCAAAGAGCTTTTTGAATTTTTTCTGGCTTGAAATCTACGATTTCTCCTGTGCGTTTTTGAACTTTGAAAATCATTTGAAAAGAGGAATGTTAGGGTGTTTTTGAGTACTTTTGCTCGTTTTATTAAAATTGCTCCATACACAACATGTTGTGTTGGATTTGAATTCTGCCCCCAATATTTAGTGGGGTCAAGAGAAATGGTGTTGATTTTCTATAGAAATATGTAAAGCAGCTTTTTATCTGAAGTCAATCCTGTTTTGTTTTGTTTTTGGTTGACTTTTCCATTAAACCTTCACGTTGTAAGTTGGCGCAGATTTTCGAGTGTTGTCGTTGCAATGGTAAACTTTTTTGCGAGGGCAATGAGTTCTTCTCGAGAAGCTTTTTCTCCTGCTTCATTCAAAATTTCACAAATTAATACAGCAGGATGTGCTCCACATTTTTTTGCTAATGTTACCGCGGCCTCGGTGTGTCCCCAACGAACATCTGGAGATTGTGCTTGAAGAGGTGATACATGTCCGGGACGAACAAAGTGGTCGGCAGTTGTGTCAGGATCACCGAGTAATTGGATCGTTTTGGCTCTATCTGCGGCAGAAATCCCAGAAGAAACATCATGTTTGGCATTTATAGTAACCGTAAAGTTTGTGGCAAACTGTTCTTCGTTATTTTCTACCATTAAGGGTAGTTTTAATCGTTCGGCATCTTCTTTTTCAATAGAAATACAGAGAAGTCCTCCTCCATTTTTCAATAAGAAATTTACTTTCTCAGGGGTGGCATGTTTTGCCAAAAGGAAAAAATCGCCTTCTACTTCGCGTTTTTCGTCCCAGACGATTACAAATTCTCCTTGAGAGAACTTTTCACATATTTCGGAGAGGGGAAGAGAATTCATGTTTTGAGTAAAGATTTCATTTTAAGCGCTGTATCTGCGTATTCAGCTCCTTTGTGACGACGTTCCATGGCTAATTCAAGGGAATGAGATATCTGAATTCCATGCATGATAGGAGTAGATTCATCAAGAGCAACGCGAGTAAGTCCTTGCATGCAGCTTTTCCATACCCAATCGTAATGATCAGTTTCTCCTTTAATTACACATCCAAGAGCAATGACCCCGTCAGGCTTTCGTGTGCGGATAAAATGTTGAGCAGCCAGTGGTAATTCTACTGCGCCTCCCACTTCAATAATTTCATATGGTTCATTATTCTTCTTTAACACTTCAACAGCAGATTCTTCCATTCCACGGGCTACTTCTTCACGGAATCGAGAGGTAAGGATGAGAATCATTTCAGCAAGTAAATCGCCGATATTATCGTGATACATGATGATTTTGCAAGGTAAAGTTTTCTATAATAAAAAATCCCCGCTCCGGAATGCGGGGCAGGGATTTAGTTTCTAGTTTTTAAAAAAGAATTATTTCTTTCCTTTCAAATCAGGATGATATGCATCCAATGTTTTTTGATTAATACGTTTCAATTCAGTGATAGGAAACATTTGAAGGAGTTTCCATCCAAGATCAAGTGATTCAAGAATTGTTCGTTCTTCCTGGAATCCTTGTCCGAGGAATTCTGTTTCGTATCGGTTAGCAAAGTTCAAGTATGTTTTATCCAAGTCAGAAAGTGAGCTTTCTCCAAGCACCACTGCTAATTCTCGAACATCTTTACCACGAGCATAACACGCAAATAATTGATCTTTCAATTTTGAGTGATCTTCACGAGTTTTTCCTTCTCCCATTCCTGCACCAGCAAGACGAGAGAGTGATTTCAATACATTCACCGGAGGCAAAATTTTGTTTTGATAGAGTCCTCGGTCAAGTACAAACTGTCCCTCAGTAATATATCCAGTCAAATCTGGAATTGGGTGAGTAATATCGTCCTCTGGCATAGATAAGATTGGCATCTGTGTCACAGAACCTTTTGCTGTTTTGATTCGACCTGCTCGTTCGTAGATAGTAGAAAGGTCAGTATATAAGTATCCTGGATAACCACGTCGTCCTGGAACCTCTTTACGTGCAGCAGATACTTCTCGTAACGCCTCAGCGTAGTTGGTCATATCTGTCAAAATCACAAGCACGTGCATGTCTTTTTCAAAAGCCAAATACTCAGCATATGAGAGAGCCATTCGTGGAACAGAAATTCGTTCAACCACGGGGTCAGCTGCTGTATTAATAAACAATGTTGCGTTTTCAATAGCACCAGTGCGCTCAAATTCACGTTGAAAGAACATTCCTTCTTCAAACGTAACTCCCATTGCTCCGAATACTACGGCAAATTTTGATCCATCGTTCACTTTTGCTTGACGAGCAATCTGTGTTGCTAGTTCAGCGTGTGGCAAACCAGAACCAGAGAAAATCGGCAATTTTTGTCCTCGCACGAGCGTGTTCATCACATCAAGCGATGAAATTCCTGTCTGAATAAAGTCAGAAGGGAAGCTTCGTGAGTATGGATTAATAGCCATTCCTGAAATATCTACTGTTTTTTCAGCTAATACTTCAACTCCTCCGTCAATTGGCTTTCCTGCACCATTAAAGATTCGTCCTAACATGTCAGGAGAAACTCCAAGCTGCGCTACTTTCCCAGTAAATTTTGCTTTTAGGCTATCTGTTGCAAGTCCCTGAGTAGACTCAAACATTTGGACCATGGCTCGACTACCATCAGCTTCCAAAACCTTTCCCATTCGTTTTTCACCTGTAGAAGTGGTTACTTCAACAAGCTCTTCATATTTGACGCCCTCGACGCCGTCCACCACCAAAATTGGTCCAGCAATGGATTCGATATTTTCGTACGTTTTTTGCATCGCACAATACGGTTAAAAAGTAAGTTCGCGAGGATTTTACGAAGCTTCGACAGTTTGTCAAAAGAACATTCTCTTTTTTTCTATAATTCCAGATAGTGAAGAAGTCATACAAAAATGAAAAATGCATGAAGAAATACATAAAAAAAGTTGCATAGGAAAAAATGATTACTAGAATTAGAGATGTCTTTCCCATTTTCTAATTAATCAAAAATGAATTTCTTAAACAAGGCACAGGTTATCGGTAATGTAACGCGAGATCCTGACATACGACAAACAAAGGCCGGACAGCCTGTTACTACTATTGGAGTAGCAACAAATAGACGGTTTCGTGATTCTTCAGGTGAAGTACGCGAAGAAGCAGAGTTTCACAACGTAGTGTGTTGGGGAAAACTAGCAGAATTAGCGGGGCAACTTCTAAAAAAAGGAACCAAAGTTTTCTTTGAAGGACGTTTACAGACTCGTAGCTGGGAAGATGATGCGGGTATAAAACACTACCGTACAGAAATTGTAGCCCAAGACATGATTGTTCTTACGCCTCGTCAATATGAAGAGGCTACAAAAGCAGAAGAAACAGTTGCTAAAGAAGAGGCTACAGAAGAGGCTCCAGTAGAGCCAGCAGGAGACGATCTCGTTTTCTAGTTTCAAAAAATTTGAAAAAAACCAGAGGCGTGTCATTATTGGCGCGTCTCTTTTTTATAAAAAATGATTGAAAAAACGTTGGTAATATTCAAACCAGATGCAATGCAGCGAGGTTTGGTAGGAGAAGGTCTTGCACGCTTTGAGCGTCGGGGACTCAAGATTATTGGATTGAAAATGATGCAGCTTGATGAGAAAATTTTACGAGAACATTATGCGCATGTATCAGAACTGCCATTTTTTCCGACATTACAAGAATTTATGCAATCAACACCGGTAGTAATTATTGCTATAGAAGGACCAAATGCTGTTGAAACGGTTCGTCAAACAGCGGGGATTGAGGCAGGGGACTTGGGTACATTTCGTGGTGATTTTATGGGATTTGTTTCTTCAGGGCAGTTGAAGAAGAATCTCGTTCATACTTCAGATTCCTCAGAGAATGCGGTGGTTGAAATTATGCGATTTTTTAAGAAAAACGAATTATTTGAATGGAAAACTCGAGCCTGGAAATCAATGTTTGCCGTAGGGGAGTGGGAAGAATAATGTATATAGTTTTTTTGTTACATGAGACAAAAATCTGCTAGGATTTGCGTATACAAACATGAAAAAAATATTCTGCCTGCTTTTGGCAATTCCTACACTTTGTTTCGCACAAGGATTTGAAGATGTAACATCGACACATCCAAATTTTCAGGCGATAGACTGGCTGCTTTCGAATAATCTTGTGGAAGGATATCGGACGGGAAGAACAACAAAAGAATTTCGTCCGGAACAACCAATTTCTCGTGCGGCAGCAATAAAAATGTTAATTGGAGCTACGGGGATTCCTCTTGCTGCGGTAGCAGAAGGACCATTTCCCGATGTGCCGAATAATGCTTGGTTTTCTCCCTATATTCAAACAGCAGTTGATGCAGGAGTTGTTACGGGGTTTGCTGATGGAAAATTTCATCCAGCGTCACAGGTAACACGAGCAGAAATGCTGGCCATGGTATTACGTATTTTTGATGCTCCTGTTTATGAAGAAGAAGGCGGAGATTGGGCCACGCCTTTTTTTGATCTGGCACAATTTTTTAGAATTATTGAAAAGGATGATGAAACACATGCGGCATTGAATAGGGGCGATGTTGCGGAAATATTATATCGAACGAGAACAGTATCAGATTCAGAATTTAGTGAAATATTTCAATATGGAGGAACCGGTTTCGTTTCGGCTTATGCAGAAGAGTTAGAAGGGAAAAAAACAGCGAATGGGGAATACATTGATCTTGGTTCTATGAATGCGGCGCACAGAACACTTCCTTTTGGAACGAAGGTTCGGATGTGGAGAGAATATAGACAGATCATAGTAACAATAAATGATCGATTACCAGAAAATGCTTCTCATATATTTTTACTTTCACAAAAATCCTTTGCGCTGCTAGATACAACAGGAGAGAGTGAAGCAAATATTGCATTTGAAGTTTTTTCTGCTCCAGGAGATGAGCTACCAGCTGTGCCCGAATATGTAAGACCGAGTCTTTCGGATGAACGGCATGAGCAACCACCATTACCGACATCTATTTCAGAAAAAATTGCTGAATTACGAGGACAGATTGAATCAGCACAAAAGGTAAAACCTATTTTTGATGAAACAGTGGTAATGTTAGCTTCTGGGTTTTTTGAACATCTCACAATGAGAAGACCTTTGCCACAAAAAATTGTAGAGGGAACAGTGATTAATTTTTCAGGAACAACAGATCGTCTTGGACACATGAAAGCAACAATGTTTCTTCAACCAATTACGAAGGATGGAGACAAAACAGGGGAGCAACTTTTATTTACCGGACCAATTTCAGGAAAAAACTTTTCCTTTCCTGTGAGATTTGATCAAGAGGGAAAATTTCTTGTAGGGGTGGTGCTCGATGAAGAAAATCGTTCTCGAGTTGAAACGATAGAAGTAATTCGAATTACTCGAGAATATGTAATGCCATTAAGTAAGAAAGTATTTGGATCAGAGTTTGACGTACGAGTACTTCCTGAAGAACAAAAAGTACTATGGGATACACCAATGCTGGATCAAACTGATCTATTAAAAATAGTATTTACACAAAATTCTTTAATACAATCACTTCTTTTGGAAGGAGGAATTAATGATTTAGAATTGTCCTATACATGGTTTTCTCAGTTCAAGCCTCAGGAAAGTTTGGCCGTAGATATATATGCAGCGGAATCAAAGGACGGCACGGTACCACAACGTATTTCTGGATGGACGAAGCTGGCCTACAAAAACTTTGATTTGGTGCCTGGATTCTTAGACACAGAATCAGAGAAAGTTTCCGTACACAACTTTCCTCGATGGCGTCGTGATTTAAAAGAAATTTCTCTTGAAGGGAAAGTTCTTTCTCGTGAAATTACACTTGAAGAAGATGCATTTATAACGACTCCATCTGGATATGTAAGAAAAGTTTCCTACGCGCGAGAAGGAGATTTGTTTTCCTTTTCAGTAAAGCCAGAAGAATGGGGAGCACACGCAATAGAAATTATTGCGGATGATGGGGAAGTTCTTTTTAATCGAGAGCTATATTTTTCAGAAAAATGGGTTTTACCAATTCTGCCACCCCAAAGCATAAAACTTTCATCAAAAACGGTTCCAGGAGTTCGTGCTTGGATTAATAAAGTTCGTGGAGAACAAAATCTTCCTTCATTAATAGGGAGTGCCGAATTGAATGGGTTTGCACAACAATATGCTGAACGAATGGCAGCAGAAAATTTTATTTCTCATACGACGCCAACAGGACAAACGTTTCAATCTCGTATTGAAGGAGCCGATTTGACAGGAAAAGAGTTTGGAGAGAATCTTGGATATGGAAGTTCTCTACAGATAGCACTTGATGGACTCAAAAGTTCGGGGTCTCATTACAAAAACTTAATGATGCGAAAATGGAAGCGGGTTGGAATTGGGGTTAAACAAATAAAAAAAGGGTGGTATGTTACACAAGTATTCGGTTGGTAAAATTTGTTAAGATTGCAGCAATTAGGTTTACATTTTCTTAGTGATCGAAAAGAAAAGAGAAAAAGGGTAAACTAGCGGGATTTATAATCCCTCAAATTAAATGTATCCCTCCGACCAATTGCTTCAGATG
>Ga0307987_1002263_pt1 | contig 10112 bp, 4 predicted proteins | sample EllFjometagen181_FD_203157 | JGI IMG/M metagenome (GOLD analysis project Ga0307987, IMG submission 203157) | Marine microbial communities from Ellis Fjord, Antarctic Ocean - #181 | ecosystem: Environmental > Aquatic > Marine > Unclassified | place: Southern Ocean | collected 2014-10-08 | reverse complement strand
AACCTATGTGTGGGTATTTACTCTATGGTTAATTTTTTTGGGACTGATCATATGATCGGCCATTATATTGGAACTAAAATTTTAACCATATCAAGTATTTGAAATGGTTAGAATTTATTTTTTTCATGTTAAAATTTTACTACAAGGTGGCCGATGTTATGATCAACCCAATTTTTTGGATGATTTTCATCTGCTATATTTTAAGGCGCAATATGGTACCTGGCCCCCTCGGAAACGGAGGAACTGGCCCGGAGGCGAGGGGATCGCATAATAGCGGGGGATGCTCCTTAATAACCCAGGAATCCTTTTTTCTTCTCCAAAGTAACTATATCTCCCAATCTAATATCACGAGCCTCATCTTCTGGGATAGATATCCATGCACTTTCTTCCTTGACAAATTCTGTAACTTTACCAGATGCTAGGAGGCTTTTTTCACGGCTAGTTTTGCCAGTCAGTTTATTGATTTTATCTCGGATAGTGCATACTTTAACTAATTGTCCTTTTCTTACACCCGTTGAAACCCCACCATTTATTTCAAAAATAGCATCATTTTTTTCTTTATTGACTTTTTTATCAGTAATATATAGGTCGGGAGAAAATACATCACCAAAAGACAAATCGTCTAAAGACGAATCAATCGCACTTTCGATCACCTTAATTGTGTCTTTTGTGCTACCGGTCTTTTCACAGTGACCAGTGAGAGTTTTATTTGTCAAACTGCCATTACCTGTAACTGGCATATTATATTCTTTACCCGTCCTAAGGTTTCGCAACATAACAGTACCTCTAAAACTGGCTTCATAAATACATGCCGGTTTTTTCTTAGTACCTTTAAACGTAACAAAAGAACACTTGGGATTGAATTTACTACCGAAAGTTACTGAATTGATTGAGGGGAATGCTATAAATTTAATTTGTTTGATCATATTCTCATACTCTTTAGTACGCATGAAACTAGAATTGTTATAAGTAGCTAAAGCGTATTTGCTTTCTGAATCAATAACTTGAGCACCTACTTTTGCAATGAGTATATCAAGCCCTTTGCTCATTTTTTCGCGCACATTCACATAATCAGAAATGTTTTTATAGACACGATTGCCTTTCATTGATTTATCGCTAGCCGGAAGAATTAAAACTTTAGTTCTTTTGTTTTTTAACTCTGCATCTGATGGTGGATAATCAGTAAACGCAATATCTACTACTTCTTCATATTGCGGCGGAGGATCACTTAAATTGGGGCAAGCCTCAGAAGGACCGATCTTCCCACCAGTCAATAGAGTAGAATCTATATCTACACATCCACTCATTGTAATGATAAGAGCAATGATGTAAAGCAGTGATAAAGAATAGTCTTTTAAGGTTGCGATAGGGGAGTTCATATTTAATACCTTTATTAAAAAAATGTTTAATTAACGCGATAATCTCGGTATAGCTTCTTCAATGTTCGTATTGACATCTTTCGTGGGCCTTGGCCTCAGATACATATTGATATCTCGTGTTTCTCCTTTCATTGGCATTGTGATCAATTTTTTTTGGGGGAAATAGCCATTTGCGACGGCCTTAATTACTATTTTATTTTTTTTATTGCCTTCATCAAGTTCTATAAGAAGCCCTTCTGGCCCACCTCTTCCACAGAATTTTTCATTCACGTATAAAGTTGTGTTGGACACATTGCTAAATAATCTAATTTTGGGTTTACCGCCACTGTGAATAGATGATAATGAAGTCTCAGTATCATAGATATCGATCACTCCAGGGTTATCTAAAACAAATATAAAATCGCCCTTACTGAATTTTCTATCTTTTAGTTTACCAAATTGCGGATGTTGTGATGAATATGATTTGTTTATCACTTCCATTTGCAGAAAATATCCAATTTCAGTTCCAGTGACATAGCCGTCTCTGTTCATATCTGCTTGACCAGAAAGCCCTAAAAGGAAAAACTTTCTAAAGATACTTTCATCTGGCACTTGTTCATCTTCAGAACCTGACGTAATAAATTGCCGAACAGGTTCCGTAGCTTTATAGGTTATAAAGGGTGACACAGAGCGCGGTATTGTAAAAATACTACCAGAAAAGCAACTGTCAAAAACAAACAATATGTGTTTTGAACGTGCTAATTTTGCGAATACATCTATCTTTTTCATACTTAATGACATTGACTTAAATTTATCAATGTTTTTGCTTGGAATAGGGGCGTCAACAGGGACAATATATCCCATTTTTTCATCATTGCCGATATTTATGGTATGCCCATGCCCGGCAAAATAAATTAGTATTCGATTCTCAATTTGATTCACGTCGCTATGTAAAAGATTCTCAAAAGCTTGCGCCAATTGTTTGCTATTCGGATCATCTAATTTAGTTACTTGAAATCCATGTTTTTTTAACAGACTAGATACAAGCCTTACATCAGTTTTTACTCCAGATAAGGGCGGCCACCCATTTCGGTAGTTACTTGCTCCAATAATCAGGGCGTAACTTTTTTTGTACAACTGATAATTAGAAACACCTGTTCCAGCTTTGTTTTTAACTCGTATTAGTCCACGATTTGCCTCAGCATGTGAATCATTGGTTAAAAAGAATAATATCGCTATAAAAGAAGCTGCAATAATCGTTATAAAAATAAGATTGTCTCTAATCCGATTTATTTTTTTCATTTTATATATTCCAATATCAATTTTTACTTATAATGCTTATTTGATCAGATACTCATATTATTTTTTTTAGGCTCTGTTGATATTGTCAACGCAACATATATATATATATATATATATAGTTTTTATAAAAAAACTATTTAAAACCTTAATTTTTTGATCATAATATTTCATATGCTTTCTTTGAATCAAATAATAAATTTAAAAAATACCTTGTCCTTTATTAATTGCAAAAAGTATCTTTGTCAACCCCAAAGAACAATAAACCTGCAACAATGCTACGGATCAACCTTCTTTTCTGGATGTTCTTTTCTCGTAGATCGAGATTTAGCTGAATTCGAAAATGTTGCTGCGGTATAGATAAAATATTCCCTGGGTTTGGTTGGGTTGGGTTTGGCTGTCAAAATTGACCAAAATAGTTGATCAAAAATTGACCCAGGACAATTCTACGAATAAACTGAGTCCGATTGCTTGCATATTTTTTTCATGCAAACCTTTTTCAATTTTGTCATTGCTTCATCACCACCGTAAAATCCGGAATGGTTTCCGGTTTTGTGGTGGTGGGGGTCTGCTGGCCATGGGTCAGCTCCTTGACCCGCTCGGCCACATAGAGTTCCAGCTCGTTCACCGTGATTTTCCGGTCCTTATGATAGTCTGCTTTTCCAGAAAGAGCTTCCACCAGGGCCTTGGTGAATGCGCCGTTTTTCCATTGGTCGTTTTCCAGGGAGAACTGTTTGCCCGTGGAGGAGGTGAAGACGATGATCCCGTTTTCCGCGGCGGCAAGGTCATTGGCAATTTGGTTGACATCCGCTGCCGTGCCCCGGCGTTTGTTTCCCATGATATTGCCGGAATGGCAGGTATCAATGAAAAACAGCACCTTGCCGGGAAGGCCTGTCACTGTGTCCTTTATGCTGGCGTAGGAGACACCGGTGCGTTTGAGGCGGTCGGGATCGGCATTGGCCGGAAGGTAGTAATAATTGCCGTTGCGGTCGTTTACTCCGTGGCCCGCCATGAAAAGCGCCGCCACATCCCTTGCCGTGGTTTCTCGCTCTATCCACTCCAGCCCGTCCAGCACATCGTCTTTGGTGGGGTCGGTAAGGACCCGGGTGACCACATCCCTGTATAGGCCGTTTTTCTGTTTGGTAAAAACCGCGGCCACATCCCGGGCGTCCTTGGCGGGGTAGCCAAGGGTAAACGCCTTGTTGTCGTAGGCGGAGGTGCCGATGGCCAGAACGTAGAGTTTGGGTTTTATATCAAAGGCCGGGTTGGTTTTTTTATGCCATAAAAGCTGAACCTCTGCTGGCTCACTGGCCGCGTACCGGTTTTCAGCGATCAGGGCCACCCGGCAGTCCCTTTCCGGCAGGATGATGTCCATTTCACCGCCTTTTTTCCGCCGGATGGTCCTGGCCATGGGCAGGGGCCGCCCATCCACCACGACCTTGATCCGGGTGACCGGTTCTCCGGACGGGGTTCGCACTGTGTAGCGCAAAGTGACCTCAGACGTTGAAAACCGGCTGTTATCCCCGGGGGAGAGGATGGTGACCACAGGGGGGTACATTTTTTCCAGGGCGATTTCCTGGTTTTTTCGTCCGGATTCCTCATTTGCCATTTTAAGGGCTTTATCCGTATCCAGGGTGACCAGAATCTTTTCCAGCACATCGGGCCGGTAGTAAACGCTTCGGAATTTATTGGCCGAGAAAAAATCTGGGGTTTTGTCTGGCCCGTGGTTTACATGCCAGCCGATGAGAGCATCCCCCCCTGAAGAGGCGGCATAATACCCTTGGGGGGTCCAGAGCACCCAGCGTTTGCCGTCATTGTGGGGAAAGAGGCTCAGAATCAGTTTGCCGTCGGTCATGCGATACCAGCGGATGGTGCCGTCTCCCATGGCGGCGAGAGTCAGTCTGCCATCTGCGGAGATGTTTACTCCCCAGACGACCTCTGGTGCGGGCATCTCCCAGATCTGCTTGCCCTTGGTGTCAAAACGGCGGAGATACCAGTTTGTTCCCAGAAGGAAGGAGTCTCTGTCCGGGGCAATGGCCAGGCTAAAGGACTTTTCGTAGGATTCAAGTTCAAGTGCCTGGCCGCTGACTTTGGGTTCATCGGTATTTTTCCATCCTGAAATGGTAAGGTTGTTTGTCGATGTGACAGGCGGCTTCAGACCTTGGGCCGTGGCGGTCGTGGCCGTAGTGGTCACGGTTGAAAGGGTCTGTTGTGCCACCGAAAAGATGGCCGGGCGTTTCCCCCATAGTTCAAATCCAAACTGCACTGTGGCGCCGTCTGCGGATAGCAGAAAATTATCGTAAACGGCTCTATAATCCGCAATGGCCGGGGCAACAAACCGTTCCAGGGATTCCCGGGCATCCAACAGGCCCCAAGCAGGATCACCCGCGCCAAAGAGGAGGTTGCCGTTTTTTAAGGAGAGAAGGTGCGTGATGCCATTTTGTGATCCGGGAAGGTTTTTGGCATCGCCCCTGCCGCTCCGGGTCCAATTTATGACGGGGCACCCTGTGCCGTCATGATATCCCCCCCCGGCATAGAGGCGAGTGCCGTCGGTGGACCAGGCAACGCTGGAAAGATAGCCATTATTCACCCTGTTGGTATCCGGGGCATGAACCAGGGCAAGGGTGGAGGCGGAAAGAATATTGACTTTGGTGGTGTCATAAAACCCCACGGCAATCTCATCGCCTTTGGGGGAAAACACCGCGCAAAAGGGTTTTTTCCCGCCCGGGACCTTTTTTTTTATGATCAGACGAAAGCGGTTGTCATAGAGCCGGATATACCCATCCCAGCAGGTGGTCACCAAGCGTCCGGCAGGGTCAAAATCGACCCAGTTGCTCTGATTGCCATAGTCGGCATCTCTACCCGCCTCTGTCCAGCCCGTTGTATGGTACACCCGGACACCGTTTTCTTTCCCAAGGGTTGCTGCGAGATACTGGCCGTTTGGGGAAAATGAGAGATGCAGGATCACATTGGGCAAATCGGTGATGCGGTTTTTCATGGTGCCTGTTGTAAGATCAAAGAGATATATGGAGTTTTTTTGTTCCCAGTTCCATCCAGTGAACCCCCCGGCGGCCACAGTTCTGCCGTCCGGCGAGATGGCAATGCTGTACAGCTTTCCATCCTTTCCCTGATCCAGCGGCACCCGCAGGATCTGTTTGAGTTTGCCCGTGGCAATATCCCACACCCGGACGGTTTTATCATCCGATGCGGTGACCAAGGTCTTTTCTGCTCGATCCACCCCAATGCGATTGATTACCGCCGTATGCATACCGGTTTCCATGCGCAGGATGGGGTCTGCGGGAGGCGCATTCAAAGCATGGGTTAACGGGGCAAAAAGGCCAAGAGCCATGAACAGAAAGATAGAGCCAAGTGCTGTTTTCATTGTTTTTTCTCCTTTTCATATATCATTGGTTCAAGCTGTTGCGTCATGCCCTTTACTCCCCCATCACCAACGGAAAGCTCTCCCCTGTTCCCGTAGCAACGGGCAGTTGACGTCGACCAAATCGTTTTTGAGAAAGTTTCGGCACCCTGTCCTTGACGTAAAGTTTCAGCTCATCCACCTCCACCACGCCATTACCGTCTAGGTCGGCCGCGCCTTCAAGCCCTTTTATCAGCACATAACTGAACAGGCCGTGGCCGTTGTAGCCCTCCGATGCGTACTGGGCCTCGGTGGCGGCGGAGATCACATAGGTGCCCACGGCCCTGGACAGCAGCTCCATGGTACTGCTTTCGCTCAGGCCCCGGTTCATGGCCAGCACCATTTTGCCGGACTTGCAGGCATCAATGAGCAGCAGCTTTTTACTGGCTGGGATTTCGCTCAACTGATCCCGCAGCTCCTCTTCCAGAAGGCAGGATTTTTCAAGATCCTCGGTCATGAGATAATCGGTGGAGGTGGTCAGGAGAAAATAGCGTCCCTCCCGGATCTCACCGTGGGAGGCCAGATAGATCACCACCACATCTTCGGGCCGGGCCTTTTGTTTTAAATGGTTCAGGGCCTTCCGGATGTTGCCCACGGTGGCTTTTTCATCGGTGAGCAAGGTGATATGGGTGTTTCTAAAGAGCTTGGAAGAGGCTTTGTTGTCAAGGACTGCAGCTACGGCCTCGGCATCGGACCGGGCAAAGCGAAGGGATATGTCCGGGTTGCTGAATTGGTTGATGCCCGCCACCAGTGCCCAGAAATCGGGTTTGCGGATATTGGCCTTGGAATGGACATGCACGGAGACCTCCCGGCTTTTTAGCTCGTTTTTGGCGTCCCAGGCCACTATGCTGATCAGGTTGTCCCGGCCCGCTTCAATGGCCAGATTCAATTTGCGGGTGCTTGATGTCTCCTTGCGGCGGATGGTGCGTGTCCCGGTTTCAACGGCTGTACCGTTCAGATAAATGCGCACCTTGCCGATTCCGCTGCCTTCGTTTTTGATGGTGTATCGTAGGGAGATCCTGTCCCCGTCCACGGTGGATTCATGGGCCGGTGATATGATTTGCACCACAGGTGCCCGGGTTTGGGCCAGATAGGTCTCTATATCGGGAAAACCGGTGGGTTTCTTTCCGGCAATGTCTGCCATTACCAGGTCTGGCCGGTAAAAGACCTGTTCCAGCTGTTCGCTGGAGATAAACTTGGGGGTCTTGTCTATTCCCCGGTTGAGCTGGTAGCCCACAAATCGTCCGGCCCTGTCAGAGCCTGCGTAATACCCTTCTGGGGTCCAGGCCAGCCACTCCCTGCCGTCCTTGGTGGGGAAAAGGGTGATAAGCGGTAAAATCGTGCCGCCGTTTTGGGCCAGGTTCAGGTCCCAGAGCCGCACTGTCTGATCGTGAGCGCCGGAAACCAGGTATGCACCGTCCGGGGAGCAGGCCACGGCCCAGACAACGCCTTCATGGCCGATGAAAGAGGTTTTTTGTTCAAGATCCGGCAGGGTATAGAGGGTGAGAACACCGTTTGCTCCGCCACTCACCACAAACCGGCCGTCCGGGGTGAAGGTGTAGCACCAATGACCAGACCCGTCTGTTGTACCGCGTTCCACCCTGGCAAGGACGGTGCTGTTTTTGGAAAGTTCGAGTATGGCATCATAGCCGTAGTCTCCTCCTTTTTTGTGGGTCAGCCCATAGGGGCCGTGGGTGTCTGTGGCACGGAGATAATCAGTGCTGTTTTCAGGGACATTGTTCAGGGTGAGGGTTTTTAGATCGAGGCTCTGTTTCAGGGGGCCTCTGATTAATGGGTTGTCTTGCCTGGATGCCTGTCCCCAGGTCATGCGCCGGCCGTCCCGGGAAAACCCCACGGCCCAGACACTGGCACCCTGGCCGGACAGGCGTTGATGGAGGGTGCCGCTCTCCATGTCCCAGATCAGGATCTCCTGATTATTTCCCCCGCCGGTGGCAACCAGACGTCCATCCGGGGAGACGGCAGTGGCCAACACAATATTGTCATGTTCCCTGAAGGTCACCAATTCCTTGCCGTCGGGTACGGACCAGACATGGCAGTGGTAGTTCGGTCCTTGGACAACGCCGGAAATTAGTTTTTTCCCGTCCGGTGAAAAGCTGAGACTGCCCACTTGGGTTCCCTGATCGGCCAGGGTCTTGATGAATCTGCCGGTTGTGCCATCCCACAGGCGGATGGTGTGATCATAACTTCCGGAGGCGATGTATCTTCCCGTCGGATCATAGGTTGCGGAAACGACATCATCCGTATGGCCCATCAACGTGGCCATGCGTTTTCCGGTTTTAACGTCCCACAGTATCAGGGTGTGATCATCACTTCCGGAAACCACCCGTTGTCCATCCAGGGAAAAGGCCAGGCCGTAGATGGATTTTTTATGACCTTTCAACACATGCAGCGGCTGTTTTTGTTTTACATCCCAGATGCGCACCGTGGGGTCGGATGTGCCATACTGCCCGGAAGCCTGCCCGGAAGCCAGGAAGTTGCTGTCCGGGGAAAAGCTCAGGGAAAAAATTGCACTGTCATGGCCTTTTAGGATGCCGAGTACCCGGCCGGTGGCTACATCGTGCAGGCGGATTCGACCTACTTCCTCAAGGCTATATCCGGCGATCGGTCCCATCCATCCCCCCACAGCCACAGTACGCCCGTCAGGGGAGAGGGCCATGGCAAAAATTTTACCTTCATTTCCCGGCCCGATCTGCCCCCGGATGAAGCGCACGGTCTTGCCGGATGTGGTATCCCAGACCCGCACAGCCTTGTCATCCCCGGCGGAAAGCAAATACCGGCCGTCCGGCGTAAAGGCGATATCCCGGATCAATGCCTTATGGCCATCCGGGTCGAGCACCAGCACGGGCTTTTCCGCGCACAGGGCGGGCAGGGTCAGGGTCAGAAGGAGGAGAAGGATCAGAAAGCTCTGCCTTATGAAGGTATTGACGGTGGGCGGTCTTTCGCAGATACTTGGAAGCGAGTGAAGGCAAGCTTTGGGGGAGGGGGTGAAACCGCCGTGGGGAGGCAAGGTTAATCTAATATATGGTTTCATTGTGATGTTTCTCCTTTTTATACCTGATGTCCGAGTTTTTTCTGGCCGGTTTTATGAGACGGTTCAGGTTTGTGTTATTGGGTAAATAGGGGACAGGTAAATAGGGGACGGTAAATAGGGGACAGACCACGTTTTTTCCCTAAGATGTTTCATCGGTAAATAGGGGACAGACCACGTTTTTTCCCTAAGATGTTTCATCAAGGCCATCGGGCCGAAATTGAAACAAAGAGGTCTGTCCCCTATTCACTCCTATTAATTTTCACCTTTTCTTCATGCCTTCCCTTTTGAACTTCGGGTTTTTTGTTTTTTACAACCGCCACGGGCGGACCTTCTTTTGACCCTGATCCGCCCACAACAAAATTTAAAAATTTCTCAGGTTTTCCAGGATTTTTTCATAAAGTAAAATCCAAATCCTTGTTTGTTTTGGCGTAACATTAAACGCCATTTGTTATTTGAAAACCTAAGAAATGAGGCTCAGAATATGGTTCACCCTTGATTCAGGAGATAGGGGACAGATGTGAAAACAGTGGTCTGTCCCCTATTAAAATTCCTATTAAAATTCCTATTAAAATTATGTTCACCATCGGTTCTTGTGTGTAAGTGGCAACAAAATCATTGCCTGATCACCACAGGAAAATCGGCAATGGTATCCGGTTTGGAGGTGGTGGGGGGCTGACGGCCATGGGTGAGTTCTTTGACACGCTCGGCCACATACAAGGTCAATTCGCTGATGCTGATTTTTCTGTCTTTGTGGTAATCGGCTTTCCCGGACAGACCTTCCACCAACGCCTTGGTAAAGGCCCCGTTGCCCCAGGCATGGTCCTCCAGAGAATACTGGGTGCCGGAGGAAGAGGTAAACACCACCACCCCGTTTTCTGCGGAAGCCAGGTCATTGGCAATTTGATTCAGGTCACCGGCACTTCCCTTCCTGCTTCCCATGACATTCCCGGAATGGCAGGTGTCCAGGAAAAAAAGCACCTTTCCC
>Ga0307987_1002262_pt1 | contig 10116 bp, 9 predicted proteins | sample EllFjometagen181_FD_203157 | JGI IMG/M metagenome (GOLD analysis project Ga0307987, IMG submission 203157) | Marine microbial communities from Ellis Fjord, Antarctic Ocean - #181 | ecosystem: Environmental > Aquatic > Marine > Unclassified | place: Southern Ocean | collected 2014-10-08 | reverse complement strand
TACAACGCCATCAAATCTCAGTGACAGTGAAGGTTCTTAAATGTCCGGTGCAGTTGTTCGATGCAATAAATGTATTCACCATTATATAACGTATGATTCCAAAAGGCCCTATGGCTGCAGGGTTATCGGGTTTAAAAGTAAAATTTCTCCAGCTCAGGTGGTATATGTAAACTCCGGTATCATCTGTCAGTTTTATACACCAAAAAACCAGTCTGAAGATAATTTGCCGGATCCTGATCCGTCGACGGTGGCATGATTGCCCGGGAATATATATACCCCTCAAGTTGGTAATGAAAAGGGTACTGGCTTTTTACCGTTTACCGGTGTTAGTTACTGATTTTGTAAGTTTGCTGCCAATAAGAGGCTGCAGCGCCAAATCTCAGTGAAGAGAAGAAAAAATTAGAATGGAGAGTGGCTTGGTTAAGAGAATTTTGTTTACAGGATCACTGATATTATTATTCATGGTAATACTCACCTTTGAGAGCTCTGCGGGCTGTTTGAAGGGCAACTGCCGAGATGGCATGGGCATCTATGAGGCCGTTGACGGCAGGCGATATGAGGGTGAGTTTAAAGACGGAATTATTAATGGTAAGGGGACTCTCTTTCTACCTGATAAAGCAGTTTATTCCGGGCAGTTTCGGGATGGCAGGTTTCATGGGAAAGGCAGACTGCATCATCCCGACGGCAGGAAATATGATGGTGACTTTTTCAAAAACGTCATACACGGTAGTGGAACGCTGGTACGAGGCGACGGGACACACTATGTTGGCCAGTTCAGTCATGGGCGATTTCATGGAGAGGGTATTCTTTTATCTCCAGATGGGCGTGAATATAAAGGCGCATTTCGTAATGGTATCATTGACGGTAAGGGGAAATTAACTTACGCCGACGGCAGCTGGTTTGAAGGGATGTTTCATAACGGCAGACCGAATGGCAAAGGTATCAGGAAAAATCTGGACAGCAGCAGCTATTCGGGTGAAGTACGCGGTAAAAACAGACATGGCTATGGCGTGTTTCGTGTTCCAGGTGGTGATAAATATGAAGGCATGTTTGTCGATGACAAGTATGAGGGCGAAGGAACCATTCAGTACAGTGATGGCAGAAAATACATCGGCGAATTTGAAAATAACCTGAGCAGCGGTCAGGGGACGTTGGAATATGTAGATGGATCAAGATATAAGGGTGATTTTGTTGCCGGCATACCTGAGGGGGAAGGTACTCACGAATTTCCGGATGGGACTGTTTATGAAGGTGAATATGCAGGCGGGAAGAGAAATGGTATTGGAGAACTTCTTTTTGCAGATGGATCCAGATATAAAGGTGAATTCTTAAATAACAAAATACATGGCCTGGGTACAATTGCTTACAGTGACGGGAGAAAGTTCACCGGTCAGTTTATAAAAGGTACACCACAGATTCCGGCTGAAGAAAAGGTGATCGAAAAATTGGTCGAAAAAGAAGAGATTCTGGAGAAAGATATTGAGAATTTGAAGGAACCTCTTCAGGATGAGCGATATTCCTTACTGAATGGCATTGTGAGAGAGGGTGATAAAGACGGAAATCCTCTTACCGGAAGCGGCCGTATAATTTACCCTGACGGAAAAGTCTATATGGGGCAATTTAAGGATGGATTGATGCACGGGACAGGAGAACTTGAGCTGCCCACTGGAGACAAATATACCGGGGATATGCGTCAAGGGAAGATTCATGGTTATGGTGTATATCGTCACAGTGACGGCAGAACGTATAAAGGTGACATGATTGCAGGCCAGAAAAGCGGAACGGGGGTCTTTACCTATCCAGATTCGACCCGTTATGAAGGAGAGTTTAAAGATGATCTGTTTTCCGGAATAGGTGAATATTATTTTGCTGACGGAAGCCATTATAAGGGGAATTTCAAATATGGGAGTTTTAATGGTCTAGGTGAGCTTGTTTACTCCGACAAGACTGTTTACAGAGGGAGTTTTCTTGATGATCTCCCTCATGGAGAAGGCATGTTGTCATCAAGCAACGGCAGTCGATTTGAGGGTGAATTCAAGTTTGGCCAAAGAGATGGCCCGGGGCTCTATATCAGAAACGATGGCCGTGTTTTTGAAGGTGTTTTTGAAGAGGATACGTTGGTGAAAACGGCAAATAAAGGTGAGTGAAAAATGCGCTGGAGTTATAAGACAGTACATTATGAATTGAAAAAAGAGGGGTTATTGGGAAGCGCCTTTCTCGATGAACCGGAGATAGAATTTTCTCTCAACGAATATGGCCGGGCCGGCTGGGAGCTTATTTCGCTGCTCGAAACAATGGATGGCGTTATTGCTGTTTTTAAACAACCTCTTTCGAGCGATTCATCTGCGATTTTCAACAGTAACCCTGAAGAATCATCCTCTCTTGAAATTTTTGACCAGGATGAGGGTGATCCAGCAGAAGAGGAGATCGCACCAATTCTTGACGAATTTGAAGTTGTGGAGGCAGATCCCGCGGAAGAGGAACCGGACGAAAATAACGTTTCCGAGCCGGGAAGAGATGTTGGCTCGATTCGTATTGAATAGCCGGGAAGATTTTTACGACGCCATCATCAAATTATATGTTTAAGCGAGGTCTGCATGGGTGAGCCGGGAAAAATCGTGGATGGCAGAAATCTTGAGTTTGCAGAAAGTACGAGTTATACCCTGGGCGTTGAAATTGAATTCCAGACTCTGGATAAAGAAACCTACGACCTTGCTCCCTTTGCACCGATCCTGCTTGAAAATGCTCCAGCTCTCCTGGCGCCTAGACTCTCGCCTGAATTTATCCAGTCTATTCTCGAAATCCAGACGGGTATCTGTTCTTCTCTTGTTGATGTGGAGAATGACCTGATGCAGACGGTTAGCATGGCTGAAGAATTGGCAGAAGATAATAACAGCATACTCTTTGCCGCCAGTCTTCACCCTTTCGCAAGGCACCGTGAGCAGCTTTTGACGACAAATGATAGGTATGAAGCTATTATGCAGGAGTTGCAGATTGTAGGCCGGAGATTTATCACCCAGGGACTGCATGTACATGTCGGCCTCCCGAATGGAGAATCTGCAGTCCGGGTCTGCAACCAGATCCAGGCCTACCTTCCGATATTACTCGCCCTTACCGCTTCATCTCCTTTCTTTCAGGGAGAGGACACCGGCCTGATGTCCTACCGGACAAAACTGTTCGAGGCATTACCTCTTGCCGGGGCGTATTCTCATATCGAAAACTGGCACGAATTCAAAGAAGAAGTTCACCTGCTGCAATCTGTTGGTGTTATTGAATCTATCAGGGATCTCTGGTGGGATGCCAGGCCCCACCCGGATTTTGGCACTCTGGAGATTCGTATATGTGATTTACCCGTCAGATTTTTTGATATTCTTGGTATTACGGCAATGGTGCAGGCACTGGTGGCAACCATTGCAGAGCAAGACGCGGTTATGCGTCCACCTTTAAATCAGCATATTATCAGGTCAAATAAGTGGCAGGCTGCCAGGTATGGACTTGATGGCACATATTTTGATCCCGGCGGAATGTTATCTTCCAGCAGGATATCTCTTCGGGAGGCAGCCAACCTGCTGTTGGAGAAAATTGCACCAATGGCAGCAGGGCTTGGGGCAGAACATTATATGGGGCATGTTCAGCGAGTTCTCAGTGATGGTACAGGAGCTGATTTCCTGCGATGTTGTCATGGGAAATCTGGAGATTTTAAAAATGTAATTGCATCTTTATGGGGAGAATTCTGGCAGTGAGAATGTATGATAAATCTATTGCAGCGTCCGGCCATCCGCTTGTGAGTGAAGCTGCGGGAACTATTCTTGAACAGGGTGGTAACGCCTTCGATGCTGTTGTGGCAGCAGGTTTTGCAGCAGCTGTTGCAGAACCAATGCTTACCAGCCTTGGTGGTGGTGGATTAATGCTTGGCCATAGCGAGGATCTCGGCGAGGATATTTTTTTTGATTTCTTTGTCAATACACCTGGAAAAGGTGTTCAGAAAAATGCGGCAGCACCTGATTTTTTTCAGGTAACAGTAAATTTTTCAGGTTCATCGCAGATTTTTAATGTCGGTCTCGCTTCTGTTGCTGTTCCAGGGATACTGAAAGGTCTTCTCCACATTCAAAAAAAGCTTGGCCGTATGGGTTTGAGGGATGTAACGGCCCCAGCTAAAGAACTTGCACTCGGACACGTTCTCAACAGTAGACAGGCTCATTTCCTGAAACTGCTTCGTCCTATAATGACCCTTGCTGACAAAGGACGGCACCTTTATGAGCCGGGCGGAAATTATCTTCAGGAGGGAAACAGACTTATTAACCGGGAGACAGCTGATTTCATAGATCAATTATGTTTTGAGGGTGATGAGAGTTTTTATCTCGGTGAAATTGCAGCAAAGGTTGACCGTGAGATGAGAAGCGGTGGGGGATTGCTTACGGTAGAGGATCTGGCTCAATTTAAGGTCATTGAGAGAAGCCCTCTTGCTGTTTCCTACAGGGATCATATGCTTTTCACGTCTCCTGAACCGTCAATGGGAGGGACTCTTATCGGTCTTGCTCTTTCTCTGCTCGGAAGGCAGGAAATACCTGAATTTCAATGGGGTTCTGGAGAGTATCTGGTCAAATCAGTTGCCTTTATGAGAGAGGTTGAGCGGCTGCGAAAAGCCGGGATTACATCACCTTCTGCACTTCATTCATTTTTGAATGATGAGAAAACTGAGGCCGGGACGGCTGTGCCGGCTTTTACACGCGGAACAACGCATATAAGCGTAGCTGATTCCAGGGGTAATTGTGCCAGTATGACCTGTTCAAACGGTGAAGGATCAGGCTATTTCGCTCCGGGAACAGGAGTTATGCTTAATAACATGATGGGCGAAGATGATCTTCACCCCGGCGGTTTTCATTCGGCTCAGCCAGGGGTAAGGGTATATTCCATGATGTCTCCTTCACTTTTACTCAAAGATGGACAGGTAAAGTTGGTCCTGGGGAGTGGAGGTTCAAAAAGAATTCGTACGGCAATCACACAGGTATTACGCCAGTTAATCGATTTTAATCGACCTCTGCAGGAGGCAATAGACGCCCCGAGACTATATTTGGATGACGATTGTCTACAGGTTGAACCAGGTTTTTCAGAGGCAGCTGTAGACAGTTTGAAAGATATTATTCCCATTAATATCTGGAAGCATAAGGATATGTACTTTGGGGGAGTTCATGCCGTGAGACCCGGTTCCGAGGGCGCAGGTGATCCTCGTCGAGGTGGTGCTGTAGTTTCAGTCTCTCACAAATGATGGAGTCGTAAAAACTCTTCATCTTGTTCGTTGTTACAATTTTTCTATTATTACGACGTACCTTATGTACGCCGAAATAATAGAAAAATTGCACGCCTCCAATATGAAGCTTTTCGAAGTCTACGCTATCTACTTATCCATCTGGAATTTTTAGTTTTTACAAGATCGTCATAAATAGTTTGGAATAAAATAACTCTTTAATATCTCTCAATGGTAGATGGTAAACATATCATGTTCCATTTGGAGGAAGGGATGGTTGTTTTGCGGCGCATTGATAAAAAAAGATTCAAAGAACTCACATACCCTCATCTTGAGTTTCTCTTCAATGTTGCATTGAAATACAGTGGCGCCAAATATGATGCTGAAGACCTGGTTCAGGAGACCATGTATTCGGCGTACACAAAATTTACACAGCTGCGTGACGAGAATAGCTGCAGAGCCTGGCTTTTTACGATTCTTCGAAACCATTTTCTAAAGGAGAAAAAGCAGCTGTTAAGACGGCCTTACTTAGATGACGGCACAAGTTATCTTGACTATATGAAAGATGAACAGAGTTCCGGCTTTGTTGATCGACTCATTGAAAAGGATGCAAACAAGAAATTGCACCGGGTTTTGGCCAGCCTGCCTGAAAAGTTTCAGTCGCCACTGATCCTCTACTATATGGAAGAGATGACTTACCAGGAAATATCTGAATATATTGATGTACCCATAGGAACAGTTATGTCACGGCTGGCAAGAGGAAAAAGATACTTGAAGAAAGGACTTTTGCAGAAATCAGCGGGACGTAAAATTAAAGGGAATATTATTCAGATACTGGGATTGAAAATATAGCCTGCTGGAGGATTTTATTATGGACTGTACAGACTTTACCTCCTGGCTGGAAAACCGGGATACGCATGATTGTTCGGAAGCGGACAGGGCCTTGAAACATGCAGCTCATTGTGCTACGTGCAAGGATATTCTGCAAAAAGATGAAGAACTTGATCTGTTTATTGCCAAGATGTTTCGGTACCAGAAATTTGATGAGCGAATGTACTCTCAAGTTGATCGTACTCTTGAATCGTCACCGGGAAAGAGAGGAATAAAAGGAGGAATAGCAGCGGCCTTTGCTGTCATGGCTGCAGTCGCTATTTTCTTTGTTATCACTCCAACACCTGGAAGTTTCAGCTCCCTGAGTGAGCTGGGACAGTATGTCGCTCTGGACCATAAGGATCATGGTCGAACCTTACCTCTTTATGAAAAAATTCAAAATATAGAGAAGTGGTCACAGGATAATTTAAATTATTCCTTTCAGGTAAATGGACTACCGGCTGAAAATATGAAAATGGTGGGGGGGCGAATCTGTAATATCAGAAACTGTAATTTTGCTCATCTCCTTTACGAGGATAGTAAGGATTTGTATTCACTGTTTGTCGTGACGAAGGATGAAATCGGGTTTAGCATGGAACCCGGTCGTATCTACGCTCTTACAGTTGACGGAGTAGAGCTTCGTATCTGGCAGCGGCAGGAAATGGTATATGCTCTCACCGGATAATGCCGGACAGGGCTATACTATCTATCCGAGTTGGAAAAACATACCAATCTGGTATACCGCAACAGCGGCTAAAAAGGCGAAAAATGTATTAAAGCATATGGAAAAGAAAGCCCATTTCCACGATGACTCCTTCGCAATACAGACAACAGTAATGAAACATGGTGCATAGAACATGATAAAAATAAGTGCGGCGACAGCAACTACACGGTTCCAGTTGCTGTCGTTTTTGAGTCTTTCACCTAGAGATGCAGGTTCTTCAGCATCGACTTCTCCCATCGAATAAGCCGTCCCCAGGGTGGAAACAATAACCTCTTTGGCAGCGAACCCGCCGATGAGTGCTATATTTGTGCGCCAGTCAAAACCGGCTGACATCGTAAGTGGTTCTAAGGCTCCACCAACTTTTCCTGCGATTGAGTTACGAAGAGCTGCCTCCGTTTGACTGTTATTAATTTCGCCAAGTTTGTCGGCCAGACCCTGTGTCTGACCTGAGAAAGTTTCACTGCCTTGGTCAAGAGAAGCGATTGTTTCCGGTGAAAATCTGGACAGAGTTTCCTGACGCTGCTCCTCGAAGACAGTTAGGTACTGGTCGTCTAATCCCGGGAAAGTCATGAGTGCCCAGAGCAGTATGGAAATACCAAGGATTACCGTACCCGCCTTTTTTATGTACTGGTATGTCCTTTCCCAGGTATGGATAATAAGACCTCTGAGTGTAGGGAAACGATATGGTGGGAGTTCCATGACAAAGGGGGTGGGTGATCCCCTTAAAATTGTTACGCGCAAAAATTTTGCAGCCAGCAGGGCGACCAGCCAGGCAAGTAAAGTAAAGAGAAACATGTACAGAGCTTTGTTTTCAGCGAAGAAGGCACCTATCAGTAAGGCCAGGACAGGAATTTTGGCACCGCAATTCATGAAAGGGACTGTCAGCATTGTCGCCATTCGTTCTTTAGGTGAGCGCAGTGTCCTGGTAGCCATTACTCCAGGTACAGCACAACCGCCGGCAATACCACCGGAAACAATAAAGGGCATGACTGAGGAGCCGTGGAGACCGAAAATCCTGAAAACTCTATCCATCATAAAGGCAACCCTTGCTAGATAACCAGAGTCTTCAAGGATGGCGATGCCAAAAAACATGAACATAATAAGCGGCACAAAGCCTAATATTCCACCTACACCACCGATGATGCCAGAGATTATCATCGATTTTATTAACCCATCCGGGAGGCTGTTTTCAATGACACCACCAAGCCAGCCGAAAAAAGACTCCAGCCAGGCAACCGGCATTTCGCTCAAACTGAAGGTGAATTGATAGAGGCTGAAGAGGACCAGAAACATGATGGCAGGTCCCATCAGGCGGTTTGTCAGCACCTTGTCTATTTTGTCAGAAGTGTATAGTCGATCGGCATCAAAGGTCCGTTTTTCGACACCTTGCCTTACAATCGACTTTATATAACCGTAGCGATGATCGGCGATGATCGCCTCAGGGTAGACATCCAGGGTTTTTTGGGTATGTTCAGTTGTTTTACTGACAATTTTTTCAAGTTTATTGGCAACATCACTGTTGTACTGCTGTCCTTTCTCAAGTATCTGCTCATCATTTTCAAGATATTTTATTGCCGTATATCTTGATGGATAGGTCTCTGTCAGAAAGTTGTGCTTTGAAATTAATGAGATCAGTTCAGTGAGTGTGGTATCAAGGTCTTTGCCGTAGGAAATATCCCGGGAAATCCAGGCTTTATTTTTTGATGCTGTATCGATTGCCGCCTCAAGAAGATCTTCTTTACCGAAACCGGATCTCGCAATTATCGGGACGATCGGAACACCGAGGAGAATTTCCAATTTTTTAATGTTGAGTTGAATTCCGCGGTCTTTGGCAACATCTATCATGTTAAGTGCGATAACTAGAGGAACTCCGAGTTCGAGAAACTGACAGGTGAGGTAGAGGTTTCTCTCAAGATTGGAGCTGTCGACGATATCAATGACAACGTCAGGCCTTTCATTTACCAGGTAGTCACGGGATACAAGTTCTTCCGCAGAATAAGCGGTCATCGAATAGGTTCCGGGAAGATCGGTAATAGTGATTTTCTCACCATTATGGTGGGTAAATCCTTCTTTATGGTCCACCGTAATTCCAGGATAGTTGCCGACATGTTGTCTGGCCCCGGTCAGTTGATTGAAAAGCGTAGTTTTTCCGGCATTTGGATTGCCGGCAAGAGCAATTTTGAGATGCATGAGATGTGAGTTTAGAGTTGTTGAGATTGGAGAGAGTTCTATCAGGTGTCCTGGACTTCGACTTGGATATGTTCGGCTTCGTTGTTTCGAAGGGTGAGAATACTGTTGAGAACGCGGATTGCTACAGGGTCCTTGAGTGGTGCCCGACCGCATACGGATATTCTGGTTCCGGGGGTTAATCCCATTTCCCGAAGCCGCCTTCCAAGCACTCCGTTAACTTTAATGGCCTTGATAACGCCACTCTGGTTCTTTTTCATATATCTTAAAGTTACAGTCTGCATGGCTTTACGTTTATCTCACTTAGTTATCTTTACTTTCACAATTTGAACTTGATGCCGGATCACATGAAGAGCAGCAACCGGAGCAGCAAGGCGTTTCATCGCTCTGTATTACACTTTTCCATTGTCTATAGAACCTGCGCCCGATGTAAAAACAGCAGCAAGCCACGATGAAAATTACGAATATTTTTTGGAACATATCTGTCTGGATAGTGTTAGTTGACCCTAATATTTGGGGCAAAATAAAAGAGCACTTAACTGGTGCCCTGAAAAATTCACACGCTCGTTACTACTATGTTTTCCGATAAAGATGAATCGAGGCTAATTGTACCGCCGTTAACTTTTAATAGACATTGGCTACCATCTTCAGCGCAGATTATATCAGCTACAACCCCGGGGTAAAGTCCCATGGATGCCATCCTGGCACATATCTTTCTGTCACCGTTGACTTTACAGACCTGCACACGTCCGGTACAATTTTTAAGAGACGCGGGGGCACCTCTACCAGCACAATTGTTTTTACCAAAACAATTTTTTACTCTCTCTCTAAAACAACATCCTGAATTTCTCCAGCGTCTGCCTGGCATCTATTCCCCCTTCCTATTTGTTTTAAATAAACCATACATCAGGTGGAGTCAATGTCTTTTTATGCCATGTTAATACTTTTAGGGTACCCTGATCTTTGATAGCGTCGCGTGAATTTTTCATCATCGTCTTTTTCGCGAAGACAGGGGCCTATAATATGTTGAAAATTCAAGTCCTTAATAAAGATATAATCTGATTACAAATGAAACTCGGCCTGACAA
>Ga0307987_1002260_pt1 | contig 10123 bp, 4 predicted proteins | sample EllFjometagen181_FD_203157 | JGI IMG/M metagenome (GOLD analysis project Ga0307987, IMG submission 203157) | Marine microbial communities from Ellis Fjord, Antarctic Ocean - #181 | ecosystem: Environmental > Aquatic > Marine > Unclassified | place: Southern Ocean | collected 2014-10-08 | reverse complement strand
CAAGCGCTATCCAGCCGGGGCCGTGGGCTTCCGGATCGGGCAGGGGCAGGTGGTGATCGAGGACATCAAGGCAGAGGGAACGCCCGCGAAGCTGGACAAGCCGTGGGCCTATGTGAAGCGCGATCCGAAGTCGCTGCCCTTCCCGCAGCTCCGCCACGCGTCCCATCAGAAGACGATCTGCGCCACGACGGACGCGGGCATCTACGAGGCGTTCCCCGATGTCTGCCGACTTGCCAACGGCGACCTGTATTGCGTGTTCTACGCGGGCTACGGCCATGTCTCCATACCCAACAAGACGCTGCCAAAGGGCGGACGAATCTGTAGTGTCCGCTCCACGGACAATGGCCTGACCTGGGGCAAGGCGGAGACCGCTATCGATCTGTCCGAAGACGACCGCGACCCCTCAGTGATGCAGCTCCCCGACGGCACACTGCTCCTCAACTTCTTCCAGGGCAAACCCATTCTGCGCACCTTCGTGGCCCGTTCCAACGACAATGGCAAGACCTGGGAACCCAATCCCGTGGCGGTCGATCCGCCGCCAGGCTTGGACCAGATCTACACATCGGCCCGGATTCTGCGTCTGCCCGACGGTGCGCTGCTGCTGCCGGTCTATGGTCGAACCAACGGGGTCAAGAACTATGTGTCGGCCATGATGCGCTCGACCGACAACGGCAAGACCTGGGGCGATGGAGTGATCATCAAAGACGACCGCTCGCACAATCCCGGCCACTGCGAACCGGCCCTGACGCGCATGCCCGACGGCAAGTTGGTCTGCCATCTCCGCCCCTGCATGTGCCAGACCACATCCACCGATGGCGGACGCACTTGGTCGCCGCCCGTGAAGCTCCCCTTCCCCGGCCACGCCGCCGACCTCCTGCTCACCTCGAAGAACATCCTGCTCAGCGCCCACCGCATCCCCGGCACCAGCCTCCACTACAGCCTGGATTTCGGCAAGACCTGGAGCAAGAACATCCCCATCGACCGGGTCGGCGGCGCCTATCCGAGCATGGTGGAGCTGCCGGACGGCAAGATCCTCTGCATCTACTACGAGGAAGGCGCGGGGTCCAGCATCCGCGCTACCCGGTTCCTGGCCACGGCGAAGGGGATTGTCTTCCTGCCATGGTAGAGAAGACAGAATTCAGAATTCAGGAGACAGGATTCAGGAGGGGGAGGAGGAAGAGAAAGAAAGAGCGGACTTCCTTCTGAATTCTGCACCAGGAGACAGGATTCAGAGAGGGAAATGCAGAATGGGGCTTGGACCGGTCGGGAGCTGAGTGGGGAGTGGGGGCGGTCCATCGGACGAATCGGTCGGATCGGACGAATCGGACTGAAGAAGTGCTGCCACTGCCCCGGCATCCATGCGGGGCCTCTGCGGCACGGGGTACTTGGTGCGGCGCGGACCTCTGTAGCGGTGCCGCCAGCAACGGCAGTCGCCTTGCGGAGTGGTACACCACACCGCAAGGCTGCATCGAGGGGTCTGGGGAGACGCGTCGAGGAAATGCAGAATGCAGAAGTGGGAAGGCAGAATGGGGTTCTGGCTGGTTGGGGCAGCTGTGGGGAGTAGGGGGCGGTCCATCGGACGAATCGGTCGGATCGGACGAATCGGACTGAAGAAGTGCTGCCACTGCCCCGGCGTCCATGCGGGGCCTCTGCGGTACGGCGGTACTTGGTGCGGCGCGGACCTCTGTAGCGGTGCCGCCAGCAACGGCAGTCGCCTTGCGGAGTGGTACACCACACCGCAAGGCTGCATCGAGGGTATTTGGTGCGGCGCGGACCTCTGTAGCGGTGCCGCCAGAAACGGCAGTCGCCTGGCGGAGTGGTACACCACACCGCAAGGCTGCATCGAGGGGTCCGGGGCTGGCCCCGTCTGGGTGCTTACTCCGCTGGCGGGGGAACCCAGGCGGGCGGGGTGAAGATGGCGCGCCGCTGGGGGGTGGGGCCGCGTGAGTAGTGGCGGGGGTGCCCGTTCACGGTGCTGACGGCATCGATATAGGGATCGACGGTGAAGTAGAGGTGATTGTAGTCCAGATTCAGCATGCCCTTGGCGGAGGACTGTGTCCAGAGGGAGGCCTGGGGCGAGCGGAACTGCATGGTGCTGTAGCAGTAGGACGTCTCCGTATCGGCCAGCTTCACGCCGCCGGTCTCGAAGCTGGTCCCATCCGCAAGGGTCACGCGGAACGAGTAGCCCCCCGGCTTGGGCACGGGCCAGGACATGCGGATATGCTGGGCCTTCGCCGCCGAGGGCCAGAAGACCCATGAGGGATGGTGCGATGTGTCCTTCTTCGGGGCCCCACCGACCAACGGCAACAGGCCATTCTCTGGCAGGCGATTGCCGCCCCCGGCTTTGGCCATTCTCACTTCCACGCCATCGCGCAATAGCGTAACGGAGGCGATCTGGCGGGAGTCGTTAACGGTGGCGATCAGGTGCGCCCAGAAGCTCTTGGCCTGGCGGCCGGCGCGGTCGAAGTTGCTCACCACCAGGATGGCGGTATGCCGATCACCACGAACGGGATCCCCACACCAGACCGGCGTCGCCAGGGCCGTCGCGGCATATCCGGCGCCACGCGCCTCTATCGTCACCCAGTCGCCGTTGGCGAGCTCCAACTCTTGGCTGGCCTCGAACTCGCGCTTGCCCTTGGCGTCGGGTAGCTCACGCGGCACACCATTGACCAGGAGCCGAACCGCTTTCAGCCCCTGGCGCGCCGCCGCGCGGATCTTGACCGTGTGCCGACCGGGGGCAACCTTGCCCCCGGGGCCTTGGTCGTCGATCTCGATCATGGCAAAGGCATCGCCAACCACGCCAATGGTCCGCCGGGCCCGCAGTTCGTTCTGCACGGCGGGCCACTCGAATGCGGCGGGGTGCACATAGGTCTGCGTGGAACCCACATCGCCACCGCCTTCGAGCCCCAGGTCGTTGGCACTAGCCACGCCCAACCGCCAGCCGCTACCCCAGAAGGTCAGAAGCTCAGCAAAGGCCAGATCGCGGTTTCCGCAGCCGATATCGAAGAGATCCGCCCCGAGATCTGCCGACAGGGACGCATGGGAGATTGCAGACACCGAGGTCATGTGATGAACGCGCGGCAGATTCATGGGATGGGTGTAGATCAGCGCTCCGCCTTGCGCATGTCCCTCGGCAATCACACTGAGTGCGGCGAAGGGGGTCTTGTTGTTGGCGCGCAAGCCCTTGGTACCCGGCGCGTTGATGTGCCCACACCAGTAGTCGCAACGCCGCTCATTGGCTAGGGACATGAGAAAGTTGGGGCGACTGGCCGCGACGGCCCGGGGGAGATCCTGATCGGGGTCGTTCGAGAGCGCCCAATCAAGACCCGAGGCGCGGCACATCAGCCCGGAGACCTCGTAGTCCCGCTTCCCCTTGGCGTCGAGAGTGGCGACCTTGATCCGGTGCTTGGGACCGTGGTAGGAATGGAAGTGCGTGTTGCCACCCAGCCAGCCTTGGGTGTCGTACCAGCGGGCGAGCGTGACAGTCAGCGTGTAGTCTCCGGCCGACGCCACGGCAAACGGCTTGGCAAAGACATTCCAGCGCCAATCGCGTTGCGCGCGCAAGCGGCAGCTCCCGGCTGGGACGACGGTGGAGAAGGCTCCCTCCGCCGAGAACTCGCCGCGTTTGCTCATGCCCTTGCCGACCGGATCGATGGGCTTGCCATCGCCGCCGGCCAACGAACAGCGAGCTGGCAGCGGTTGCCCCTGCTCATCCTGGAGACGCACCTGAAGTCGGGCCCGGCCACGCGGCAGTCGCCGCACTTGTACCCGGACCTCGTCCAGATCGCCATCGTACCACCCCAGCCAGCCATCGTGCGCGCCTAGGCAACCATCGCCATGCCCGGTCGATTCCGTCTGGTGGGGCATGGCCGACTTCCCGGCCGGCTTGCCGTCGCAGAGGAACTCGACCCCGCCCTTGCCATCGTAGACGATCGCCAAATGGTGCCACGCCTTGTCGGCCAGGGGCAGGGGCGCAGAATACACGCTACCGAAGTCTCCGCCCTTGTCGGACTTGCGGTGTTTGAGGTGGGCGACCCACTTGCCGTCCTTGCTGCGGAGCACGAGCACATAGAAGCGCCGGTCCAGAGAGAGCGCCACCCCACCCCGGCGCGGGCGAACCCAGGTCTCGATCCGGAATGGTGTCTGCAGGGAGAGCCCCAGCGGGAACCCGCCGATGGTCACTTTCGCCTTGCCTGTGAAACTCAGACCACCGCCAAAGCGCCCGTCTGTCGCCGTTGCCCCCGTGCCCTTGATGGAACGCTTCGCATTCGCAGCATCCGCCAGCGCGGCGGGGCTGTCCAGATGGAGCAGGAGAGCAGTTTCCCGGTCCACCCCACCGACCTTGTCGAAGGGCCAGACCGGCGGCGCGGGCTCGCCCGGGGGGGCCTCGCCACCCGCGAAGTCTCCAGTCCGGACCAAGTCGGCCTTGGCCCCGTTCTCGCCACCCATCTCAATCAGCACCCCGGCGCTGAGCGGGAGAGAGAGGGCAATACCGATGGCCAGGAGTCTGGTGGAGCGGAATAGTTGGGTATTCATGGACGGTCCAGGCTAGGCGCGAGTGGCGCGGATCTAGGCAGTTGGTGATGCTATACTGTCGGGCAGGGACCGCAGACGAGATTCCCGCAACGCTCGCTGAAGGCGAGCTATATGCCAGCCCAGGGGGAACCCCTGGGATAGGACCCCGACCGAATTCCGCACGCTGAAGGCGTGCAACATGACTGGAAGGGGCTGTAGCGTTCAGGCATTCCCTGTGGCTCGCGTTGCCGCTTCGCTGCTGCCCTTGGGGCAGCCCGTCTCCCTTGGGTCGGCTCAGCGAGCAGACTTACGCTCGCAATGCCACGGACCCCAGCGATGCTCGCTGGGCTGGCATATGGCTCGCCTTCAGCGAGCAGGGGGAGTTGCTCGCTCTTCGGCTCGTGGGAGATTCTCATAGACACACGTTGGAACACTTCTGGCTCCCTGAGTTTACGCCCTACCAGACTAGCTGCGGATGCGGGCGAGGAGGAGGTCGCCGATGTATTGGATGCGGTTGTAGGCGGATGCTCCCCGGTCGGCATCGGCAAAAAACGGCATGTCCTTGGTGTAGCCGGGAATGCGCTGCTGGAGCCATTCGCCGGTGATCACCCAGGCTTCGTCGGGAGTGACGTTGAGGGTGCAGAAGTTGCCCATCCGCGACCCGTTCTCGGGGATCACGACGCGCTCCGTATCGCGCAACACGCAGCACCGTTCGGGATCGACTTCGGCAATGTAGAGCGGCGCGCGGCTACGCACAACGCCGTTGTTCAGCTCGCTACGCCGGGTGTAGACGAGGTGCAGCGAACCGTTGAAGGCCAACCAATGCTGTTGGGTGTTGTAGCTGCCGAGCTCCTCACCGTTGTCGAAGCACCAGGGCTGTGGATCGCTGAAATGGAGCCCATCATCGGAGTGGGCCACATAGCCACGCAGGTCGTTGCGGATGGTCAGGTAGTAGCGGTCTCCAAAACAAACGAGAGAGGGTTCGTGCAGACCGCGCTCATCCCCGCAACGGAGCACGTTGCCGCGCTCGATGGCGGCGAGCGTCTCGCCATCCCACGCCAACTTAACCATGACGCTCTGCCCCACCTTGTCCGCGCCACGTAGAGTAGACGGAGAAAGGATGGAGCCGTCGGCCAGTTCCACCCGCTCGCAAACGTCCGAGGTGAAGAGCGATAGCTCCTCGGGCTGCTCAAAGAGATGGTGCCACGCGATGCGCTGCCAGGGCACGCAATCGCCGAGCTCCGGCTCCCAACGGGAGTAGATGAGATCGTAGACCAGGTTCCGCCCGCGACTGCGGGGGTGCCACACGGCGTGCATTTCGCCCTTGATCTGGGAGGTGGGAAGAAGGTCCTGCGAGAAACAGGTGCGACCGATCATCAACACCGTGTCGCTGGCAGTGTGGTAGAAGGGGGAGACCCAGGGCTTCTCGAAGAGGTCGTCAGCCAACGCGTTGACCTGGAGCGCTTGGCTCTCGGCGGGGTTGCTCCAGCGCTGGCCGAGATCGCGGGTCCAGGTGTAGTGATGGGGCCCCATGTCACACCCGGTCAACTGAGCGGCCGTGACCATGACCTGGGGCACCGCGCCATTGCGGCCGGCGGGGACCAAGGTGGCATTGGGCTCGAACCAGCACTCGTTGCGCTGGCGACCATGGAAGATGACTTCTTGGGTGATGGAACCGATCATGGGGAGTGCCTACTTACGAACAGTGATGGTGAAGTTCTGCTCGGCCTGGCCATCAAACTGGGTCTTGACGGCGAGCTTGACCGGGAACGTGCCGGGCTTGTCCGGAGTGCCGGCGAGGGCGCCGGTCTTCGCGTCGCAAGTCAGCCACTTCGGGCCAGTCGCGAGGGCAAAGGTCAGTTTCTCCTCGTTGCAGAGACTGTGCGTGGGCTTGGTGTAGCGGTGTTGCGCATCGCCCAGCGAGCGGATGCTCTGCGGTCGATAGGCGTAGGGCCGACGAACCTTGGCCGACGTGACCGGAGCCGTCCAGATGTGGGGATGGGGCAGCTCGGCGAAGTCGGAACAGATACTCTCCGTGCCATTGGCATCCACCGCCACCACCCGGTAGTAGGCTCGATTCATGTTGTCATGGGTCGGCTTGGGCGAGCCAATGAGCAGGGACGTGCCCGCCGTGGTCCCCAAGTAGTTCGCGGGAACCGTGCCACGCGCAAAGGACGTGTAGGGCGACTTGTGCACGGAGAAGCCCTGCTCATCGGAGCCATAGACATCGTACCGAACCGGTCGTTCGCCACGTGGGTTCGCCTGCCAGTGGAGCAGAATGCCCTGCGTGGTCAGCTCGTGGCGGACCTTGAGCGGTACGCGCGGGCCTTGCCAACGGAAGCTCCAGGTCGGCCCCCAATCGCTCCAGGCACCAGCCTTGTCGCGCACGCGGACACGCCAGTAGTAATCGGTATCGGGCGCGAACATGCCGGTGTAGGGAATCAGCCAGGAATTGTCCCTGATGACCACATCGTAACCGGGGCGGAAGGGGTAGCGGAAGTCCTTGCGGGTACTGACCCGGATGTGATAGACCCCCGCCTTCGCCACTTCAGGCCAACGGAAGGTGAGTTGGGAGTCCCGCACCGTCTTGCCATTCGGCGGATGGGTCGGCTGCGGTGGGGTCTGGAGCAGTCGGTACCCCTTCGCCTCCTGCCACTCGTGGGTGATCGTGACCTCGTGCGGTCCCTTCTGCAGATCGGTATAGCGGAAGGTGTTCTTGCCGACTTGAAGCCGCGGCAAGGAGAACGGCGCGGTCATGATGTCGGTCGTAATCTTGAGTGACTTGAGATTGGCCCCGTGCCGCGCATCGGCAGAGGCGAGAGAAACAACCAACCCGTAGGTCTGGGCCACGGGCGCAACGCGAGTCTCCAGAGCCTTGTCCAGGGATGCCTCGCAGAGAATCTCCCCCTTGCCGGAGCCTTCCCAGACGCGCTTGAGCTTCTTGCCGTCGAGGGTGAGATCAATGGCGAAGCGGTCGGTCTCGGCGAGGCCGGCAAACTCCGCGCGGACCGCGCCGCCGCAGATGGCCCATGGGATGGAGATCTGGTACTTGAGCAGCGCCTTGGCGGAGCCCCCGGCCAGCCTGGCCCCAGGGACCGTGGCCGGGACAATGTCCTGCTCCCCAGCAATGCCTTCCTGGTACTGCTTGGCGTCGAGGCGAGGCTCGTAGACGAACTGCGAATTGCCGTAGAAGGGCGGGCGCTTGTCCCACTCCTTGCTGTGTGCCACCCACTTGCCCACGTTGTCCCAGCGGAACTCGGCCCGTTCGCCAGGACGGAGCGTGTAGCTCATCTCGTGCCCGCTGACGGCCTTGTAGTAGCTCTTGTCGTCGTTGCCAAAGAGCGAGGTGGCGGTTTCACTGCTCCGCCAACTGCCGAACACCGGGCCGTAGTGGACCTCGCGCCGAGCCAGATCATGGTCGCGGACAATGGCGCTGCCGCTCACCGGGTGGTCGCTCTCACGGTCAAGGTAGAAGACATCCTGGTCGATGTCGAGGAACTGCAGCTGGTTGTTCACCACCGCTTCGCACTGAACATGCCCGTACAGGGAATACACGGTGGGATCGATGGTGTATTTGGGCTTCCCCAGACCGGCCTTCTTGAAGAGCGAGCAGCCGCATTTGCCCATGTCATCACAGAGCTCCAGGCCGTAGGAGTTGAACATGCGCACAGGGTCGTGGAACTCGTCGTTGGGGTAGAGCGGCAGGCAGTGGTAGCGGACCTGGCGCATGCTCTCCCAGATACAGAGCGCCTTCTCCTGGTCGTTCTTGGCACCCCGCGTGAAGTCGGCCACGAGCGCGTCGAAGGTGCTCCAGTCTCCCCTGCCGTTGGCGATGAGCTTGGGCCAGCGAACGGGAGTGTCGCCGGTATTCGCGATGGTCAGCTTGAGATTGGGCTGGAAGACCACAGTGATGTTGCCATGGGAGCGGGTCGTGGTGTTGTCCATATCGAGCACGCCGCCCAGTGTGAGTCCGTATTCGTGGTCTGAACGGGTGATGACTTCCACATGCTTCATCGGCTCGCCTCCGATCTCTTTCAGGCCACCAAGCGCACTGTCCGGATTCACCGAAACCACCTCGTACTTCCGCCCATTGGTGCGTGGGTCGGAGTTGTCCGAGGCGGAGAAGTAGAGAGTCTGGCGGACCCAGTGCGAGTACCGGCCCTTCCCCTTCTCGCGGATATCGGCGTGGAGCGCCGCCCGCGGCCCCAACTCCTTGCCATTCTCCAGCACGCGAATGCCGGACTTGGCCTTGGTGATCTTGTCGCCGTCCTCACCGAAGTCCATATGGCCCTGGTATGAGAACCCCGTCCCATGGGTCATCATGTCCGGCAAGATGGTGAACCGCTTGAGCTTGGCGAGATCGGCTGGTTGCGCCATCGCCAGGGACAAGGCGGTGGTGAGCAAGAGGAACATGCCACGTGGTTTCATCAGCTCGGACCTCCAGGCGGGACATAAATGGCATCACGATACGGGCCGCCACGTGACTCAAGTCTGCGACGGCACGGCTCACTGTAAGCGAGCCACAGGTTAGCCCAGCGAGCCTCGCTGGGGCTTCCACGGGGAACATAGCGCGGAATGCTCGCTGTAGGCGAGCTACAGCAGAACGAAAGGCACCGCCCCTGCTGCACGCCCACAGCGTGCACGCGACTACCTCGTCTCCGGCTCTGCTGGAGTCTCCTGGGGGGGGAGCGCCAGTCACTGGCTCAGACGCGCCGGGAGCGCTGGCTTCCAGCCGGCATCTTCCTCCCCCGCCCTCGGGCTGGTCTCCGGGCCATGCCGCACCACCCAAGGCTGTCACACCTCCCAGACGAGTAGTCGCTGGCTCGATGAGCCTGCGATCCGGGGGAGTCGTTGCATGGCAGCAGAACCATGGCCTTCCCCGTTGGGACTGCGGCATGGCGTGGGACAAGAGGAATCGCGCGCTCATCGAGCACGCGACTACCTCGTCTCCGGCTCTGCCAGAGTCTCCTGGGGGGAGCGGCAGTCACTGGCTCAGACGTGCCGGGAGCGCTGGCTTCCAGCCGGCATCTTCCTCCCCCCGCCCTCGGGCTGGTCTCCGGGCCATGCCGCACCATCCGATGCTGTCACACCTCCCAGACGAGTAGCATGAATGATCGAGGCCAGCGAATCGGGAACGTCGCGAAGCACGCGCGGCTAGAGGTCGTCGCGTGCATCCGGCGCGTTAGAAGACCTTTCCATGTCGGTTCCTGGTCCCAAGCACCAGAAATCATCCGCGATACCTGCCCTCGCGAGCATCTCGCCAGCTCTCTCAAAATCAGTGTCATAGTGGGCGCTATGGCAATCTGAACCGATGCTGAGACAGACTCCCTGCGCATTGAGTTCGGCTAGGTACTCCAGGTACCGAGAGGCAAATCCGCTGGGATAGAGCGAGTTCAGCAAGTTGGCGCCGATATTGATCTCGACCGCCGTGTTGGACTCGATTGCCGCCGCGGCGAACTCGTCATGCATGGATCTCGGAATCACGCCGAAGTCATCAAACCACGGTTCGGCCGGGTAGTTCCCGCTGCTGTCCTTCCAGTGTCCCATCCACCACCATGGATGGGCGACAATGTCAACCAGTGGGTGGGTCGCCAGAAACATGTTCTGC
>Ga0307987_1002259_pt1 | contig 10124 bp, 8 predicted proteins | sample EllFjometagen181_FD_203157 | JGI IMG/M metagenome (GOLD analysis project Ga0307987, IMG submission 203157) | Marine microbial communities from Ellis Fjord, Antarctic Ocean - #181 | ecosystem: Environmental > Aquatic > Marine > Unclassified | place: Southern Ocean | collected 2014-10-08 | reverse complement strand
CCTTTCATGGCATTCCAGTTATATGAAAAGCAGTGTTCATACTGGTAGCCATGATGTTTTTGTATAAGAATTTCTGCTTCTATATTCCAACGATAAGTACGGCATATTTCCATCACCGGCCCATTAGCATATAACCCATCAAGAAGTAATATTATCGGCAGTCTTTTAAATGTGGCTTTTAAACGCTTGGCCAGGCGTTTGAATGCGCATTATCAGTGCTTGTTCGATTTGGTCCACATCAATATTGGTTAGCAGGCGCATCAGAGTGTCATTGTGCGGCAAACTTTCAATTACCCATGTGACACCTGCCCGGTTAAATTTTCAGAACACAGAAATTTACGGAAATTTTTAGCCAAAGGCTTCACAAAAATCTTTTTTGGACTTGTTTTATAAGTCTTGCCCTTGCGGACAAGGCCTTGCCCTGTGGTCATACCAAGGCATTCCCAGCTCGAAGCCAGGTAAGAAGTACCATGATAAAGCTTTGGATCAACAAAGGTTTCCATTAAAACCGGACTAAATCCCCATTGCTGTTTCCAGTCTGATTGTATGCTGCGAAAGATCCGCCCCCATATGTGACTCACCAAATTCCTGACGTTCACCCATGGGAAAAGCAAAAATCGAGAATTATTAATTACCCATGCCAGATTCCTTAACCGTTGATTTTGAGCCCATCCTATCCATTTGTCTCTTACACCGATGGATTTTGAGGCCCCGGAAAATAATATGCATCCAACAATGTCCTGATCACTTTTAATAAAATAGCGTATGGTATATCCAAAAAATTTTTTATAGCCAAGATAGTGATATCGCAACACATACTCGTTCCACAGCTTAATATGTTCCTCAGCCGTTATAATTTCCAGATTCACATTGTTTATATCCCTTAGGTCACCAACTATTGCAGGTTGTGGATCTGTTTTGGAGGTTATTGAAATCTTAATTCTTTTTGGCTTTTTCGTTGCTCGTTTTACAGGAAGCTGCAAGACATTAATATCTTCCAGTTTTTCAAGCATTTTCATGCAGGCATCAATCTTGTTGGCACCTGCTGCCGTATGCCAATTCAAGTGTTCACAAATAGTCTGTGTCAGTTCCTTCCGACTTAAATTGGAAAATAGACTGACTGTTTCCTGAATCTCATTAATTTCCTGGTGGGTAATTGGCCGACCACAACACACAAACGCTGGATTGTCTTTTTGATTCATAGCTGTATCCTTTCAGTTTAGTTATTTAAGGACAACGCTACATTACCAAAAACAAACACGGATGTCTTTAGTTTTTTTGCGATAAAAAAAAATAAAAATTTACCAAATGCCTTCCTATCATTGGCTTAAAAAAAACATGCGTCAGCCGTGATAATTATTCAAAAAACTCTTAACAAATATAAATTAAAACCCCAATTTCCAAAATAAGCAGGGTCCGTGAAATTTGCTTTATCCCCTATTAATCCGGTAAAATAGGTATCATGTTCAAGACATTTACAAGGAGGCAACCCATGGGAGGATTAGGTTCAGGAACGAGGCGAGGGCAAAAACAGGTAAGACCCATTGTGGAAGACCATCTAAATCTCAATATCTTAGATTTCAACAAAGAAGGTCTTCTGGAACCCGGAATGGATTTTAAACTTACCTATTCCAAAAACAATTGTGATCTCCACGCGGTATCGATAGCTGTGGGCTCGGACTCATTGTCTCTTCGGTACAATTACAATCAGGTGGCCATGAGGCAAGAAGTTCAGCTTTTCCGGACAGACTGCCATTACGGCGGCACACGGACATGGTTCCGATGCAGCCAATGCCATTCAAAACGGATCGTCCTTTATCTTGGCCCTGAAGGCCTCTGGAGCTGCCGGCAATGTTTGGGCCTCGCTTATCGTGTTCAGGCGCTCAATGCCCACGAAAGGCATTTGTACAGGGCAGAGAAAATCAAAAGGACAAAGCTTAAAATTATCCCTGGAACCGGGGCTTCTGTAACAGAAAGACCTTTCAGGATGAGGCGGAAAACCCACATGGATATTGTGGGAGAGATTCTTGAACACCAGCAATTGTCCCACCAACTTTTCATGGCCTGGTTTAATGAAATCGTTAAAAAGGCTGATAAGGCTATTTAAAGCCCTGATTGGTAAGGATTACGGAAAAACATCATTATGCCAGCCCGGCTTCTTTCCCGCCTTGATATTGGTTGTATTGAAAATATCTATAGTTAATATTTATTTTTTCGATACAACGCGGCTCCGCACGAGATTTTTATCATTTTACGCGACCTGCGTCCCAGTAACACACCGCCAAACCTTTTCAAAACCAGGCTCTTTGCCTGCCGATCTTGTCCGATCCCGGGTCACGGCAGCGGCATTTTCTGGCTGTGTTAATATTGAGAGCTTGGCTGCGGTTTGATTTCCGGTAAGGAACGCCTTGCTGCAACTTTATATCTACGAAAAAATTTCTCATCCCTGGCGGTCTGTCAAAAATTTAGGATTGTGAAATCCTTTTAGCCTTGGTCCAGCTGTAATTTTTATATATTGGTAAGTGTAATCTGGAAGAATGTCAGGAGATGATCCTCGTGGCTTATATAATTGAATTGAAATTTCGATTATGAAAAACCTGGCTTACCATATATAGGGGTGCTTAAGTTTTGTTTGGACTGAGCCTTAATAATAGTCCACTCCTTTAATTGGACATTACTGAATCTTATAGAGATCAAATCAATATTATTCATTTACATGTGTCTGTATTTTCATTATATTTTATAAGCACAAGGACTTCTTATCGACAACATCCACCAGTGAAGAGAAAGGAGACCCATATGAACACACCTCAAATAAAAATTCGGTTAATGGAAGATGAGGATTTCAATTCAGTTTTAAGAATTGATGAAAAGGTACTTGGAATATCACGCCGTGAATACTATGAACAACGATTTGAAATGTTGTTTAAATCCGGGGAGTATATACCCACTTCTCTTGTGGCTGAAGATGACAATGGCAATGTTGTTGGATTTATAATGGGTGAGCTTTATATTGGTGAATTTGGAATCACATCTGAAGGTGTATCATTGGATACTGTTGGTGTTGATCCTGATTGTCAAAGACAAGGCATCGGTGAACAATTGATGAGTGAGTTTGTTGATCATTTGAGGGAACTTGAAGTGAAAAAAATCAATACTTTAGTGGATAAGAATGATGAACAAATGATGCGCTATTTTAATGCCAATCAGTTCGAACCCTCAAAAAATATTATTAATTTAGAACGCAAAATTTAATTTATAAATTTGTATGATGCGGCAAACAATATAAGGAATTCTGGCAGGTAATATCAGAAATTTAAAACTTTTAATTTAAATAAAAGCCACTCTATATATTATAAAAAACACTCTGGAAGAATGTCCAGAAATGATGCCTGCGGTTCATATATTTGAATGGAAAGTTCTATTCTGGAAAAGCATAAGACACCAGATATAGTGGTTCCCAAATTTCGGTAGGACTGAGCCTTGAATACATATAATCGCTGTAAGATTCTGGACGGTTTCAACACCCTTTATTTAGGGCTGTATCTTAAAATTTCATTTACTTATTTCATATGTGATGGCAGCCATAGAGCAATGTCCTGAAACATAAAAACCAAAATGATACCAACAACAAGGATTATTACAAAGGGGGTAACACTTTTTATGATAAAAGACAGGGGTTCATCAACAATCCCTTTAACTGTGAATATATTGAGTCCCACCGGAGGAGTTAGCAATGCAGTTTCAATGAGCATCATCAATATAACGCCAAAGGCAATGGTGTCGATGCCCAGAGCAGGAAGCATGGGCGCAATGACAGGAACAGTTAGAACTGTTATGGATCCTCCGTCCAGGAACATCCCCAGGCAAAGATAGAGAATGACGATCATGAAAATAACTCCCCAGGTGGGCAGACCGGAAGAAATAATGAATTCCGTGAGGTTTGCAGGAATCTGGAGAAGGGTTATTACATTGGACATAACCAGTGCTCCCACCATAATCATGATGATCATTGTGGAAAGGATACTGCTGTCTATCAGGCATTGCATAAGGCCTTTCCAGTCCAATTTTCGAAAAATCAAGGCGCAGAAAAGACTGTAGATCACAAGTATCGCACCTGCTTCCGTTGGAGTGGCAACGCCGGTATATATGCTGCCAAGAACAAAAGCAGGGCCAAGAATTATGATAAAAGATTTTTTTAGTGAGACCAGACGCTGGGTCCAGGTGAAGGAGATGGCCTCATATTTATTGCTGATTTTGCAGGAAATTATGATATATATGCTGAACATTGAGACCAGCATGATTCCAGGAATAACACCGGCCATGAAAAGATCTCCCACGGATGTATCGGTTAGAAAACCATAAACAATAAATCCAATGCTGGGCGGAATGATTAAACCCAGGCTGCTGCCGGTCACTGTGCCGATAACCAGTTTTTTATCGTAGCCCCGGTCCAGCAGCGGTTTCATGGCAACAAGGGTGATAATAGCGGTGACTGCTGTGCTGGACCCTATCATGGCTGCAAGAATTCCTCCGGTGATGCAGGTGCCCACACCCAGGCCGCCGGGCATCCAGCCAAGCCATTTGCTGCTCAAGTCATATATCTGCTCACCAAGCCCGCTCCTGGACAGGATCAACCCGCCAAGGGTAAACAAGGGTATGGCCAGTAAAATAAAATTAGTAGCTGTATGCTCGGCCACTATGGGCAGGGTATTTAAGCCGGAGATACTTCCATGGAAGAACAAGAGGCCTGTAATGCCAACCAGCCCCAGGGCAAATGCTATGGGCACCCCCCAAAACAGGAGTGCCAGTGCAAGGATAAGAATGCCAAGGGACTGGCTGAAAAAATAAACAAGGATTCCTGCAGCAGCCGATAGTACGAAAAATAGCACCATTCGACCCGGAGAAACCAATGGTGACTCAGATGATTTGTCAGGATTATTTTTCATCCAAAAGATTCGGGTCTGAATTTTTCTTATGAATTGAATAACGCTCAGGGCCATGCCGCTGGGAATTGCGAGAAAAACAAGCCACATGGGGTAGCGGAAAAGCCCCTCGCTCATGGAATTATATTCAACAGCTTCCATGAAATGGGTGAATCCATAAATACCCAGGGCACAGATAAATAAAAGAGATGCAAGATCAGTGGCCACACCAACGGCTTGTCTGGTTCGTGGAGGCAATTGGGTAACAAATATATCGCAGGCAACGTGTTTGTCCGATTTTATACCATAGGGAACAGACAGAAAAGTGAACCATATAAATATCAGAATTGAAATTGCCAGAACCCATGAAGTTGGCTGATCCAGAAAGTGTCGTGAAAATGCCTCAAAGGACATAAATAACGCCACACAAAGCATCATAAGACCTGCCAACAGAGCAAATGCATAGGAGATGCGATCAATCAGCAGTCCTGGGCCCTGGCCCGGGGAAACTATTCTTTCATCCATTTTACTTCCTTACTAACAGCAGTTAAAGAATTTTGACAATAGTTATTTTGATCCTTCCAGCAGACCCCATAGTTCCTGGTATTTATCACCAAGCTGTTCCTTTGCAAACTCCTTCATAACAGGTTTCACTGTGTCAACAAGTTTGGTTTTCTGTTCACTGGAAAGCTCAATGAATGACTTTGCTTCAGCTTTTAGAAAGACAAAATCCTCTTCCCGCTCTTTGGCAGCGAAATCTCTTGTCCAGGCTTCATATTCTTTGGCTGTTTCAGATATTATTTTTTGATCCTCTTTTGAGAGTTTTTCCCAGGATTTATTGTTAATCACCAGCCACATACTAAAATAGGGTATGGTCGGGTCAACGGTCAGATAAGGAGCCACTTCATAGAGTTTGCTGCGCCGCCATCTGGAAACTCCTGAGCCAGCTCCCTGGATGGTCCCACGCTGCAATCCTGTATAAATTTCTTTTGAACTCAGGCTGATGGGAATAACTCCCAGTGCCTTGTACATGGTTGCCATGGCAGTTCCGGACGTACGCATTTTCAGTCCCTTGAAATCCTCAACACTAGTAATGGCCTTGTCTCTGCATCCAAGCAAACTTGTCCCAAAGGACCATGCAGCAAGAAGCCTGCCGTTGAAATACTTTTCGAATTCAGCTGAAGCTATCTCTCGGGTCCTGGGGTTATCAAGAAATCGATAATAATGTTCATAACTGTCCCAGCAACCCATGGCACCAAAAGACCCTACAAATTCCAGCACTGGCGATCGGCGACCTACCAGAGCTACATGCAGAAGGCCGATATCAATCTGGTTTTTTGACATAGCGGGCATGATGGATTTTGCATTGTATAAAGATCCAGCCCCATAGTGTTTAATGTTTATTCTGCCTTCAGTTTTTTCTCCTTCAACAGAAATGCCCTGGGATCTGTTGTATTAGGTTTAAAAATAATTACGTTCCAGGGAACGCAGGCGATCAAGGCCGATGATACGATTGAACTCATCAAAGGAGACCATCCTGTCATTAAATCCTTCTGTGGTCCCGGTGGCAGACAGTTCCGTCATCAGGTCTTTTACGACCTTTGTTATTGCATAGGTGGCAGCCACCGGAAAGACAACGGTGTTGTACCCGATTTTTTCCAACTCAAGAGCAGAAAGTAAAGGTGACTTACCCCCTTCTATATTATTGGCAAGGGTGGGAGCATCTATCTGTGCTGTAATCACCTGCATCTGTTCGATGGTGGTGGGGGCCTCCACAAAGATCAGATCAGCACCGGCTTCATGAAAGAGATTTGCCCTGTCAATTGCATCTTCCAGCCCATTGACAGCCAGGGCATCGGTTCGGGCCATAATAATAAAATCATCATCGATCCTGGCATCCACGGCTGCTTTTACTTTGGCGATCATTTCCTCTTTTTCAATGACCTGTTTATCAAGCATATGGCCGCATCGTTTGGGGAAAACCTGATCCTCAATGAACATTCCGGCTGCGCCAGTTTTTTCAATCTCTCTGACTGTTTGTCGAACATTCAGCACGCCTCCATGGCCGGTGTCGCCATCCGTGAACACAGGGATATCTACAACGTCAACAATTCGGTGAATACATCCGACCATTTCGGTCAAGGTCAAAAAAGATAGATCAGGCTTGCCCAGGAGTGAGGCACTGGCTGAATAGCCGCCCATGGTTAAGGCCTTAAACCCTGCCTGCTCCACAATTTTTGCAGTAAGTGTATCATGGGCACCAGGCATAACCAGGATGCTGTCTTCAAGTATATATTTTTTGAGTAAGCTTGTGTTTTTCATAGTTTGGAATTCCTTTGTTTGCTCACAGTAAACCTTTTGGATAAAAAAAATCACTCCCCACATAAAGGGTTGCAAAAAACCACCAGCACTTTAGCCTGTTTTGAACCAATACTGCGGGTCATATGAGGACGATTGGAATCAAAATACATGGCATCACCAGCCTCAAGGATATATGTCTGGCCATCATAGTAAAATTCACTGGTGCCTTCCAGAGTATAAGCCAGTTCCTGACCTTCATGCATAAGAGGTTTGGGAGCGAACTGCTCACTGACGGTAACGATGTATGAATCCATAAACCGATTTGATTTGTCAAAGGAAAAAGATTCATAAACAGAATCAGGTGCAGCACCTGTATGTGTTAAGGGATGACGATCTCTTGCCCTGACCAGGGAAAATTTTTTCTGTTTTGCCTTGGGCTCCTCTCCGGTTAAGAGAGAGACAGCATCTATTCCAAGACCAAAGGCTATTTTGGTCAAAGTTCCAAGGGTTGGAGTTTTGTCCTGGTTTTCTATCTGGGATAAATAGCCCTTGGAAAGACCCGTGACCCTTGCCAGTTGATCAAGTGTCCATTCACGTTCAAGCCTTTTAGCCCTGATACGGATTGCAATCGCTTTTTCAAGATCCCGACTTTTCTTTTTAATCTGTGTTTCATTCATGATGATTATGTTTACTGTTAGTAAATATAAAAATCAAGATTTTTTTTGGAAAGCTCCATTGCCATCAAATTTTAAACCTACCTACCAGCTTTTCAGCAAGCCCGGAGAGTTCTTCTGCATTCTGGTTGGCCTGGGCACTGGAGTCACCTATCTCTTGAACCGACAAGTTGACTTCTGAAATATCATTGGAGGTAGATAATCGCCCTTGACCATTCAAAGGTCAATTATAATTTTGTTACGTGAAGTTGGAGACTAACTTGATTTTTGTTCAGATCCCAGGAATGATTTTTTAAAATCCGTTAAAATGTGATCTATATATTATAAAAACCACTCTGGATAAATTGTTTGTGAGAGTGTCTTTGGGTACCAGTTTAATGGGGGAGGGTTATAACTTCGGCCATATTTAACAAAGCATAAACAAATGAATTATACTATCAATCAGCTGGTGCGAGCATTGTATCAGACAACCTGTAAAAGCCCTTGAGATTTTCCAACCAGTAGGCATGAAATACAACATGGTCACTGTTGAAGGATAAGACTTGTTGTCTTTTCTCTGATGAATAAATTAAATGAATTTTTCCTGTATTTTCAACTTGGTAAACCATAGCGGTAAGGTCATCGTTGAGAACGATGAGATCTCCGTTTTTAAGATCATTTTTATTCACTTCCTTTATATTACGTAAGAGATATTTCATGGGCAGATACTCTTTATAAGACAACCCGGCTTTTTGAGCTGCTAAAGAGTAGATGGAAAAGAACAGGTGGGAATTGTCAGTTGTTCCTGATTGTTGAGGATTTTCTCCAAGTTTATAGGGAATACCAATAAACCGTACAGCGATCGGTGGAATGTTTTGTCTGAAAAGTCTTTTTTGTTCCTCAAAATTAACATTTTCTTGTTCGATAGAGTTGTCATTTTTTTTATCATTTAAACCCCATACTGAAACTGCACTAAAAAGAATTAATATTACAATGATAAGATTCCTTTTCAATAATTTTTCTCCTTAGTAATGAAGGACAGATACGAAATATATAAAAACCTATGATAAAAAACAAACAATACACTTTGATCTGAACAGCATAGCAGAAAAAGTATTAATTTTCCAAAAAATTCTTCTCATTAATGAAAAAAGAATAATACTCTATAGCGCTCACATAAATTGATACAGTTTCGCTCTGATAAATTAATACGTTGGCTCACAGCAAGATCCACCCAGAAGATATTTTTCTAAGTCTTTTAAAATGTTTTTTATATATTAGTAACTTGAATTAGGAAGAATGCCCGGAGATGATTCTCGTGGCTTATATAATTGAATCGAAAATTCAAAATTGGAAAAGTGTGAGGTGCAATATGTGGGGGTGCCAATAATTGATCTGGGTTGAGTTTTACAAAAGCCAGTACACACACTTAAATACAGCCTCATTCTGGGTCATTATAGACACTATATAAGGTATGTAAATTCTCGGTTTCCCCTTTGACCAGAATCAAATCATCAATTAACGGAAGTAAATAATCATACTCAAATGAAAATACAATACGGAGTCCTATTCTACATGAAATAGCCTTTCTTAATCTTTTAAGTTCAGAAATTTCAAAATTTATTTTCGATAATGTGTAATAAATTAATGCGGTCCTGATCTTGCTGATATTTTCAATAATAAATTCAATACCGTATTCTTTCACGCAGTATATAAATGCCATTCTTTGCATCCATAACTCATTGCCAATACAGTCAGGAGTCCGGTTGGGACAATTCAATGCGATATCTTTTATAATATTTGAATCACATTTGTTTTTGGACAAGAATGATAAAGCAAAAAAAAGAGAAGGGAATATGGAATCGAAATCCTCCCAGTTTTCTTCATCATTATTTCCAAACCCCCAATCAATATAGGATTTTAAACTTTTTTCCGAATTATATGTTAAATCAGTATCCTGGACAAATGCATTCCAACTAGTTTCATTTTTATAAATATTAGGATCTGCGATTATATTTAAAAGCTCTTCAGAAAAATGGTTTTCAGGGCAGCTATCTCTTTTAGAAAAAACCTTGTTTATTAAAGTTGGGCCTAACACCGATTCTACAAAATTATAGAGCAGAGCATCGTGGCCATGAGCGATGAAGTGATCCTGTAAACGGCAAAAGATGGTATCAAGCGAATCTTCTAAATAAACAGAGGACTTAATTTTATTTATGATCCAAGTTAAATCCTCGACTTCCTG
>Ga0307987_1002258_pt1 | contig 10126 bp, 8 predicted proteins | sample EllFjometagen181_FD_203157 | JGI IMG/M metagenome (GOLD analysis project Ga0307987, IMG submission 203157) | Marine microbial communities from Ellis Fjord, Antarctic Ocean - #181 | ecosystem: Environmental > Aquatic > Marine > Unclassified | place: Southern Ocean | collected 2014-10-08 | reverse complement strand
TGCCCCTCCAGACCACCGACGGCTACGCCATGTGCCCCGCCCCCATGCCCGGTGGGGATATCGTGTTCTCCTGGGGCCAGCAGCGCATCAACGAGGACGACAACGAGATCCGACCGGACTTCGGGCTCTACGTCGTCGACGGTGTGCTGGACCCCGAGAGCATGGTGGAGATCATCAACGAGCCTGGGGTGGACGAGCTCGATGCGGTGGCCATCGTCCCCTGGCAGGCCGAGAACCTGCCGGTGGGCGTGGACTGGGCCCCCAGCGAGGACCCCAGGATCGACGACGGCAAGAGCGCCTACCTCACCTGCGAAGACGTCTTCGCCGACCTCCCCCTGGGCACCATGGAGCCCCTCTCCCCCACCCCAGGCTCCGTGTGGTCGGTGTGGTTCTGGGACGACACACAGCAGTTCGACACCGACGACAACCCCCGTCTCAACAAACAGATGCCCGAGTTTCTGGGGGAGGTCCCGGTGGCGGCCGACGGCTCCTGGACCGCCGAGGTGCCCGCGGACCGTCCCTTCTTCTACATGCTGGTGGGCCCCGGCGGCGTCGCCGCCCGCATGCGCTACAGCCCCACGGTCCAGGGTGAACCCCAGCAGGGACAGGACTACTTCGTCACCGTGCACGACTTCATGCGCCCCGGCACCTTCGGCACCTGCCGCGGCTGCCACGTCGGGCACATGCTCGACCCAGCGCTCACCCTCAGCGAAGCCCGCACCAACCTGGCCCGCCTGGCCCGGGTGGAGCCCCTGGGCGACGCCGTGGGACAGGACGACTTCGAGCGCGGCCCCGACCGCCTGGTGGACCAGCGCCTGCCCGACGACGACGACAGCTACGGCTGGGTGGACACCGCAGCGCTGACCCAGCTCGGCTTCGAGCTGTCCTGGGACGCCACCATGGGCCTGGACTCCCTGCGGCTCTACCCCCTGCAGGACGGTGGGGAGATCTCCCAGATACGCGTGCTCATGGGCACCACCGCCTTGACCCTGAGCGCCCCCTTCGACGACGCGCCACCCTACGTGGACATGAACCTGCTGGGCACCGATGGTGACAGCCTCGAGATCTGGCTCGAGGGCGAGCCGCCCCTGGGGCTGGGAGAGGTGGTGGTCCACGGCGATCTGCCCCGCAACCTCCCCGCCATGGATCTGAGCACACCCACGGATCTGATGCTGGACGACGACCTCCGCCTCACCTGGTCCGACGACGACGACCCCATGCTGGCGGGCTTCGAGCTGCTGGTCACGCCGGCGGGTGAGAGCGAGCCCGAGGTGCGAGACATCGGCCTCGTGTCGCAGCATGTGTTGCTGCTGAGCAGCCTGGAGCCAGGCACCGAGGTCTGCGTGCAGCTGCGGCCCTACGACCTGAGCGGCCACAGCAGCGACGAGGCCACCAGCGAGCCCGCCTGCCGCGGCATCCCCGCTCTGCGCATCGACAGCATCGAGCCCGCGCAGGCCCCCGTGGGGGAGCCCACCTGGGTGGAGATCCGGGGCGAGGGTTTCAGGGAGACCGAAGACTTCATGCTGTCCATCTGTGACTTCGAGCTGTTCGACGTCCGCCACACCGACGACCACACCCTCACCGCCCTCACCCGCCGAGACCGACCGGCCGAGCCGGGGAGCTGTGACGTGAGCGTCAGCTACGACACCGGGCTTCACGCGGTGATCGAGGCCGCCTTCGGGTTCGTGGAGGGGGAGTGAGCCGGCAGCGGGTCTCCTGAGGGCGCTGGCGGCTCCACAGCGCCAAGCACGACAGCCACGCCGGGATCTCGGGACACCCCGCCGGAGGACCCTGAGAGAAAGAGAGCCCACGTTCACCGTAGAACGTGGGCTTTCCATGGTCCTGCCGCCCTCGGCACGGCTCTTGCACCACCGAGGGCAGCGCTTCACAGCGCTCGCACGACGACCAGAGGGGGGGACTGGACACGACGCGGGGGGCCCGGGCACGGGAAGGCGCCTGGGCCCTCCCACTTCGTGGAGACGACTAGGGCACCAGCGGCTTGGCCGTGCGGGCCGTGAGCAGATCGATGATGTCCTTGGACTCGTACAGCGCCTTGCCGTCGACCACCAGGCAGGGGGCCTGGGCCTTGCCGCCTACGGCGACGAGATCGGCCTTGGCCGCCTCATCGGTGCTGATGTTGCGCACCGGGAGGTCCAGGCCCAGGTTCTTGCGGGCGTACAGGGCCCAGCGGGAGAACATGCAGCCATCGCGGACGTACATCGTCGCATCGGCGGGCAGCCCCGGGGCGGCCGCGGTGGGGCCGGGCAATTCGGCGTCGAAGTCGGCGTCGATGGCTTCACACTCGGCCACCAGCGCCTCGATGTCCCGCTTGCCGCCAGGACCAACGCTAGCGACGAAACGAACGGTCCCGGCAGCGTCGATGATCACGGTGGCGCGATCGGTGATGCCCGGCTCGGACAGGAAGAGCCCGAAGGCTTCGGCCACCGCGCCCTTGGGGGCGAAGTCGGCCAGCAGGGGCATGGAGATGCCACCGAGCTGCTCGGCCCAGGCGCCGTGGCAGAACGTGCTGTCAACGGAGATCCCCACCGCGACGGTGTGGGCGGCCTCGAGGCGAGCCTGCTGCGCATCCAGCGCAGGCACTTCGCTGCTTCACGTGGGGGTGAAGTCGAGGGGGTAGAACAGCAGCATGAGGTGGCGCTTGCCTTCCAGGTCCGCGGACGCGAAGCTGCGTCCCAGGTGATCCTGGAGGGTGAAGGTGGGTGCGGTCGTGCTGAGTTCGATCATGGGATCTCCGTGAGGTGGGGCGACAGTGCCGCCCCACAAGCTAGCCACCCCCGAGGCATCGTCCTGCCCCATCGACCACCCAGCCGCGCGACCCGTACGAAATCCACCGGGCATCGAGGCTACGACCGGGGTGTTAGGCCCCACCCGCCCTCCCCGACCCGCCGGAGCCTCATGCGCCCCCTGTCGCTGCTCACCCTCGTCCTCGCTCTCTCCCTCCCCGCCAGCGCCTCGGCCGCCAAGCTGAAGAAGATGTCCGATCCGGACCTGGCGAAGCTCGTGGCCGACCGCGGCGCCGACGAGGGCGACCGCGTGGAAGCCGCAGAGCTGCTGGCGGAGCATCGGGCCCTGGACCAGGTGGAGACCATGGCTCTGGCCTGTGACCCCACGGACATCGTCAATGTCTGCGAGCACGTGCTGGCCGCCCTCGAGGACCTCGAAGACGACGCGGCCATGGCCCAGGTCGAGGCCGCCCTGCTGATGAGCGATCTGGACGACGGGCTACGCCACAAAGCCCTGAAGATCCTCCGAGAGCTCGCCCCCTACCGCGCCGACGCCCGCGTGCCGCAGATCATCGGCGAGTACCGCTCCCTCGGCGGCGGCTTCGCCTCCGATCTGGTGGGCTACCTGCCAGAGCGCAAGCTGAACGACTGGCAGGACATCACCATCCTCATCGCCACCGACGCCGGCGCCAAGCGCAGGGTGCGGGTCGCGGCCCTCGAAGCCGCCGAGGCCTTCGACCACCCCGCCCTGTACAGCGCCTGGATGGGCCTGCTCGAAGACGAGGACAAGAACATCCGGGCCCGCTGCGCCAAAAACCTGGGCCGCTCGGGTCTTCCCTCGGGCCAGGTTCGCCCCACGCTGGTCGAAGTGGTGCGCACCGACGATGCCGGCAAGGTCCGCTCCGCGGCCCTGAAGTCCCTTCGTTTCCACGCCGATGCCAGCCTGCTGCCCTTGCTGCACGACGAGGTGCTCAACGAAATGCACCCCATGGCCTGGGGCCACGCCATGGAGCTGCTCGAGCCCCTGGCGGACACGAGCTCCGTCAGCACGCTCTGTCAGCTGCTGGGCCGCCAGGAGAACCTCCTGGAAGACGGCGTGATCCGCATCGTGCACACCCTGGTGCGCATCGGGGATCCCGCCGCCGTGCCCTGCCTGGAAGCCCTCGATCGCGCCACCGCGTCCGGTGCGGTGCGCATCGAAGCCCGCGCCGCCATCGACCTGCTGGCGGTGCCCGAGCCCCAGCGCGTCGAGGCGTTCACCGGCTGGAACATCATCGAGGTCCACGTGCACGATCCGGCCCAGCCCGAACCCGATCCGTTCCAGCTGGGCGTGACGCTCGATGCCAACGGCATGGCGGTCTGGGCCAGCATCCCCGCCGAGTAGGCCTCCCGCCACCCCTCCGCTTCGAGGTATCCTCTCGGCGGAGTCTCCATGCGCACCCTGTCCTTGCTCACCGCCCTCGTCATCATCGGCTGCACCACCAAGCCCGACACAGGCATCGAAGACCCGCCCTGCACCTGGTACGAAGACCGCGACAGCGACGGCTGGGGCACCGCGGATAGCGTCCGGGAGGCCGACTGCGACGAGCCTACGATGGGCTGGTCGTCTTCGAGTGCCGACTGCGACGACAGCCAGGACAGCGTCCACCCCGGCGCCCCGGAGATCTGCGACGGGCTGGACAACGACTGCGACGGCTTCACCGACGATGACGACATCGACCTCGCGCTGGGCGAGGCATCCACATGGTATCCAGACCTCGACGCCGACGGCTACGGCGACCCCGCCAGCCCCATCCAGGCCTGCACCCAACCCGACGGCCTGCTGGTGGACGGCAGCGACTGCGACGACAGCGACCCTGCGATCTACCCGGGTTCCGCCGAGCGCTGCAACGGCGTGGACGACGACTGCGATGGCACCGTGGACGAACCCGAAGCCGTGGATGCCCAGAGCTGGCACGTGGACGCCGACGCCGACGGCCACGGCAATCCGCACAACACCGTGCGGGCATGCGACGAACCCGCGGACGCCACCGCGGACGCCACGGACTGCGACGACACCAGGAGCGATGTTCATCCCGACGCGGACGAGTACTGCGACGACATCGACAACGACTGTGACGGCATGGTGGACGAACCCGACGCAGTGGACGCACCCACCTGGTACGCCGACGCCGACATCGATGGATTCGGCGACGCCTGGTCCACCAGCATGGGTTGCACGCCGCCCCTCGGACACGTGGGCGACGCCACCGACTGTGACGACGGCCGAGACGACGTGTACCCCGGCGCTGCAGAGCTGTGTGACGGTGCCGACAACGACTGTGATGGCGCTGTCGACGAAGACGACGCCGAGGACGCACCCACCTGGCACATGGATGACGACAGCGACGGCTACGGCGATCCCGCCTCCAGTGCCTCCGCGTGCACACAGCCCTCGGGCTGGGTCTCCCCGACGGACGCCACGGACTGCGACGACACAGACGATACTGTCCACCCCGCAGCCACGGAGGTGTGCGACAGCGTCGACAACGACTGTGACGCCTTGGTGGACGACGATGATGACAGCCTGGACACCAGCACAGGCACGACCTGGTACACCGATGCAGACGCCGACGGCTACGGTGATGGTTCCACAGGCCTCACCCCAGCCTGTGTGCAGCCCTCGGGCACCGCGGCGAACGCCACGGACTGCGACGATAGCGACACCACCATCCACCCGGGCGCCACCGAGTCCTGTGACGAGATCGACAACGACTGTGACGGCCTGGTGGACGATGATGATGACAGCCTGGATACCAGCACAGGCACGACCTGGTACACCGACGGGGACTTCGACGGCTACGGCGACCCCACCAGCGGCGCCATGGCCTGCGACGCACCGTCAGGCAGCGTCGACGTCGGCTTGGCCACGGACTGCGACGACGCCGAACCCGCGGCCAACCCGGGCGCCACCGAGATCTGCGACGGCATCGACAACGACTGCGATGGCCTGGTGGACGACGACGACGCCAGCCTGGACGCCAGCACCGTCTCTCTCTGGTACGAAGACAGCGACATGGACGGCGCGGGGGATCCTGCGGTGGAGTACAGCGCGTGCACCGCCCCAGCGGGCACCGTGAGCGACAGCGGCGACTGTGACGACAGCGACGCAGCGATACATCCCCTGGCCGACGACACATGCGACGGCATCGACAACGACTGTGATGGTCTGATGGACGATGACGACCCCGACGTCGTGGGGTCCATCACCTGGTATGCCGACGATGACCTCGACGGATACGGGACGCCCGACGACTCCATGGACGCCTGCGCCGAGCCCACAGGCTACGTGGGCGACGACAACGACTGTGACGACAGCGACTGGGACATCAACCCCGACGCCTCCGAGTCCTGCGACGGTGAAGACGACGACTGTGATGGCTTGGTGGACGACAGCGCGGGCTGCCCTTGCTCCGCGGAGACCTACGATGGCAGCGGCTACCTGTTCTGCACCGGCTCGGCGACCTGGGACTCCGCGGACCGCCGCTACACAGGCTACGGCTACTACCTGGCCAGCGTGACCGACGCCTCTGAGATGGCTTGGCTGGTCACCACCGCCGCCACCTATGGCACGTCCAAGGGCTGGTGGATCGGCGCCAACGACAAGAGCAGCGAAGGCTCATGGGGCTGGGACAGCGGCGCGACCTGGAGCTACACCAACTGGTCGTCGGGGCAGCCGGACAACGGGTCCTACAGTGAGGACTGCGCCAACTTCTCCGCCTGGGGCTCCGGTCAGTGGAACGACGAGCAGTGCTGGACCAGCCTGTATTCGGTGTACGAGGCCCACTGAGCCCGGCCGCGAGGCATGCCAGCCGCCAGGGCCCGTGCTACCCTGCGACGCATGCCAGACAACACGCTGCACACCATCACTACCGTCCTGTTCGCCACCATCGCGCTGGGGTGCAAACCACCGCCCGAGGCCCCCGCGGAGCTGGACGATCTCGCCGGCTACATCTACGGCCACCACCCCGACGAGGATCCAGCCGCCATGGAGGTGGGCCTCGAGGCCCTCACCACCTGGCTCGAGAACAACTGGGCCGAGGCCGAGGATGGCTACGTGATCAGCGCCCTGGACGAGGCCACGGTCGACGGTGTGGACGAGGTGGATCGCGGCACCGAGGACATGATCGGGTTGGCCGTGCCCACCGCCAGCGTCTACAGCGTCGATCAGGCCGTCTACGCCATGGTGGGCGTGATGTGCGACGAGGTGTACCCCGAGATGTTCGTCGAGTACGAGCGGGACGCCTTCGGCGACACGGACTGCTTCCTGGACCGAGACTGCGACCGCCTCGAGTCCCGGGAGTTCATGGAGAGCCATTTCCTCGGAGACTTGGTCGTCAGCATCGCCCAGTCCTACAACGAGTACCTGTGGGTCGAGCTGGACGCAGGCTGGGCCATGGTGCAGCGAAACTGGCTCGAGACATCCCCGGAAGTCACCGGCGCCCTGGCCAGCTACATCGATGTGGACGAGCAGTTCTACCTCAACCTGTTCCTGCCCGCCGAGACAGGCTTCTGGCGACTGCAGGGCACCTGGATGATCTTCTCCCAGGACGGCGTACCCGAAGACGCCGCCATGAACATGGCGGTCACCAACATGACCGGCAACTCCGAGACCCTGGACGACTACCTGGCCACTATGGACTGAGCTGGCGGGGCTCAGGCACCACGATGCCTAGGTCAGATCTCACGCACGATGAGTACGGTGAGGCCAGCGGTCCAACCCAGCGGAGCGCCCGTTCCCGAATATCATGCCGGGCCTCGCCGTTGGGTGTTTTTGAAAATGAGTCGCTACCTTTGTCTTGTTGGGCTTTTGGTCGGGCTTGGGCCTGGCGATCCCCTAGAGGTCAAGGTGCCAGTCTCTGGCCCCTTCGGCCTTTCGGTAGAGGAGAGAATCTCCTGCAGCTCCTCGGCCACCTGCCTCAGAGCCCTGGGGTCCAGGTCGTCGTAGGCGCCCACCTGGAGCATGACCTGCTGGCGGAACCCAATAGCGGTCAACACCGGGACCCGATTGTTCTTGACGAAAGGGCCCACAAAGCTGGCGTCCAGCAGCCGGGCTTCGTATGGCGCCAGGTAGGGGTCCATGGCGCCGATGTTGGTCAGCACCATGCCTCGGCGCAGAAGACCCAGAAGCCAGCGCCCTCCGAACCCGGCGCACAGACGCAGGAAGCCATGGGGGACGAGAGCCAGCATCGCCGCGGGGGCCAAGGCGAAGGGCAGGCCGATGAGCTGGCGCTTTAGGCGGGTCGTGTGCTTGTGCACGGCCAGCGCGGCCCGCTCCAGGGAGGCGCCCGCCTGTCGTGGCAGGATGACGAACGCCACCCCGCTCAGGTTCGAGATGCGGGGCCGGGCGTCGGGGAGGTGACGGCGCAGGTTCACAGTGAAGTAGTTGCCCAGCAGGCCGCATCGAGAGCGCCTGGCGATGAACACCGCCAGGGCAGCGGTCAGCACGTCGTTCACCGTGCAGCCCACCCGTCCACAGAGCTCATGCAGAGGACTACCCGGAGCGGAGGAGACCCTGACCGTCTGGAATATGGGGCGACCTGAACTCTGGCCGGCGGGTGCTTGGGCGATGGCGGTGGGAGCCTGGAAGGGCAGGAGGAAGGGGCGCATGCCTTCCAGGAGGCTACCCCAGAGGAGCCGGGGAAGCTGGCGGAGACGAAGGCGCTGGGCCACCTGAAGGATGTCTCGACGGCCAGGAACGATGAGAGCCCCTCCCCTCTCCTCCGGGAAGAGGCGCAGCCCGAACTCTCGCACCATGGTGAGCGCTCCCGCCCCATCGGCCACCTGATGCAGGATGGTAAAGATGAGGCGGGTGCCCCCTTCGTGGCGGTGCCAGGCGATGCGCAGGGGTGGCTGGCGGAGGGGATCCAGGGGGCGCTCCAGCTGCCCCTGGAGTGCAGCGTCCACAGCGACTCCTACCCCACAGCTCTCTACCATCCCTTGCAGGAACTCTTCGCCCACGGGCAGCCAGCGATCTCGCCAGAGGCGACGCTGGTAACGGCAGCCCAGCACCGGGAAGTCCCGGATGAGGTTGCGGACAGCTGTATGCAGCTGCCCCTCTGGGACCTCCCCCTCCAGATCCAGCACCACGTGTAGATGCAGGTCACCGGCAGCCTGCGCCAAGCCTCCAACAATCACATCATAGAGGACAGCGGGGATGGAACTCGCAACCATTCTGTCTCCGTGGGGGCATCCGTCTAGGGTACGGAAGCATCTAATGACCCCGCCCTTCGATACCAGGAGCTTCGAAGGGTTGGGCGAAAGCGGCAGCGCGCTCGCCGACTGGGTGTGCTCATCCGGCCTCCCCCTGGATTCAGCCACCCGGCTATCCGACTGTTTTCGGTGCCTGCATGACCCTGGGCTTTGTCTCCTCGTTGATCGACCTGATGGAACTCGACCTGATGACTACAACCCCGGTCCGGATGGACAACACCACGCTATCACGGCGCAGCGGCACCCTGGAGGTGCCGAAGTTTGTCGGCCGGCACGATGGTCCGATCCATCCGGTCATCGACTCCACCGGCCTGAAGATTGTGGGAAGCGGTAAGTGGCCTGCGTACAAGCACCGCAGCTCGAACAAGCGGCGGAGTTGGCGCAAGCTCCACCTCGCCGTGCGCGGTGACGGTTTCGTCGAGGCCTCTGTGCTCACCGAGGCGGGCGGCTCGAACCGATGATCGCCTACTCGCTCCGGGCCCTCGCCGAGGACGGCGTTGACCTCGCGCGGGCCACGATCCTCGTCGAACGGGGAAAACATGAAGATCATGATTCCGTAGAACTCAGAGATCCGGGGCATCGGCGTTTCCACCAAGGCACATCTGGACCCGTGGCGGGTCCAGCACCGCGGAGATAGCCTGCGGAGGAAGGCGGCTCCTCGGTCGAGCAAATGCCATAGAAACATTTCGGAGCGACCATGGATCTCGAGTTGGCTGGCAAGCGTGTTCTGGTGACAGGTTCCACCTCCGGTATCGGCAAGGCAATTGCGGCAAGATACCTGCGCGAAGGTGCCGTGGTGTACATCAACGGACGAAGCGTCGAGCGCTGCGCGAAAGCTGCTGCTGACCTGGCCGCGGCCAATGACGCTGAGGGCCGTGCTCTCGTGGCGGCGGCGGATCTGTCCGATGCGGCGCAGGCCGATGCCCTACTGGCTCGGCTCGAGGCCGAAGGCGTGATCGATATCCTGATCAACAATACCGGGATCTTCGAAGTGAAGTCCTTTGGTAACCGTTCAGCCGGGGCGTTGGATTGGCGGACTCGGTACGTGCACATTGCTACTTGACATGTCCTCGAAGTGACTTAGGACCGACATGATTCTCATCTGGAGCCATGGTGTCCGAGTCCTATCC
>Ga0307987_1002256_pt1 | contig 10130 bp, 5 predicted proteins | sample EllFjometagen181_FD_203157 | JGI IMG/M metagenome (GOLD analysis project Ga0307987, IMG submission 203157) | Marine microbial communities from Ellis Fjord, Antarctic Ocean - #181 | ecosystem: Environmental > Aquatic > Marine > Unclassified | place: Southern Ocean | collected 2014-10-08 | reverse complement strand
CGCCAGGCGAAGACGATGCGTTGGCCGTCGTAGTGGACGGCGGGATCGCGGATGCTTCCCTGGGGATCGTCCACCAAAGTGGTGAGTTTGCCGCTGATCACGTCCAGCAGGCAGAGCCGACCGCCGGCCCGGTAGCACTTGCGGTCGGCATCCGGCGCATAGTAGCCGAAGTTGGCGTACCAATGCCCGTCCACCCCGTCTTCGCGGACCGCGAAGACGATCTTGGCCATGCCGTTGGCGGCGAGAATCTCCCGCGCCTTGCCCTGGTGGGCTCGGCGAGCGGTTCTCTTCTTCTCGGCATAGGTTCCCATCTGCTGCCGGGCCAGATCGGCGATCTCTTTCTGGGGGAACTGAATCTCCCAGATGGAGTAGAGTGTATGCTGGCCGGTCTTGCGGCAGAGCAGACGCAGATAGCGGCCCTTGGCCTCGAAGCCGTCGATGCGGTCGGTGAAGGTGTCTGTGCCGATGCTATGGCGGGTGCCATCGGGGTCGGTGCGGGTGATTGCGGTCTGCCAGGTCTTGCCGTCCGTGCTCATCTGGACGTCGTATTCCGTGGCCATGGCCCGCTCCCAGACCACTGTCAACTCGCGCAGGGAGACAGTCTGCCCGAAGTCGAACGCAACCCAGTCCTGCGGATTCCCGCCTGGTCGGCTGGCCCAGCGGGTGCGTGGGTTGCCATCCAGGGCGAACTCCAGCAGGTATCGAGGGTCGTCGTACACACTGCTGGCTGTCAACGGGGGACTGGGTGTCCCGTCTGCCGCCGCCGCCAGAAGAGACGCCAAACAGACAAGCACCACAGCTTGGATGCGTCGCGCAGGCATGGCAAGCGCTCCCGGAGACGGGGAAGGCTACGCGCCTGTTCGCAGGCAGATGTAGCCGAGGATGAGCGCAACCGTCAGGAGGACGATCCCGGCTGTCCGGATCACCCAGTCCTTCCCTTCCGATCCGAAGGGCTTGTTCAGGGCGCCGAGCACGGCGGGCCATTGGTAGAACATGCCGAGAACCACGCAGACCGTACCCAGGAGCGTGGTGGCGGCTACCACCGGCTTGCCCATTTCCGCGATGGCCATGCCGATCAGGATCAGGCCGGCGACCATGGCACCGTACCCGAAGAGGCGCGAAGCCGCAGCCGGCATCTTCGACCACCAGTCCACCGTGGACTTGACGCCTGCTGGCCAGAGCAGCAACCAAATGGACTTGAGGAGAAACAGGGCGGCAAAGATGAGCAGGATGTTCTTGAGAGCTTCCATGGGGCACGCCTTCCTTGGGGTTGTCCTACGCCTATCCGACCGCCGGATCCGCGACTGGTTGCTGTCTGAAGCCACGGATTGCCTGGTCAACCATGGCGATCAGGGCCTCTCGGTTCACTTTCCCCTCGACTGTCAGCCGGAGCACGGCGGCCTCCAGGATGGCATACAGGAGGTGCATGGAGGTCCCGCGCTCGGCCCCGGGGAATTCGCCGTTCTGGATTCCCTCCACAAGCACGCGGTCGAGCATGCGCTTGATGCCGACCGTGTGGCGCCGCAGACGACGTGACACATCCGCCCCCGCCCGTCGTCGGCTGAGCAGGTAGTCGAGGCCCACGTGGAGCAGGATTCGCTGTTCCGTGGTGGTGTCCAGCACGGCCACCATCAGTTCGCGCAGCCGGCTCTCGGCGCTGGCCTTGGTCCGGGCCATGACCCGCAGGTAGCTATCGGCCATCTGCTGCGTCACCTGCAGGACCCCGGCGTCGAAGATGTCCCGCTTGCTCTTGAAGTACTTGTAGATCGTGGTCCGGGCCAGCCCGCAACGCTCTGCGATGCGGCGGTAGCTCACCCCGTCGTAGCCACTTTCTCCGAACAGCGCGATGGAACGGTCCAAGATGTCCCGTCGCCGTCGCTCATGGTCAACCACAATACTCATACCAGGCGTCAATCCGTTCCGAGTTTCGGTGTTCTTGGTCCTGCGACCCAAGGTGACGAACATACATGGCCCCAGCCAGTTCGCAACAGAGAGGGGGGCAGGGCTGGCAAACGCCAGCTGACGGGACACATTGCAGTTGCCGACGACGGCGGGGAAGCATATAGTGACGGACTTCTGAAAACTGTCCTACTCGGGAGTCTCAGGCTTCCAGGAGAATAGATCCAAATGAAACAGGTTCGCATTACTGGGGTGGGTTCGTATCTCCCCGAACGAATCGTCAGCAACGACGACTTGTCCAAGGGGCTCGACACGTCCGATGAGTGGATTGTCTCCCACACGGGCATCTCCACCCGCCACTTGGCCGCCCCGGGAGAGACGACGTCCGCCATGGCCATTGCTGCGGCCAACCGCGCCATGGCTGATGCTGGCGTGAAGGCCGAGGACATCGGGATGGTCATTCTGGCCACTTCGACTCCCGACCATGGCGATATGCCGGCGACGGCTTGTGACATTCAGCACGGGTTGGGCGCGGTGAATGCCGGCGCCTTCGATATGATTGCCGCCTGCTCCGGTTTCGTGTACGGGCTGGAGGTCGCTCGCGGCCTGATCCAGTGCGATGGTCGCCCGGTTCTGGTCATCGGTTCCGAGCGCATGAGCAGCATTGTGGACTGGAGCGACCGCAACACGTGCATCCTCTTCGGGGATGCGGCGGGGGCCGTGGTCCTGGAGTCGTGCGAGGCAAAGGGGCACCGGTTCTACGGCTCGGTTCTGTGCTCGGACGGCAGCGGTGCCGACATGCTTGTGCGAAGCGGCGGCGCCTGGACCGAAGAGGACGGCCAGCTGGTGCGTCCCGGAACCGTGCAGATGCAGGGCCGTCCCGTCTTCAACTTCGCGGTCCGCGCACTGCCCCGGATCGCATCCGAACTGGTGGCTCGCTACGGATTCGAGATGAGCGATCTGACCCACATTGTGGCCCATCAGGCCAACTTGCGCATTATCGATGCTGCTGCCAGGCGGCTGGATGTGCCCCGTGAGCGTTTTTATCTGAACGTCCAGGATGTGGCGAACACCTCGTCCGCATCGATCCCCTTGGCCCTTGACCATATGAATGACGAGGGGCTTCTCAAGGAAGGCGATCTGGTGTTGACCGTAGCATTTGGCGCTGGACTGCTTAGCGGCGGCAATCTGTTCCGCTGGTAAGAATGTGTGCGAGCGCAGGAGATGGACAATATGACCATGCAGAAACGAGTAGTGGTGACCGGCCTTGGGGCCATCACGCCGGTCGGCAATACGGTTGACGAACTCTGGGCCGGTTTGCGCGCAGGGCGTTCCGGACTGGGTCCTGTCACCCTCTTCGATGCCTCTCGGCTCACTTCCCAGGTGGCCGCCGAGGTCAAGGGCTTCGAGCCGACGGACTACATGCCCCCGAAGACGGCCAAACGGATGGCCCGCTTCAGTCAGTTTGCCGTGGCGGGTGCCTCTCAGGCGTGGGCCGATGCGAAACTGGCCGAGGCGTGCGACCTGGATCGCACGGGCGTGATCATCGGCAACGGGATCGGTGGCAACGAGGTGGACTGCGCGGCCCACGTGAGACTGGTCACTGCGGGTCCGCGGCGGATTCCGGCGATGACCATCCCCAAGATGATCGTGAACGAGGCCGCCGGCAACATTTCCATGATGCTGGGCATACGCGGGCGCATCCACACCGTAGTGACTGCCTGCGCCTCCGGCACCGATGCCACCGGCGTGGCGTTGGACGCGATCCGTTCGGGGCGGTTGGACGTGGTGGTGACCGGTGGCTGTGAATCCACGATTACCGAGTATGCCATGGGCGGCTTCTGCGCGCTCAAGGCCCTCAGTACGCATTACAACGACTGTCCCGAGAAGGCCAGCCGCCCCTTTGACAAGGACCGTGATGGCTTCGTGATGGGCGAGGGCGCGGGCATCCTGATTCTGGAATCCTACGAGCACGCCAAGGCGCGCGGCGCGGAAATCTACGCCGAGGTCGCCGGCTATGGTGCCACGGGTGATGCCTTCCATCTGACCGCGCCGCAGGCGGACGGCTCGGGTGCCGCCCGCGCGATTGGGTTGGCCCTGGCCGACGCTGGGATGCAGCCTGGCGACGTGGACTATGTGAACGCCCACGGTACCTCCACCGCGATCAACGATCCCACCGAGTGCAAGGCGATCCGTCTGGCCTTCGGCGCGGAGGCCGACCGCTTGATGGTCTCCTCCACCAAGTCCATGACTGGCCATTGCATCGGCGGGGCTGGCGGCATCGAGGCGATTGTCTGCATCAAGAGCATTACCGATGGCTTTGTTCCCCCCACGCTGAACCTCGAGACTCCCGGCGAGGATTGCGATCTGGATTGCGTTCCCCAAGTCGGTCGCGAGACCCCCGTGCGGGCCGCTGTTTCCACTTCTCTGGGCTTCGGTGGGCACAACGCCGTGCTCCTCATCAAGGCGTTCGTCGAGTAGGCATCTCACGCTTCCTATCCGGGCGTCCCGACGGCAACGTGGGGACGCCCGTTCTGTGTCTGGGATGCCTGGGGGCAGTGGTGTCCTTGCGCAGGAAGCGGTTTGCTTCCTCCGGGCCGTTCACCTAGGGTAAAGGCGGGTGGGATGGAGCCATTCCCTGGAAGGGCACTCAGTTCCCCGACCGGCTCAGCTCGGCAAGAATCGGGAATCCCGTCAGGTCAGCGGCAATCAGCCAACCAACATGCGTACCGTATGGCAGGTGGGATGTAGGACATGAAACGATATCTCATTATGGCGATCTTCTTCCTTGCTGGCACGTTGCCGGGCCGGGCCAGTGATGCGCTCAAGATCCCGACCCACGGGAGATGGCAGGGGCAAGCCATTGGGTCATGGAAGGCCACTAGAACCACCTACCGCAAACCGCAGAAGCCCGCTACGAGGGGGAAGATCTACAAGGCGCTCCTGCTCGGAGAGGACGAGCACAGGAACACCATCGTTGTGGGGGGTGAAGCCGACGAGCATGGCCGGTATCTCAAGAAGAACCCCATGGTGCCCCGTCCCGCGTGGTCCGAGGACGACTCCATCCCGGCCCCGACTGCAATCAGAGACGAAGTGCTCATGATCGACGGCAAGGGGTACCCGGTCGTTGTGAAGGTCTTTGGCCCGAAGCCTGACTGGCGTTCCGGCGTCGTCATGGCCGGCACGGTTTGGGAGCTCCCGTCGCGTCCGGGCTTTGTGCTCATGCGGAACCAATCGCGGCGGGACAGTTTCCGGGGTGAAACCTACGAGTGCCTGGTCACGGAACAGGTCGTGGGCGTCGGCTCCACGGATGTCTTGGGGCAGGCCGTGCGCTCCTTCCGCATTCGGCGTGAGGAGAGCACGGATGGCCGAATCACTTCGCGGACGGAGCTGCTGAAGTCCGATGAGCTCCCGGAGCAAGGCGTGATCCACAGTCTGCAGACCTCGTATGACGAGGACGGCCACGAGGTGAGATCCGCCGAGACCACGCTCGTCGCGTTTGGTCATGCGCCGGAGGAAGCGGCTTGGCATGCAGCAAGGGCGCGAGCGGGGTACCTGGCCCTGGATTCAGAGGCAGGGAAGATGAACGTCGTGCATCTGATGCGTCAGGGGATACCCAAGTCCGTCGCGCAGGAGATCGTCAGTTCCCAGATCAGGGCTTCCGAGCCGGAGGACGGCAGGGAATACAACGCTGAAATCGCCACGGCGTGGAGCGCGTACGAGGCCGATCCATCCGCTGGGAATCGTGCCACCCTCCTCCGGAAATTCCGGCTTGTCGGCCTCAACCGCATGGGCTACATAGAGCCGGGCCTTGAGGGCCTCCTGGTGGAGATGTCACATGCCAATGATCCACAGCTCCGGATCGCGGCCCTGGTCGGCCTTACCGGTTGCGTTCCCGTGCTCTACGCCCCCATCCTGGAGGACATGCTGATCCGGGAGAGGCAGTGCACGAACGAGCCTGCCCTCCGCGTTCTGTCCTCGACCAGGTGGGGGAACGCACGACGGGTTCTCTCTCAAGCTGGCGTTGACCTGGGTGCCCTTCCCTTGCGGTACCTCCCCTATGCGCCGGAGCCCCTGGCCATCAAGGAACTCCTGAGGCGCTTTGCGGCCGGGACCAAGCGAAGCAAGTCGGAGATCGCGGGACTGCTGGGCTACTACGCGACTTCTGAGGTCCGGTCTCTGTTCAGCCAATTGTCGAATGAGCTGACTGCCGATGATTTCGTCTGGGGCAAGACCGACAGGTCGTATCTGGTCCAGCATGTGATCACTGCTGCGGCCAGCCTGAACATCGAGAACACGCCGGAGCTATTCCTGAAATGGATGGCCTGGAATGACGCCGTTGACCCCGCCCGTTCGGCGAAGCGGCAGGGCCTGGGGATGATGGCGAAGAGCGCAGTGGACATGAAGCTCATGATCAGCGGTGCCCTGCTCCGCAACCCACGGGTCAACGTACGGATCTCGGAACGGATCACACGCGGGGCCGTGCCCCTTTCCCTGTTCCTATCTGACGAAGGCTTGCCGTTCCTGTCCGACGAAGGCCTGGACAAGCTAGGGGACATCAAGCTGGATCTCACGCCCGAGAAGATGGAGGCATTCCTCGCCAAGCCTCTGTCCATGGCGTGGCTTGAGAAGCCCCTCCAAGGCGAGAAACTGTATGGTCTCCTGAGGCTCTTCCGCTTCTCCCCGCACGACGGATACCTGACCTACATCATGTCCAAATTGGCTCCGGGCTGGACGGCAGAAACGGACTATGCCGCGATCGCCATGGTCGAGAGCAAGCACTGGTATGTGCATAGGAAGGGGATCCGCCCTCTCAACCTGCGCGCGATACAGCATGAGATTCTGGCTGATCTTCTCCCCCATTTTGGTGATCGGGGCGCCCGGATTCTCATTCAGCTCTGCGGCCATCCGGATCTCCGTCGGAGGATGGCTTCAGCCTTGATGGCGATCTCCCACAGACGAGATGAGGCCCGCAGACTCCTCTCCCGCGCTCGGGCGAGAAGCAAGGAAGAGAGATTCTCCATCGATCTCACCCTCTGGTGTCTTGGCGACACCTCGCGCCGGGCAGAATGTGAGAGGTACACCCGCTTTGTGCCCCTTCAATTGGCGAGAGCCAACCAGGCGTGGCGGGCCTTGCGGTACATGCCGTTTGGCACCGTCTATCCACTCCTGCAGGACATGCACAAGAGCAATCCTGACAATGGGTTCGGTATGCGGGCAAGTGCAACGCTCAGTTACCACAGGAACAGGCAGAGCGCCGAGTTCATCATGTCGCTGTGGGAGAAGGAGACTAGAAGCCACGTGAACCCCAACTACGGTGAGCTATTCAACCGGATGGCGGGCCGGAACTTTGGTTGCGACCGCGGCCGGATTCGGGAGTGGATCCAGACCTTGCCCGAGGAGTAGGCGGGTGGCTTCCGGAAACGGTACGGCCACAACATGACCCGGCGGTTGTGGGTCGCGCTTCTCGACAGTAACGTCTTCTGTGGTGCTCTGCTGTTCGACGCAGATGCGTTTTCCCATTCCTGGCTGAGGAGTCTGCCGTGGCTTCATTGCGCTGTCTGATTGCCCTCCCCGTGGCGTACTGTCTGCCCCTGTTGGCGGATGTGTCGCCGTGTGTCAATGGTGGGTTCGAACGGATTGGTGGTTGGTCGCTGTTCCGGGCCAAGGTGGTGTCGCGCGAAGGCGGGCGCTGCCTGCGGATCACCGATGGGGGCAGTGCCCAGCAGAGCATCCCCGTGTCTGGGGGAGGCACGGTCACTATGCGGGTGGGATTGCGGATCGAGTCGGTGCAACCGCTGGCTGGGCAGAAGGGATTTGCCTATGCGGCGGCCTATCAGCTCGACGCCGCAGGCGAGATCGTCGCCTTCAAGGACTTTGTGCAACACACGGGCACGAGGCCATGGCAAGTGGCGACCTACACCGTGGCCTTGGCTGCACGGACCCGCACGCTTTCGCTGCGTTGTGGTCTGTTCCAGGCCACGGGCACGGCTTGGTTCGATGATTGGGCGGTGGGACTGGGCGAGGCGGTTCCCGCCGTTCCCGAACCGGTGTCGGTAGGGCAGCGCAGACCTCGGGCCGCTATCTTGGCCGACAGCACGCTTCCCCGTTCGCCTGGGGCCTCGTCCCCTTTGGTCATTGCTCAGATTCTGGCCCGGCAGGGCATCGACAGCGTGCTCATGCCAGCGGCTCAGCTTGCGCTGCCGGAGGAGCTGCAGGTGGCGGCCTACGACCTGCTCGTTCTGCCTGATTCCCCGGTCTTCCCGGCTCCGGCGCGGGCGAATGTGATCCGCTTCCTGCGGACCGGCGGCTCGCTGGTGGCACTTGGCGGCTATCCCTTCGAGCGCATGCTCATGCCTGTGGCTGGCAAGTGGGTGCCGCAGGAAGAGGCCCACGCCCGACAGGTGAAGCTCGCGCTGTCTGCCGAACACTCCTTGCTGGCCGGTGGGGGATTCGAGACGGGGAGCTTCGGCGATCGGTGGCGGGCTGGACCGCAGTGCCGGGTGGTTAGGGAGGAAACCCCGGCCGGTGCCTGGTGTGTGCGCACGGAGCTGGCACCGGATGACCCCAAGGAAGCGGTGTTCCGGGCCGATGTACCGGCGAAGGGACGGGCGCGGTACGCAGCCGCAGCTTTGCTGCGCACGCGGGGCATCCGGGCGCGGCGCGGGGCCGGCTACGCCTTCGTGGCTGTCTACCAGTACGATGCGGCGGGCAAGTTGGCGGCCTTCAGGGACTTTGCGACCCAGACGGGCGATGCCCCGTGGCAAGAGCGAAGCCATGTCTTCGAGACCGAGCAGGAGACGGTGCGCATCGAGCTCAAGGCGGGGATCTACAACGCCACTGGCACAGCCTGGGTCGACGATATTCGGGTCGTTCCCTATGCCGTACCCGAGCCGCAGCCGCTGAATACGGCTTCGGGTGTCCCCGAGGACGGCCTGGTCACGACTCCCGAACAGATTGGCCTCTGCGACCCGAGCTTCCCATTTCGTCGAACCACAGGCGTCAGGAGCGTTGCGGATGACCGTGCCGTGCTGACCGGATCGGTCGAGGGCTGGCCGGTAACCGGTGTGATTGGGAACAACAACGCCCGCTGGACGCCCATCCTGGAAGGCCATGACCGGTACGGCCGGCCGACTGGGGCCGTACTCTCCCTGGTGCAGCATTACAACGGAGTATATCGGGGCTCGGCTTGGCTCGCCTGTGGGGTGAGCAGCCGGGATCTCTTCTCGTCGGCGGACACACCGGCTTCCCGCGTCTTGGGGAAGACCCTGAAGCGGCTTTTGGAACGGCGTTTTCTGCACCAACTTCGCGTCTCTCCCCGGTACCTTGCGCCGGGCGAGAAGGCTCAGTTCTCCGTGCAGATCGCCAACTACGGTGCCGAGCCAGGCCAGGCCCAGATTCGGTTGCTGGTGAACGGCAAGGCCACGCGCGTGATCGACTCGATGGCGGCGGCCTCTGCGGATACCGAGGTCGCGGGCGAGCTGACAGTGACCGACGGGGGATTGGTTCGAGTGGTCGCCGAGTTACTGGTCGATGGGCAGGCGCTGGATCGCATGGAGACGGGCGTCGTGGTCGCCGACGCCATGCCGAAGGCGCCTGAGGCGCGGTTCCAGGACAATGCCTTCACCCTGGGTGGGCGTCCCATGTTCCTCTTTGGCACAGACAGCTATGCCTACACGTATCTCTCGGCCCACGAGAGCCCGGTCACGTGGTCGCGCGACCATGCTATCGGTCGCGATTTCGGCCTCAATCTCTACGAGAATCTACAGTTCTCCCGAGGGCCTGGGTATGAGCCGAGCGATGCGGACTGGCGTGATTTCCGGGCCATGGCGTGGTTGACCCAGAAGAACCGGTTGGTCTTCATGCCGGGTGTGCTGATTGGTCAGGATGTGGCGGTGGACGATGCCATGCTGGCCAGGCAGAGTCGTCTCTGCGGGAACTACGCCAAACACTTCCGGGATGTCCCCGGTTTGCACCTCTATCTCAATGGGGACTACAAGAACTGGGCCTGGAAGGGCGGCGACCACATTGAGGAGCTGTGGAACCGCTGGCTCCGGCAGACCTATGGTGATCTGGCACGGCTGCGCGAGGTCTGGGGGACGTACGCCCCTGCAGAGTTGACGTGGCCGGTGGCGTACCCCAAGGAGAGAGCTCCGGAATGGGAGAACCCGGTGGCGGTGTCGCGCGCCCGCTTCCACATCTGGCTGACTCAGCGGTGGAATCGGTCCCAT
>Ga0307987_1002255_pt1 | contig 10131 bp, 6 predicted proteins | sample EllFjometagen181_FD_203157 | JGI IMG/M metagenome (GOLD analysis project Ga0307987, IMG submission 203157) | Marine microbial communities from Ellis Fjord, Antarctic Ocean - #181 | ecosystem: Environmental > Aquatic > Marine > Unclassified | place: Southern Ocean | collected 2014-10-08 | reverse complement strand
TATTCCAGCTCTGAACGGTATTGAAGTTGGCGCGTTTAGTCATTCGGCTCGTCAGGTTGGTGGCGATTATTATGATTTTATAAGAGTTGATGATGAACATATTGGATTTGTTGTTGCCGACGTTTCCGGTAAGGGTGTTTCAGGTGCTATGATGATGTCGATATGTCGTACTATTCTTCAGCTTATTGCTCCAAAATGTTTAAGTCCGGCTGAAGTTCTTAAAAAGGCAAATGTAGCTTTATCACGAGATTTGACGATGGAAATGTTTATCACCATGAGTTATATGATCCTTAATATAAAAACAAAAGAGCTTGTTTATGCACGAGCTGGTCATGTTTACCCTCTATTAGCACATGGGAATGGTGCTGAACCTATTGAACTGAAATCTCCTGGTATGGGAGTTGGTCTTGCTGATACTACTGTCTTTGATTTGATTATTAAAGATGAAAAAATTCAATTATATGAAGGTGATATTATCATTAATTATACTGATGGTGTTGTGGAAGCTCAGACCGATTCAGGACAGGAGTGGGGAATATCAAATCTAATTGAAAACTTACATATATCAACGCTTGATAACCGCACAGCAATGGATACAGCCAATATTATTAGTGAAAAAGTTGCCGATTTTGTTGGAGATTCACAGCAATACGATGACATTACTGCGATTGTGTTCAAGATTACCGCCGGGAATTTATTTTCATAAAATTATTCATGAGGGAATGAAATTCATCGCATTCAGTGTAAAAAAGAGCAGGCGGACATAATCGAGAAGATTCTTAAACACTGCAACCTTAATTCTTTTTCAGATGAAGTGCTTTTCCCTAAAAAGGGTTCGAAGAGAGCGGGGGTTGCCCCCGAACTCTTTATAGATGGATAATAATATACTATCGAGTCAATTTCAAAAGTCGTAAATTGGGCTTAGATTTGGTCTGTTTAAAATCCAATAACGACAATTTGTTTGTTAACAACAGGTTAGTTCTTTTGTGTTAGCACTAATCTGGTGTTTTGTAGACTTCTGAAAGTGGTTCTTATTATATTTGGTTCTTTCGTGTTTTCTGTGGATGAACCTTAAATTCTTTAAGTTCGACTGCGTTGCAGTCGTTCATTAATAATAATTGATTAACCATGCATTTCATAGGGCGGCCGAGCCGCAACCAAAGAATTCTCGCACAGAGGCACAGAGAACGCAGAGAAAAGAATCGCCACAAAAAGGCACAAAAAACAAAGAAAAGATAAGATTTTTAACGCAAATGTCGCTAGAGACGCAAAGAAAAGAGAAGAATTTTATCCACAGATAGGCCATTTGTTGCACTCATTGCTGTCGTAGACTCCAGCCTCTCTCCCGTTGGTCGGGTCTTCGCAGATTAACGCAGATTATTTTTGAAAGCATTCCAACGAGTTGGAACAATGGTCTTTTTATAATTGCTCTTATGTCCAGCCACTAGCTGTTTGAAGAATTTTATTTAATTTTAGTGTTTATATTTTGCTAATAGCTGGGCAACTAGGATTATCAAAAACCCCTGTTCGATTGCATCGAACTGCTTAAAAAAATAGGGAAGTTGACATGTGTAAGATGGTTTTGTAACGTGTTTAAAACAAGAGTGTTGTAAAGGCTCTCAGAAATAATCGACCATAAAAAACAAGAAAATGAAGGGTTGTAGTATACATGGCTACTAAAATTGAACAGCTTCGCAGTTTTAAGACTACGGAGTAGTCAAATTTTAATAGCCCCGTATGCAATGCGGGGTTAGTTATAATAAACCAATCCGACCCAGCTACTAATCTAAAATATGTTACGTTAAAAAATCAATAGTTTCGTTTCTTTTAGTAGCTGGGTCGAACACAATACTCTTATCCACAGAGAACTCGAAAGAACCTTATATTTTTTGTATATTATTCGCTTTCATGGCTTAGTATTAGCTTGAAAGTCATGACATCGGCAGAGTCAGGAGTGAATGATGCCGTGGCGGTTCCGTTGGTATGATACAGAGTCGAGGTGACAAGAGCTGTTTCAGTTCCGTTTGTAAGTATCATTTGAATCACGGTTGGCTTTTTGTTGACGGAACCGGCTAGACGATTCATAGCTTCAACTGCTGTTTCATCAATACCGTTGTCAACCGAGAAAGGCAGAGCGTTAACTAATGGATCCAGTCCTGTAATGACAAGTTTTGGATCGAAGTCGAGAATAGCATTGTCCACCGAAAGCTCCGCAAAGGTAAATCCCATCATTTCTGCCTTCTTCATTAGTTCACTGAAAGTGTCGGCATTGGTTTCGGGATATGCGTTGGTATAGATTGAGACTGTTTCATTCACCTGTTCAACAGTCATGTCTGCGGTGAAACCATTGCCAAAGTTTTGAGGCTGGATATATTCACCATTAACACAAATAAGAGGAATCATTACGGGATAATTGTACGCAGTACCTGTTGTCCATCCGTATAGTTCGGGGAGCAACTCGCTCAGGGCAAAACCGTCCATTACAAAGTTGTTCAGATTTGTTGCCATGCTTGGGAGTCCTGTCATATTCAGCACCCCTGGTGCCTCGGCGAACGAATAGCAGTTGCTGTTGATTCCAGAGCCCTGACCATCGGCTGGTTTATCGTAGGGTGCTGTACCGGTGTGTTTCCAGTAACTGGACACCCCGATTAGGGTGTCTGCATCAAAACCAGAACCTGATATTCCCCCCAAACCCCAAAGTCCTTCTCCGGAGACCCAGACATCGCTCCAACAGTTCCAAATTAAACCATATGAACCTGGATTGCCGACGAGACCTGCGATTCCTCCTGCACCCATGTATGCGCTCACGTATCCAGAAACCGAATTATTGATTGAATGTGCCCACTGGAGATATCCAACCAATCCACCTGCAAAACCAGAACCTGAGATGTCTACGTTTCGAAGTTGCAGATTCACAACATAGACTCCTTCTATTAAACCAAAAAAGCCGACAGCTTCGAAATCTGCGGGATTATCCACATAGATACCCGAGATCGTTTTGCCATTTCCGTTAAAAGCCCCTTTAAAAGAGCCCTGTTCATCTCCTGAAATATTACCGATTGGTGTCCATTCGTGGTTACCCAACTCGATGTCCGCTGAGAGAGTAATTAGCTTTCCGGAAAAGTCGTCGACACCACTATTAACAAGTACAGTTAGACCAGCTATTTCTTTTGCAGTTCCTATGGAAAATGTGGTTGATGTATCATCGTACCAGTTGGTCGTGTAGTTGCCTTCATCCTTCCAGAAACTGTTGATAAGGGTAGGGTAGTCGCTGACTGATCCCACACTCCAGCGACGCAATAGTGTTCCGGCATCACGAACGTCTATCATCCAGGCGTTTAGAGCTTTGGAAAGGTCATCGGTTGTTATCCAACCCGCAGAGACCGGCTCCGCCAGTGTACCGGGTGCATCGCCAAAGAAGGAACATTTTGTCAGTATGCCGTCACTCTGTCCCGTTGCTCCCTGAATAAAGGGCTCAATTCCGGTTTGTTTCCAATAACTGTTAGAAATGGTTCCACCGTTCCTTCCTGCGAGTCCGCCTATCAAGCCGAGACCACTGACGGCACCATTGTTGCAGCAGTTCTGGATTGTTCCTCCAGGAGTGCTGTACTCCGGTTCTTCCTCGTCAATGTATTCTTCCTCGTTCCATCCAGAGATGCCACCAGTAATACTGTTTGTGGTCGATCCGATGATGTTGCCGCTGTTGTTGCAATTACGGATGGTTGTGTCCCAGATATCTGCTACTATGCCACCAGCATAACTGTTTTCCTCTTCTTCATTAATTAATCCTGTGACAGTGCCTCTGTTCACACAATTTTGAACTATGCCTTTTGGAAATGTGGAGATGCCACCAGCACTGTTTCCGCTGATAGCTCCGCTGTTCACGCAGTTTTGAATTATTCCGTTTATGTCTGTGGTGATACCTCCGGCACAACTGTAGGCACCAGTTCCGTTAATTGATCCACTGTTTTCGCAATACTGAACAATTCCAGTGGAGGAGCTCATGGATAATATATTAAGCCCTGCAACAATGCCTCCAACTACATTCCCAGTCACGTTTCCACTGTTGTTACAGTACTGAATAGTACTTTCTGCCCTTGAGGCTATGCCGCCACCAATTAGGTTGCAAGTTATGATACCGGTATTTAAACAGCCGTCAATTATGCCCTTTGAATTACCAACTATACCGGCAACGGATATCGCCCCCTCGATGCTTCCACTGTTACTGCAATCAAGAATATCACTGTAGCACTCTCCGGCGATACCGCCGATATGTTGACTATCTTCGCCATAACTTGGGTCGCTGTAGACGGAACAGTTATTGACACAGTTTACTATATTACTTTCTGATTTTCCAACCAAACCTCCGAGATCACCTTTTCCTCTAATGCAGCCACTGAGCGTGCACCCGGTAATCGGTCCGTCCGTTTTGCCGCATAGTCCGGCAACATAGAATTTTCCGGTGATATCCAAATTCGTTAAGTTCAAATCATGGATACTTCCGCCACTCACATGCCCAAAAAGACCCTGATAATCTGTGTCGGGCTGATCGATAATAATATTGCTGATGATATTGCTGCCGCCATTGAATGTTCCTTGAAATGTTATATTTCTGCTTCCTATCGGAGTCCAATAGTGTGCAGAAAGGTCTAGATTGGTATTCAACGTGAGCGTCGATCCCATAAAAGAGTAGCCGTTGTTTACTAGATAGGCAAATTGTGCCATTTGAGCCTCGTTGCTGATAATTGAGCATGAAGTAGTGAAGTTGGTGTCGCGATATATCTCTTCCGACCAGTTGCTATCCAATACATAGGTTTTGAAATTGTAGTCGTAGATGGAGTTATGACTACGTCCATTGGTGTAGGAATTGGTAGATGCTCGCACTGTGAGTCCAGCAGTGGCGTCCTCAAAACTGAACGTATATTTGCTCTCTGCAATTTGGCGTACCGGCATTTCCAAAATATAGGTCTGACGTTGTTTCACTCCGTCGCCAGTGATAGGCTGTTCTGCCAGAATGGCGCCAGACGTGCCTTCGCCTTCGTGGATGCGAAGTGTAGCGGACCAGTTTGTACCTCCCGAGTAGCTTGTATTAGTGCCCGTGGAGTAGAAATACAGTTCCACCGCACCCAGATGTCCGTTGGTTCCTGCCGTGAACGACTGCCAGCCACTGGTGCGATCAAGAAGATAGTATCCGTAATTGTCATTGATCTGATCGATAGCCATGCCGTCGACCTGTGCATACGATAGAGATGCTGTAAAGCTGATTACCAACATCAGCAAGTTAATATAAATGTTCCGATTTTTCATGTTGTTCCTTTTTTTGTTTAGTTCTGTAAAAAGTTTGCTACTAACTACCATTAGGTTTATGTCCTAAATTTGACATTATGCTTCGTTATTAGTAGCTGGGTGCACTCAATTCTTTATAAATCAATGGTATATGGGTATTTTTGTTTTTCAATATCCAATAACGAACAAGGAATATCCAACATCCAAGGAAGGACAAGGTAAAACCTTGTTTTTGTTATATTACCTAGGGCGTTGCCCTAGGTTATTATGTTATGGGCTTTCAGCCCTTTCGGCGATGAACCATCGCCGCTACAATTTAGTGTTAGTATCTCTTACATGTACTGTAGCGTCGATCGTTGGTCGTCGAATTTAATAAATACCCGCCGAGCTATTCCACACTTGGAATTGCCGTTTTGTGTTGCTTCACTGCTTTAGGCGAGCTAAAGTCTCTGCCTTCGGCGGTGAGTGTTTCATGTTCGATATTGGATATTCATTTATCTAAATTAAGTTTTCATATCTTTTGTAGAATTTTTTACAATATTGATTATTGATCTGTTTCTTCTATCCAAGATTCATGTGAGTGCAAAATTTTCCATCCATTTTGCTCTTTTTTCCATATTATGGTGAATACGTGTTTGAAACTGAAGTTTTGTCCGCTTGTCAACTGCATGTCAACTTTTTCTTGACTTGTAAGCATTGCTGTATCGAGAGTAAGAGGCAGAACTTGTACTTCCTGTAATTCCAGGTGTTGCTGTTTTCTCATGGCAAAGTTATTTGTCATTGCTTTAACCCAGTCGCTTCGTGTAACAAATATCGTTCCACCAGTGACAGCGGAAGTAAATTCATCTCTACTATAATACTTTTCCCAACCTGCGATGTTTTTTTGGTTAATCTCAACTACGAGTTGTGTAAAACTATCAGTTACTTCTTCTACTATACTTGTCTTATCCAGATCTGCGAATGCCTTCATTAAATTCTCCTTTTTAGGATTTCAACAATTCATACATTTTGCGTGAATTCTATCACCAATATTATAATTGTCAAGATAATTATGAGTGTGTTTTTTTATTTTTTTTACTATTTTTTTTGTTTGTTCAGATTAATCTATTGACTTGCTCCATGTTTTTTATTATTATTTTTTGATGAAAATAGAAGAAACAACTTTTGAAAATAGCTATGACGATACTTTGGTAATGCTTGAGCGAAGATCAACGCTTGAAGGATTTGATTTAAAAGATCTTCAAGGGGAACTAAACACACTTTACATTTATGAAGGTCAGGATTGGGTAGGAAGGGGAGAACTCAAGAATGCTGAGATTCATGGTGAGATTTCTGCTTACCATGTCTTTATTGAACAATATAAAAAAACACAAAGTTAGATATATTTATTTTTAATAAGGGATCTATTATGGTGTTTTGTGTCTTTCGACCTGCCTGTGCGATGCACGCACGCAGCCAGAGACTCTACAGTAAAGGTTTCTTAATGCTGAAGCAAATTGTGGCGATGGTTCATAGTCGAACAAAACAGGTAGCAATCTGAAAACAAGGGTAACCAATATTGATTGGGTTTTGTAATGTATTGTAAAACCGAGAAATGAAAATGTAACACGCAAACAAAAAGGATAAAATGTGTTAGAACATTAAATTTAGATCTTGCAATTACATAGTTCATCTAGTTAATATTTTTGTAAGCGTGAACATACATCAAAATTGTTATTCAAGCTAACTCCTTGAGTTTGAGTGCAATATGCTTTTGCAATAGATTTTTATGAATAATTCAGGTTCTTCGTCATTTTTTGTGGGTTATCTGTTTGTTTTTGTTCGACTGCGTTGCAGTCGTTGTGCTAATAATGATTAACTGACCATGCATTTCATACATGGCTATTAATATTGAACAGGTGGCCATTCCCCAGCCCTCACTTTGAATTTCTAAGATTCAAAGTAAGGGCGGGGTCATTGCTTCAGCCTATTAAGTTTATTATAAGTGGCTAAAGCCTCTCTCGTAAACTCGAGTTGCAGTTCTAAGACTACGGAGTAGTCAAATTTTAGTAGCCCCGTATTGTAATACGGGGTTAGTTATAACAAAGCAATACGACCCAGCTACTAATCTAAAATATGTTACGTTAAAAAATCAATAGTTTCGTTTCTTTTAGTAGCTGGGTCGAATAAGATAAGATACCCACAATAATTTATGAAGAACCATAATTCAGGTTAAGTTCCCAGCATTTCTTTGAAATATTGGGTTAGTTGAGGCACTATTTTGAAAATGTCATCTACAATACCGTATGTGGCAACTGAAAATATTGGGGCATCAGGATCTTTGTTGATCGCGATAATAATATCAGCTGATTTCATGCCAATTAGGTGCTGTATCTGTCCGCTTATGCCGCAAGCGATATATATTTTTGGACAGACGGTCTTACCTGTCTGACCTACTTGATGAGAATATGGTATCCAATCAGCGTCTACCACAGCTCTGGAAGCACCAACTGCAGCATTTAATGAAAGTGCTAAGTCGCGTATCATATCGAAGTTTTCTTTTGCTCCAACTCCTCGACCACCGGAAACAATAATATCTGCTTCTGTCAAATTGATAGTTTCTTCAATCTCTTCGATGATATCTATAAGCTTTGTTCGTGATGAATATACTTCATCCTGAAATGTTTCTTTTATTATTTCACCTTTACGGCTTTGATCAGGCTCAGCTTCTTTCATGACTTTATGACGCACTGTGGCCATTTGGGGTCTGTAATCAGGAGAAATAATAGTAGCCATAATATTACCGCCGAAAGCAGGTCTTGTCTGAAGAAGAATTTTTTCATCGGGATCGATCTCGAGTCCTGTGCAGTCAGCTGTTAGCCCAGTTCTAAGTGTAACAGCTACTCTGGAAATAAGGCTTCTTCCTATTGTTGAAGCACCGCAAAGAACAATTTCAGGTTTATACTTCTTTATTAGTTCAACAAAAACTTTTGTATAAGGATCGTCTTGATAGTCTTTAAGTTTTGGAGAGTCGACTAAATATACTTTATCAGCACCGCTGGCTATAAGCTTATTTGCTTCATCTTCTATACCGCTTCCAAAAAACACCGCACACAATTTAACGCCGAGATCATCAGCAAGTTCACGGCCTTTTCCAAGCAATTCATAAGAAATGGACTGAATTTTTCCTTTTTTTTGTTCACCAAATACCCAAACATCTTTGTATTCAGAGAAATCAGCTGTAACCTTCTCTTCCTTTTTGGCCATGATAATAGCCTCAAATTTACAAGTTTCGACGCAAGCCCCACACAAGGTACACTTCTCAAGTTCTATAACTGCCTTTTTGTCAACCATTGTAATAGCGCCAAATGGACAAGTCTTAACACAAAGTGAACAACCAACACATTTCTCTAAAACAATTTTTATCGCGTCATCTGCCATGATTTTTATTCATCCCTGTTTATTTCGATTTAACCTATTATCGCGGTTTGTAATAATTCTGATAACTCTTTAGCAACTTCATGCGGCTCACCTTTAAGTATTCTACCACCCTCTCTTTGAGGAGGTGTGAATATTTTGGCAACCTTTGTAGGCGAACCATTAAGTCCTATATTATTATCATCACAGTCAAGATCAGCAGCTGTCCAAACAGTTATTTCAGCTTTTTTAGCTTTCATCTTGCCTCTTAGTGAAGGTAATCTAGGCTCATTAATTTCTTTTACAACTGTAAAAAGAACTGGCAGAGGAGTTTCAACTATGTCAAACCCTTCTTCAGTCATTCGTTCAACTGTAGCACCTGATTCATCAATCTTTTCTATCTTTTTGATATATGTAACCTGCGGTATATCAAGATGCATAGAAACCCCAGGACCTACTTGAGCTGTATCTCCATCTGAAGCCTGTTTCCCGCCAAAAATAATTTTATAATCATCGATTTTTCTAATAGCCTGTGCAATCGTATAACTGGTTGCCCAGGTATCGCTTCCTGCAAACTTCCTGTCACTAAGTAAAATTCCTCTATCACAACCCAGAGAAATAGCTTCACGAAGAGCGTTTTCAGCCTGAGGTGGTCCCATGCTGATCACTATGACTTCGCTTCCTTCAAATTTTTCTTTAGTGCGAACTGCTTCTTCAATTGCATACCTATCAAAGGGATTGATGACTGACTCTACTCCTTCTCTAATAAGTGTATTTGTTACTGGATCTATCCTGACATCAGTTGTATCAGGAACTTGCTTAATAAGTACAATTATCTTCATTATTTTAGCTCTCTTGTGAATTATTACCTATTTAAGGCTCTCTTTGATAAGTGCCGAAGCAATTACACCGCGTTGAATCTGATTTGTTCCTTCATAAATTTGTGTGATTTTTGCATCACGCATAAGTTTTTCAACTGGATATTCTCTCATATAGCCATAACCACCGAGTATTTGAACAGCATCTACTGTCACTTTCATAGCGGTATCAGAAGCAAATGTCTTGCTAATTGCCGATTCTTTCGCGACACTTTTAGCACCAGCGTCAACCATTCTAGCAGTAGCGTAAATAAGAGCTCTAGAAGCTTCTGTTTGTATTGCCATATCAGCAAGCATAAATTGTATGCCCTGAAACGATGAAATAGCAGCCCCGAATTGTTTGCGCTCATGAGCATACTTTACGCTTTCATCAAGAGCTCTCTGAGAAATTCCAAGCGCCTGAGCAGCAACTCCGGGTCTTGAATTATCAAAAGTTTTCATAGCAACAATAAAGCCCATACCTTCTTTAGAAATAAGGTTTTCTTTAGGAACCCGCACGTCAGTCATTATAACCTCACGAGTTGCTGACCCCCTTATACCAAGTTTATCTTCTTTCTTTCCAAAAGTTAAT
>Ga0307987_1002254_pt1 | contig 10132 bp, 10 predicted proteins | sample EllFjometagen181_FD_203157 | JGI IMG/M metagenome (GOLD analysis project Ga0307987, IMG submission 203157) | Marine microbial communities from Ellis Fjord, Antarctic Ocean - #181 | ecosystem: Environmental > Aquatic > Marine > Unclassified | place: Southern Ocean | collected 2014-10-08 | reverse complement strand
CTTCCATCTCCATGCGGCCGGCCTTCTTTACCTCGGCTTGCCCTGCCACTCCGTTGAGCCCGATCACGGACGTGCGAGTGACGCTGCCCATGGTGATGTCGACGGTGTCGCCGATGTTGAGCAGGTGTGGCCCAACGCGGGCGCTCTCCACGCCTCCGATGATAGTCATGACCGGGCCCTCCTAGAGCTTGAAGTTGTTCTGCAACGCGACGATGCGGAGCTGCGCGGCATAGACCGGAGCGGCTGCGACGTCGATGCGGTTCTGGTCGACACTGTTGACCGTGACGGACAGCGACGCGGCGAAGCCCTCGACGTCCGTGACGAGTCCCAGTTCCGCCATCTCGTCATACTTGGCGACGAGCAGCGCCGCGATCTCGTTGGTCGTGTTCTCGAGGATCTTCGAGCGGCCGAAGTCTGTCTCTACCGCGGCCTTCCACGTGCGCAGGACGAACATGCTGATGTACAGCGGCTGCACGTCGAGCTCGGTACCGTTGCCGAAGCTGTCCTCGGTGTAGCTCGTCATGGCGCGCTCGACGAGGATCCCGGACTGGCTCGTGTAGGACGCCGTAGCAACGCCGTCGCTGAGCAGCGTGTTGCGCTCTTCCATCGTCATTCGGTCGGCCTTGTCGGGCGCGCGGAATGCGATGAGGCCCGTGACGTCGTCAAGCAGCTCGAGCGTCTGGCAGGGCTGGGCCGGGTCGTTTCGGAGGCTCTCGGCGCATCGGCCCATGTAGGCGGCCCCGACCTCTTCGACGAGGTTCGGCACGCTGGCGATCATGCTGACGCCGGTGCTGTTGACGCCCTCGAGGCCGAGCATCAAGTAGTGCTGGTCGTTGGGCTCGACGTCGAGCAGCTCGGCGGGCGTACCGAAGCGCGAGCTCCAGACGTGCCCGAACTCGGCTTGCTGGTAACTCCATCGGCCATTGGCGTCGCTCATCATGGTCTTGAGCGCAGCGCGGCTTACGGTGTCGGTCCAGGGCTCGAAGATGAAGTCGAAGTCCATGCCCGCGACGGCCGCGATAGCCGTGGTCAGAACCGGGTTGCCGGCGCCTTCCGTGGTGTCGCCCATGGGGTCGGTGATGGCCGCGGTGAGGCCAGCGGGAACCGTCTGACGTCCGGCCGTGCCGAGAGGGTTGAGGTTCAGGCTGATGCCGTTGCCGGTCTCGCCCTTGTACTTCGCGGTCATGACGACGGCGCCAGCGGTGTCCACTCCGCTGACCTGATAGTCGTTCGGCGTGACTCCGTGCGCAGGCAGCGCGAGGTCAAGCGCTGCGCCTACGACAAGGTGCGTGTCACCGACAGCGACGGGGATGTTGAGCACTACGCCGCCGATCTCGAGGTAGATTGCCCCGGCCTCGGTGGCGGTTCCAGTGAACGTAACGGTGCCGCCGGCGGCAGTGGTCGACTCGGCTAGCGCGATAGCCCAGACTTCTCCGGCCGTGCGGTCGTTGGCAAAGTAGGCGATGGCCACTCGGTGGATCTGAGAGCCGCGCCCGAACAGGCCCGCTACCTCAGCGGCGGAGAAGACCTGCGAGGGGGAGTTCGCAGATCCTGTACCGCCGCTGAGGAGCGTTCCCATGAGCAGGGTGGGGCCGCTCGTGGTCGGCGCCGAAGCGCCATCGTAGTTCATCTGAGCCCAGAACAGGGGCACCTTCTGAGTAGTGGGGATCGCCATGGTGGCCTCCTACTTCTTCGCGGCGGGCTTGGCCGCCTTGATGGCGGTGGCCGTCACGTCGCCGCGCAGGCGGCAGCGCTCCCACTCGATGGACCATGGGAGGGCTTTGCCTTCCACGTGGATCTTCGTCTTCGTACCGGGGATGTAGATCTTGCTGCCCTTCTTGGGCGTGATCCATACCAGGTCCCCGAATGCGGCTCGCGGTGCTTCGCTGCTCATAGGTCCAATCCCTCCGCTCGCGTGATCTCGGTCAGGGGCTGCCCCGACTCGTTGTGCGTGCTTTCGATGTTCACGGTTTCGAGGTCGACGTCAGCGGCAACCAGCGGCTCGTAGTCCGCGGTCTGCTCGACGTTGATTCGCATCGACGTAATAGCCCTGATGTGGTCCGACATCTCGGAGAACCTGAGATCCGACGTGATGGACGGTGCCGCCTGCGACAGGGCCAGGAAGGCCGAGTCGTTCAGCAGGCCTCGCTTCATCTCCTCAAAGATGGTGTCGGACTCGTCGATCCATGTGTCGTCCACAGACTTGACGTGGATGTCAATGACGAGCGTGTCGGTGCGGTCGGTGCGGTTGCGCTTGCTAAGGCTTGGCGATGTCTCTGGGGTGCTGTCGACGTAGAGGCAGATCGCAGGCAGCTCTTTGTCCTGGATCTTGATGACCTTCCACGGGCGAAGGTTGCCCTTGGTGAGCTTGCCGTCTACGGCTGCTACTGCCGCTGCGACGATCTGGCTTCTGGTCACCAAGCTCATCAAGTCCTCATGAATCTAAGCGTCGCTGCCCCGTCTCCATCTGGGAGGATGTTGACAATGCGCAGCGTGTTTCCTGCCTCTGGGCCCTCGTCCGGCGTGAACGTGTCGTCAACTAACGGCTCGGCCGAAAGGTCAGAGAGCTTCACGTCGCCGGCAGGGACCCGAGTCGCCTGGTCAGTCTCGCCACCGAGGTCTACATCCAGGTAGGGCTCGTGCGTGTCCATCGTGACGAGCTCTGACGTGCTCGTTTCCGTATGGACGTAGGTGCCTGATACTCCGAACGAAGCGTTTACAGCGTCGTCTATCGCCGGGGCGAGTGCGGAGTACCAGTCACCCATTGGTCTCTAGCCGCGTTCGACGATCAGGTTGTACACGGCCGCGCCGGTCTGCGCGACCATCGTGGTCACGATCACGGAGCCGTCGCCCTGGAGTTCGGCGGACTGCAGTGCCTGGTCACTCGTGGAGACCGGAATGCAAGATATAACCTGCCCTCCAGCCAGATCTGGGTCTGCGGCGCTGGCGGCGGTGGCGTTGCCGCCAACGAATGTGACTTGAACGAACTTGCCAGCGACGATCTCGTCGGCGATCAGGACGACGTTTGCGCCGGGGGCGTCTGGCGTCAGGATCTTGAAGGTGAAGGCGTCGGACGTGTTCGCGAAGACGGGGCTCGCGCCCTGCGACGCGCCGTCGGCGGCCTCGATGCTCATCTCGGAGAAGTCGACGCTACGGTCGGCGCCGCCAGACACCATCACCTGCGTGGCTGCGGTGGCGTCAGCTGCGGCTTCGAGCAGGTCGTCTCCGGCAACGCCGGTGTCCGTGAGGTTGCCGGAGGCGTTCAGGCCCGCGACGTTACCCGCCGCGCCGGGGATCGCCTTGTCGGCCTTGTCCTCGAGGTCCTGGTTGCCAGCCGCGTAGGTCTTGCCCTCAAGCTTGACCGAGCAGAGCAGGCTGCCGACGAGCTCGGCCGTGACGAACTTCCCGCCCAGGCGGTTGGTCGCGCTGTCCGTGCCCTGCCACTCGGCGGCGGCTTCGTCGAAGTACGCGGCCTGGCCAACGGCGGTGGTGAAGCCGGCCGCCTTGACCATATTGGTGACGATGCCTTCGGTCTGACCGACGAACGTGGCGCCCACAAGCACGGTGACTTGCGGGACGCAGAGGGTGTCTTCGATGTTAAGCGGAACGCTCGTGGTAGCACCGCCCGCGGGGGCGATGAAGTCCTGGAGCATCTTGCCGAAGGATCCTTCGTTAGTAGCCATTGTGCTTCTCCTATTCCTTCAGGTGTTCTACGCGCCGTCGTTGAGGTACAGGCCGCGGGACCCGGTGATCCCAGCGCCGAAGTCATGCTCGAGCTTGAACTCCATGCCCTGACGGTCCCAGTCCTCTCGGCTGGTGAAGCGCGGGGCCTCCTGGCCAGCGAGGAACCCATACACCACGCTCTCCCACATCTTGGAAGCCATGTACCACTTGACCTTGGAGTCGTTGTCGAGGCGGGGCTCCCAGATCGGGATGAGGCCGTTGATGTAGCCCGGGACCACGTTTCCAGTCTCGGTGGGAGCTACGGGTCCGCGGAGCAGGTCGACGGTGGTCTGGAGCGCCGCGGGGTACATGATGTGCGTCGGCGACAGGGCCAGCGGGTTGCCGTTGATGTCGGTCTGGGTGTTGAAGAGCAGCCGACCGTTTCCGATCTGGGTGACACTCGGAGCGCCGCCGGAACCGGCCGCGGTGTAGTTGCCGTGGTCGGCATGGAACAACGCCGTACCGTCGCTGAGGTTCGCGTTCGCGGTGAACAGCGCCCAGAAGACGTCGAGCATCGTCCGGTTGACCATCGAGGACATGCGTACCGGGATGGTGCCGAACGCGCCCATGTCGTCGTTGATCATTGCCTGGCGGGTGATGCCGAAGCGCTCGCCATACGAGAGCACCGCCCAGACTTCCTGGAGCTCGCCCATGGTGCCGTACTTGATCTCAGCTCCCTCGGGAACGACGGGCAGGGTGGTGAAGTTGCCGAGCTGAATCTCTTTCACTTCCTTGAAGTCCGACACGACGCGGCGGCCGGCGAAGTCCGCGAAGTTCAGCGACTCCTGCGCGAAGGCCGTGCGGAAGTTCTTGTTGACCGCGTTGGCGAGGATCAGCGGGAAGTCGCTGGTAGAGTGGGCGCGAGTGCCCATGTTCATCGCGGCCTCAAACAACTGCGACGGGCCCATGCTCTCAACGTCGTGACCGGCGCGCTTGGCGCAGTCGCGGGCGATTTCTCGCAGGCCGAATCCCTGGAAGTGCTTGGCACCCTCGTTGGCCTCGGCGAGGTCAGGCTTGGCGCGATACGCCAGGGCATCGGTCAACGCCGCGGTGCGCTTGGAACTGTCCGTGCCGTCGGAGCCGAACACGACTCGCGTGTCGTTCTCGGGGGCATTGTCGGCCTCGGCCTTGATGTCGAACAACTTGGAGCGGGCGTCGTCGATGCTGATCGTCGGGTCCTCGATGAGCGCTCGGACTCCTTCGTGGTCGCTGAGACCGATCTTGCCGGCCGCCGTTCGGATGTCCTTGGTGCGGGTGGCTTCGGACGTGGCGCCCTCGGTGGTGCCCTCCGCTTTGCCCTCGGCGCGACCTTCGGCGCGAGCGGCGTCGATGTCCATGGCCCGCTGATCGCGGTCTTCCTTGGCTCGGAGCTCGTCGGCCCTCTTCTTCTCATCTTCGGTCATGACGTCCTCCTGGGTGCGCTGCGCCCGTGCTTCGGGCTGTGCGTTGCGTGTGCTGGCTCCGCTGTCGAACGGGACAGGCGTAGCGCTGATCTCGAAAGGCTCGTGGTTTTCCCAAGTCCTGACCTCGAGGCCAGTCTCTTTGTCGGTAGAGATAATAGGCTGCCCGCGCTTGACGTAGCCGTATGACCACTTGCGGACGATGCTATCCTTGATGTCCTGGACTAGCTCTGCGTTTGACGCGCCCCTCGAGAAGCGCAGGCGGGCGCGGGCGTCTGTGTCGCTGATCGCCCTGGCAGAGCCGGGCACGACAGCGCCGAATACATCTTTAAGGGTAGGTCGGCCGCCTGAGTCCAGGCCGTGGTTGCGAAGTACGTGGGCGCCTTCGTTCAGCGTGTCGAGGATCATGCCACGGATCGGCAAGTCCTCGATGTAGGCCGTGTCGGTGCGCCAGTCGTACTTCTTGCCGCGGGCTCCAGCAGAGAACGTTACCTCTACCGAGTTGTCCTTCTCGTCCCACGTGTCGGGGACAACGGACATGGCCCGAGTGCTCTCGGCAAGCTCAGCAAGTTCGTTCGTTCGATCAGCCATTCAGCCACTCACAGGAGTGTTCTATATCGTTACAGTGTAACGAATCGATACGACTGTCAAGGAATATGTGTAACGGAACGTTACTCGGAGGAGGAGTCGTCTTCGAGGCCTGGCTGGAATAGACCGGAGGTAGATACCTGGGATGGGTCGCCGTCGCTGACGATGAGCGGGTCTTTCCCGCTCTCTTGCCGGTTGACCATGTCCAAGCGGATATCGGCGTCTACGGCGTCAGGGTCCTTACCGTTGCCCGCGATGATTCCCCGGCGAGAGTGCGTGGTGTTCCGCATCTCCATGCGCGCTGCCTTGGCGTCGCTCAGGCGGTCGGCGCTCTCGACCATCGGCTGCGACCACTCTGGCATATACAGCGCAGGGTTGTCCGGCAGCAAGCCGTTGGCTATCGCCGCGTCAACGAACCACGCCCAGATCGGGTCAAGGGCTAGCGGGATGAAGACCTGCTCGCGGAAGCTTCGGATCGCGGTGAGCTGCTCAGTGAGGCCGAACTTGATGGACGCGAAGCTTGTGCCCTGTAGGTCCCCGGAGAAACTGGCGTGGGACAGCGGGGTGCCCGCGGCGAGCTCGTGCATGTGGGCGGAGATGTAGTCGCTGACGCCAGACGGGACTGCCGAGCTGTTCAGCTTGATCGTCTTGCCGTCTGGCAGGTACGCGATCCAGCCCGGCCGAAGCTGCTCAATAGGATTGCCGTTGGCGTCCTCGACGAGGTCTCCGCTAGAGTCAGACGCAGGAGCCACGCCATCGACGCCAACCGGATCGCCGTAGTCAGGGTTGCCGTCCTCGACGAAAGCCATGATGGACGCTACGCCCTTGGCGCGGTAGCGCTCGGCGTCCATGTAGCCGCTTAGGTCGTAGAGCCCAGAGATCACGTTCTGCATTATGGGCGTCCCGCGGACCTGCCCAGGGCGGTCTTCCTTCATCAGGTGCAGCACGTCACGAGACGCCACCTTTGCGCGCTCTCCGTACAGGCCAGTGCCGATGAGCATGGCTCCCGGGTGCTGCTTGTAGAAGTAGTAAAAGCGGCGCTGGCCGGCAGCGTTGAACTCGACGCCCTGGATGATGACGGAGCCGTTTGGCTTGGACTCCGTCATGGTGTCGTCGAGCATGTCTGACTCGAGTACCTGGATCTGGACAGGCGGTAGCCCCGGCATGGAGTCGCGCGAGCGCCAGCGCGGGCGTGCGAAGACTTCTCCAGACACGACGAGCGACCGACAGAGCAGTGCTTCCATGGCGTAGACCGTTGACCTGCTCCCTGGGCAGCAAACGCGGCTCCACTTGTCCCACAGCTTGACGGCATTCCTGTCGAGACCCTTGTCCCCGGTTGCAGGGTTCGGCCTGATGCCGGTTCCTACGACCTTGTCTGTCATCTTGTCTACGGCGCCAGAATAGATTGGCTGGTTTCGGTAGGCGTCGCGGCTGCGGTTGCGCGTGGTGACGAGACCGGCCTCTACCTCGGCGTTCGCGTCGGTGGATGGAGTGACCCACCCGTCAGTGCGGTAGCCGCTCGATGCGGAGTCGTAGGCCCTGCGGCCGGTGGTCTTCTCTGGTTGCGGCTTTGGTGTGCGGCGGAAGATATCGAGGAAGCTCAAGTCCATGACGTGCCTCTATGCGTTGCGCTTCCAGGCGAATACTCCGCCGATGTGACGCTTTGACGGAGAGCGAAGCTCGTTGCGAAGGCGCTGGATAGCGTCCCACAGGTCTGACATCGAATTGTACTTGAGTTTCTTCCCGCTGGCCGACGTGATCTCGAGGACCCCGCTGGCGTAGGCTGCCTCGAGCTTGGCAAGGTCAGAGGAGGTGAATGCCATGGTGTCTCCTAGTCGTACAGTGAGCCGCCTTCGCTGAACCAGCCAGACGGGTCGCCGCGTTTGCTCGAGCCGCGCCTGCTGCGCTTACGTGGCGTCTCGTGCTCTGGCTCGACGCTTTGCGCCACCTTGCTTTTATCACGCGGAGTTGATTGTTTCAAGGTTCTGGCGACGTGCGTATTCAGCTGGACTCCGCTGGCGATGAGCAGGTGGACCCCGGCTAGGCAGTAATTCAGCGTGTCGAGAGCCTCGTTCGGGCGGCCCTCTACCTTCTTCCTCCATACCCACTGCGTCTTTCCGCTGACCTTGATCTTGACTCGCTTCTCAGCTGTGAGCTGGTCAAAGATGTCGTCGTTGCGCTTGACTACGTCCTCCGGCACGTGGAGGAACCGTGGCCCAGGCTGCGTTGTCTTCTGCATGGAGAAGATGACGTCCTTCCCAGTGTCTACGCCTACGACGTTGAAGCGGCCTTCGTTCTTGCCGCGCCCGCCCTTCCTCGGCTTCTTATCCCATATCGGCTTGCCGTTGCCGCCCTGTCCTCGAGTCGCGTGGGCGTTGTTGCGGGTCCTGACGTAGGCCTGCACCTCTGACGTCCTGAACTGGCGGTCGATACACATGACGTTGGCTCGCATGGCGCGGCCGTCCTGGAAGTCCCACTCTCGCATCCTGATAGCGTCGAGCGCGCTCCACGCCGCGGCGTCAAGCGGGTCGATCGGTATCACGTTGTAGTCGAGGATCCAGCACTCGTAGCCAGCGCCGAAGCCACAGGTCATGGCCTCGAGGCGATCGTTCTGGACGTCTACCCCGATGACGATGACCGTGATGCCGTTCGGGATGTCACCCCACTCGGGCTCAACCCTCGACGCTAGTGACGTGGCATCGACTGCATCCGCCGGCGGCTCGAAGGTCTTGGCGAGCCTGGTGTTGACGAAAGTGCGGAGCTCGTCTGTGTCTCCGGCCTTGGACCTGGCTACAGCTGACTCCCACTGCCGGACCATGTCAGGCCAGGAGAATGAACCCGTGGGCAGGTAGAGCCCGTTCAGCGCGTAGGACGTGACGAAGCCAGCCTCCCCAAGGTCAGGGCGCGTCGCCCGCCACTCGGCGGCCGGGAGCATCTTGTTCTTGTCTGCGTTGACGATCGCATGGCCGCAGTGTGCGCAGAGGTAGCGGGCAGACGACGGGTCCCCGCGGTCCCACACAAGGCGCTGCTCTTTCGTCTCTTCGTCTTGCCACTCGAGGATCTGGTACTCTCCGCAGTGCGGGCATGGGACGTAGAACATGCGCTGGTCCCCGCGGAGGAACCACGCTTCGATCTCTGAGTCGCCCTTGACCTTCGGTGACGACACGATCGCGGTCTTCGCCATGTCGCCATAGGTGGTCTGCCTGCCCATGGCCAGGGAGATAGACGAGCCAGCGTAGGAGACGTTTCCCTTGTGGTCGTCGGCCTCGTCGATCATGGCATAGCGGCAGGTATCGGACGTCAGTCCAGTGACGCTCTGGGCCCCAACGAGCTTGATGTCACCGCCAGGGAAGGTCTTGAACTGGATCGTGTTGCCCTTTGTCCTTGACGTTTCGTCAGAGACTAGACCGTTGAGCGTCGGGTCATCGCGGACCATGAGGTCAATACGCTTCTTGCTGAATATCCTGGCCTTGGTGTCTGTGTCGGTGACGAAGATCGTTGGGCCGGGGTCCTCGGCGATGATGTAGGTGAGCCACGCCTGGCCGATGATGGTCTTGCCGCCCTGGATCGGGCCCTTGAACGCAACGACGCGGACGGGGTCGTCTGGCCCGAGGCGGTCGATGGGCTCTCGTAGGTAGCAGTAGCGGTCAAAGGATGCGTAGCCAGCCTCTTTGCTGTACTCGGCTGATAGGTACAGGTGGCGCTCTGCTGCCTCGGAGACGGACAGGCGAGGCCGTGGCGCCCATGACTTGGCCAGGGCCGCGCGTAGGGCTGATGCGGATTCATCGAAGGTCAGGTGGCTCATCTGGCATCCCCTTGAGTGCGGACTCGATCTCGTCACGGATGATCGTCCGGCGCTCGTGACTGCTGGTCACTCCGTCAAGCCTCGAGTCGGCGCGGATCGGCACGGCCTGTAGTGCGGACACCACCGCGGCAGCCTGTGCGCAGTAGATGCGCTTGGCGTCAACGAGTACCACGAGCTCCTTTTGCAGCTTGCGAGCTTCGCACTCGGCCTTGACGGCTTGCCAGTGCTCCTTTCGCAGGCGTGCCTCGGTCATGTCGACGTCTTCGGGGACTGGCGCCGACTCGTCGATGTCCTCCGGGTTGCCTGAATATGGCGTGGAGGCCTTGGCGTTAGTGCCTCGGTCGTGCTTGCCGCCCCTTCGCGGGTCCTTGAGTGTGTCGACGCGGGCGGCCGTGGCCTCGATGTCGATCGACCTGTCAGGGAAGCGGACCACCCAGGCCTTCTTCCCCCACGCGCTGAACGTCGAGCTCGATATTCCGAAGTGGATTACCGCCTCGTCGTGGCTCGCGCCCGTGCGCGGGCGGGCTCGCGCGCGAGGCTTCTTCGTCTCCGTCACCTGTTCACCTCGTCAAAGTTCAAAACTTGTAACTAAAAAAAGGTCGCCGCGTGCGGTAAC
>Ga0307987_1002253_pt1 | contig 10132 bp, 11 predicted proteins | sample EllFjometagen181_FD_203157 | JGI IMG/M metagenome (GOLD analysis project Ga0307987, IMG submission 203157) | Marine microbial communities from Ellis Fjord, Antarctic Ocean - #181 | ecosystem: Environmental > Aquatic > Marine > Unclassified | place: Southern Ocean | collected 2014-10-08 | reverse complement strand
ATCCAGGATTTTATTTGACTGGTTGTGGCCGGAAAATTACAAAATATATTCACTTTTGATCGTTTCAGTTCTTGGTCAAGTTCAGGTTTGGCGAGCCCTTGCTGCAGGGATGATATGATAATGGGTAACTCTTTTGGGGTAAACATCTCCCTGATCTCCCGGGCAAACGCCATGGCCGTCATGTCCTTGAAAAACAGATCACAAACAATGGCAGCGGGTTTTTCAAACAAAATGGCTTCAAAGGCTTCTTGGGTGCTGGTAAATGTCCGGGCTGCATAGCCGCAGGTATGAATCAGTTTGGCGTATACATCCAGATATGCCCTTGATACTCCTGGCAACAGATTCCAATTCAGGAAATGATTCCAGGGCATTATATCCTGCAAATCTGACGTTATTAGCGATTTTTTTGTGGGCAATAAGCGTGAAAAGGCTATTGATTGCCTCCCGGGGAATGGTTCTTGCCGTGAGCTCTAACAGGTTAATAACCAGGTCATGGTCCAGATCGTTCAGGTTGGTTATACTCCCAGCCAATGCCTCGGCCACCCGGGTTCCACGGGTTGAAAAATAAGCAATAGCCTGATATCTATCCTTCAAGAGAGTTGAGGTCAGAAGTGTCAGGTTTGTTTCAAGGGAAGCCGTTGCTTGTTGTGGTTCAACCATATCCGGCGCAATTGCAGCGAGCGGGGTTTTGGGCATATTCATTTTTAAAACATCAATGGCATCCAGGACATCCTGGTCGCATTTGTCGGTTAATGCAATTTGTTCCAGCCTTTCCCGGGCTCGGGTATTGCCGATTCTTTCCAGGGCCTTTATGGCATCGGTTTTTAAAGCTATATGGTCATAGAAAATGAATTCTGCCACATCGTCAACCAAGAGGTCTATTTTAAACTTTCCTGCAGTACGAATGATCCTGTTCAGCAAGTCTTCATTGGTTTCTTTGGATAAAATATGTTTAAATAACGGGACATAGTGGGTGAGTTGTGACCGGTCACTGTGATCTAAAAGGAGAGTGGTAAAGGTGAAGTTCAGGTGCGCTCTGTCCATGGTCAGTTGCAAGAGCCGCTCCCGGGTTTTAGAATTCAGGGTGGTTTTCCCCAACAGAAAATCCAGAAGGGACAGGGCTGTTTTATCTGATGCCAGGGCCAGCATTTCAATCACTTCTTTTTTTTCGTTGTCCAGCCGTGATGAAAGAATCGAAAGCTGTTCCCTGGCCTGTTCAATTTGGCCTGTTTTTATAAATTGCCGAAGGGTAGGAAGATACGGCGCCATGATTATTCCTCCTTGGGGTGATTGCGATACCCCCGGGGGTTTTTTTCCTGCCAATTCCAGGTGTCCTTGCACATATCATCCAGGGATTTTGTTGCTTCCCATCCCAGTTCTTTTTTTGCCTTTGAGGCATCTGAAAAACAGGCGGCAATATCACCCGGCCTTCTTTCTGTGATTTCATAGGGGATCGGTTGGCCACTGGCCTTTTTAACGCCGTTTATCATTTCAAGTACTGAAAACCCATTTCCCGTGCCCAGGTTGTATATGACCACTCCTGGGTTGCTGAACAGTTTGGGAAGTGTCTGGATATGGCCAAGAGCTAGATCCGTCACATGGATATAATCCCTGACACCGGTTCCGTCGGGTGTGTTGTAATCTCCGCCAAAGACGCTTAACCGGGGAAGAAGGCCCACCGCAACCTGGGAGATATAGGGCACAAGATTGTTGGGCAATCCCTGGGGATCTTCTCCAATCTCTCCGCTTTCATGGGCGCCCACAGGATTAAAGTATCTGAGAAGGGCGATGTTCCAGTCCTTATCCGATTTATATAGATCCTGAAGAACCTCTTCAATTATAAGTTTGCTCCTGCCATAGGGATTGGTGGCAGAAAGGGGGAATTTTTCTGTGATGGGAAGACTTGCAGGGTCTCCATACACGGTGGCCGAGGATGAAAATACAAGGTTTTTTACCCTGTATTTGTCCATGGCAAAAAGCAGGTTGAAGGTGCCGGTGAGATTGTTGTGGTAATATTTCAAGGGGATGCTTACCGATTCACCCACAGCCTTCAGGCCGGCAAAGTGGATGACGGCATCAATTTTGTGGTCCTCAAATACTTGGTCTATACTTGGGGGGTCAAGGAGATCCGCCTTGTAGAAAGAAAGCGTTTTGCCGGTTATTTTTTGAACCCGATTTAAGGATTCTTCACAACTATTGGAAAAATTATCCAATACCACAACATCGTAATTTTCCTTTAACAGCTCCACACAGGTGTGGCTGCCGATATATCCGGCACCACCTGTCACAAGTATTTTCATTGGCGTCCTTAAATGATTTGAGGGTAATGAATTTTCGTTTGCTTCATTTTTTAAAAAAAATATGGCAAATTCTACAATTTTTATATACTTTTGTACAGGTTGTAATCTAAATATATTATATAATAATCCGGTTAAATTTGGCAATCATTTACACCGCTTTTTATAAAATTAGTGGGAAAAAAGGTAATTACGATATTGACAGGCAGAAAAGCCATGGTTAGATTTAGAGTATTCAGGAATGATAAACCTGAAAATCAAACATCAGAAACCAAGGAGAGGTATAAAATGATTGAGTTGACAGATCCTGCAAAAGCGCAGATTGATGACTATTTCCAGGGTAAAGAGCCTACCCCCGTAAGAATTTTTCTTAATTCCGGCGGCTGAGGCGGTCCATCACTTGCCATGGCTCTGGATGAGCCAAAAGATACAGATGATTCTTTTGATGTTAAAGGGCTTAAGTTCGTTGTTGACAAAGAATTCATGGAAAAAGCCAAGGTTATTAAAATTGACTTTACAGGGATGGGATTCAGCCTTGATTCCAATATGGACCTTGGAGAGTCCGGATGCGGAAGTTGTGGCTCCGGCGGCTCCTGCGGCGACTGATCTCTTGAGCGTTTTAAAAGAAAGGTGTCCTGGGAAGATTCAGGACACCTTTTTTTTTATCCCTGCCATTAATAATAAGAGGACTTTAATTTTTCGATGATCTGCTTATCCGGTTTTACCGGATTCTCGGCTTTGGGCGCCTCTGGTATGGTATGGGAATTTGAAAAGCAGGTGTCTTTGATTTTAAGGTTGTAGGCTTTTACCATAAGGGTTTCAAGGTTGATCACATCTTCTATATTGTAGGCAAGAAGTGTATCAAGGGCCTTTGGGTTCTTGGCTTTCTGGTATTCTTCCCACAATAGTATGGCAAAATATCCGTCAACCCCATCCAATTCCTGCCGGTCGATTCCCACGGCTCGTTCACATTTTTTTAACCCCCCCTTGAATCCCAGGCTTTTCAAAACATATCTTAAATCGATGTGGGCATGGGGCAACTGACAGTTAAAGTGTCTTTGAATAAACGGCAGATCAAAGGTTTTGCCATTATAGGTGACAATGACCTGGTATTGCTGGATATCCTTAAGAAAGTCATTAAGATTTTTTCCCTGGACATAATAGCGGGTAGCGACGCCATCATACAGGGCAATTGTCGTAATGGTGGAGGTTGTCTCAAGGCCAGTGGTTTCTATGTCCAGGAAAACGCAGGTGTCCCTGAACTCAGGGAAGAGCCGGAAGTGCTGGCTTGCGGGAAGAAGATCTTCAAAATAGCGGGCATTTTTATTTTTCAGGTGGTCAATGGAGGTTTGAATTTCTCGTTGAATTGCAGACGATTTTCTGCCAATCTGGGCGGGTCGGAGGAGGGCATCTTTCCAGGTTCGTATACCGTTATCCCAGAGTTTTTTTTCTGTTGTTGGACCAATGCCCGGGATATGGCTGAATGTGTTAATGAGCATAATTATTCCTTCTGGTTAAAGTTTTTGCCTTTATATCCTGAATGGTAAAAATATGACAGGGATAATGAGATGGATAAGCTGTTCTTTGGTTTGACCCTGATTCCTTTGCCATGGTGGTTCGTACAATGACGGTATTAAACCCTTTAAATCAGGATTAAAGATATGACCCGATTCCAATATGTGAGTGCCGGTATTTTTCTTGTGTTGTTTATGGTTTTTTCCTCTATTGGCTGCGGTGAAAGAGAAAAAGGAGATGAAGATTTTGTGGTGGGCAACTGGACCCAATATCGGAACCGGGCCTATATCCTTTTGGTCATCAGTCCCAAGGGAACTTGGGATTCCTCTGTCAGGATTGCCGATGCCACGTCAAAAATCGTTAAGTCCAAGGGAAATGCCAAGGGGAGCTGGCAGATGGAAGAGGGACAGCTGATTTTTACCGTAATGACGTCAGATATCCAAGAAATATGGGAACAAAATGATACCAGTTTCTTTGAGATTGTTGAACTGGGGGAACAGATCATGCTGTTGAAAGAGGAAAGCGGCCGGGTTTCGGAATGGAAAAAAAGCAGGTTTCAAAAATCGGGTGATGCCGTGACGGAAGCGGCCGTCGTCATTTCCATGAAACCCCTGGCCGTGAATCTGAATAAGGATCGATCAAATACCCAGGATCGTTACCTGTGTTTGAATATGAACCTGGTACTCAAGGAATTAATGCCGGACCAGCAAATCCCTGTCCTGCACCCTAAGGCCCGGGAAGCTATTGTTCTTTTCTTAAGCTCCCTTGTATATGAAGATGTCAAGGATTTTGACCAGGTTAAACTTCAAAAGTCAAAATTGGTGGATGTTCTCAACCCCTATATGGAAGGTTTTATTAAGGATATAGAAATTGAACATGTGATTATTTCGACCACCATGGAAAAGGTGGAAGAGTTTATTATCGAGCATACCATGGGCCCGAAAAAAGAGGGAGAAGAAGAGGGCGGTGAAAAAAAGGCTGAAGAGAAATAACCAGGAGAGAAAGCCTGAAAGCCTGAAGGGTTGCTGGCTAATCTCTTGATTTTGTGACGAGCAAGACCCCTGTTAAAACGGATATCGTCACCCAGGTTTCTTTAAAGTAATTGCTGATGCCCAGGGAAGATCCCATGGAAATGGCGGCATCCTCAAGGGGATATTCAAGCCCTGTAAGGGTCAGCCCCGTTACCTCGTCTGAAACCGGAAGAACAGATAAAAGGTCGCCTTTTCTACCCTTAAGTTTAAGGTGATCCGTGACAAGGTAGATTTCATTGTTTGCATCTATTATTCTTGATTCAACCCCCAGGGTGCAAAGCCTGCGCAATAAAAAAATATTGGCCAGGGTGTGATCCAGCCGATGGCCTGTCACCCCGATCATTGTGACAGTGGTGGCGCCTTTTTTGACGGCAAACTCAACGCACAGGTCTGTGTCTGTTTGGTTTTTTCGGGAAGGGTGAGAGATGATGGGCGTGCCTTTTTTTTCAAAAAAACATCTGGTATCCGGGTGAATTGAATCCATGTCCCCGATGATGACATGGGGGGCGATATCCATTTGTTTGAGATGGGTTGCTCCGCCGTCTGCCGCAACGATCAAATCCGCCTCTTCTAACAGACGTTTTATCCTTGGGGTGAACAGCAGGTTTCCACTTGCAACAATGATACAATCCATGGTGATACAATTCATAGCGTCTTCATTAACATGAAAATCCTCTGGTGAAAACAGGTATTATTGTTCGTATTGTAAGTATCTGGTTATAAGTACCTGGTTATAAGCACCTGATTATAAGCACCTGATTATAAGTACCTGGGTCTTGACACTTTGGCTGTCAGCTTATATTTTCCATGGCAATGATATTGATGAAGATAATAAATAATTAGATGATATTAATTTATCACATCCTGACCACCTTGATTTTTTTCTTGGTGTTACCTTTTCTCCCGCTTGTGTATCTGTTGTCGGAAAAAAGGAGGGCCAACCTTCTCCAGCGGTTGGGGCTATGCACCGGGTTTAAAAAGAAACATGGGGCCTTCCGGATATGGGTCCATGGTCTGTCCGTGGGGGAGGTACGTTCGGCCCTTCCCTTTGTTCAGTCTTTGAAAAAAAGTAAACCCAAGGCGGAAATTATTTTTACGGCCTCCACAAAAACAGGGTTTGACACAGCCCGGCAGCTATTTTGTGGGGACAATGACGCCCGGGTGTCACAGATTGGATATTTCCCCTTTGATGTTTGGGCTTGTGTTTTACGGATTGGTCATCTTATTGAACCCGATATTGTTTGTCTGGTTGAAACCGATATCTGGCCTGGATTTATTCACCAGATGAAACAACAAAAAATTCCCGTGGTTCTTATAAATGCAAGGCTTTCCAAACGCTCATTAAACGGATATCTCAGGATGGGACGGTTTTCTTCCCTGTTTTTTTCTCCTTTGTCCCACATCATGGCCCAAACTCCTTTGGATGCAAAGCGGTTTAAAAGGGTTGGCGTTTTAGACACCTGCCTGTCCACCATGGGAAATATTAAATTTGATCAAGCGCCAATGAATTTGGATAAACAGGAGTCTTTAAAACTCAAAACCATGTTTGGTATTGGGGACCAAGATCAGGTTTGGGTTGCTGGCAGCACCCATGAAGGAGAAGAAAGATTTTTGCTGGACGCCTTTGCCGCCGTGAAAAAAAGCATACCGAACCTGAAGCTGATCCTGGCACCCCGTGATCCGAAAAGAAGTGAGCGAATCATGGAACAAATACCATCTCCCCCCCATCATCCGGTTCTGTTTTCACAGTTAAAAGAGGGCAAAGAAGACCACGATCTTATATTGGTTGACCAAATGGGGCTGCTTGCCATGACCTATGCCGTCTGTGATCTTGCATTTATCGGTGGTTCCCTTCTGCCATTTGGGGGGCATAACCCCCTTGAACCTGCCATGTTTGGTAAACCGATTCTGTTGGGTCCCCACATGACAGATTTTCTGGAGATTGCAGATCTGCTGTTGGCTGAACGAGGTGCCCGCAGGGTCGAAACCATTTCCCAAATCCATTCAGCACTGCAAGGGATTCTCCAAGACCCTGTCCTGGCAAAACAAATGGGGGATGCCGGTTACCGTGTTTTTTCCGGAAATACCGGGGCCGTTGACAGGACCCTTAAAAAGATGGAGGATCTTCATTTTGTCTGACCCATGGTTTGCCCTATTGGAAAAAAAAATTACCCGGATCTCAGACCAGGATTACAGGCCGGTTCTCTTTTCCCTTGAACAGCTGCTGGTAAAGGCTTCCGGGCTTTACCGGGTGGGTTCGGATCTTCGGCTTGCGCTGTACCGGGCAGGTCTGCTAAAAACCAAACGGCTGCCCTGTTTTGTCATCTCCATTGGTAATATCATGGCCGGCGGTGCGGGCAAGACCCCCATGGCCATCTATATTGCCGAACTTCTGATAAAAATGGGAAAACACCCCGTGGTCATCAGCCGGGGGTATAAAGGCAGTCTTGAGGCCGGTGCCAAAATCGTCAGTGACGGGAAAATCCTGTTTTTGGACGCCCAGGTTGTCGGAGATGAACCCTATATGATGGCCGCAAGGAAAACCTTTCCTGTTGTGGTGGGAAAGGACCGGTATAAGGCTGGAAAACTTGCCATTGAGCAGCTGAACCCGGATGTAATTATTCTGGATGATGCCTTTGCCCATGTGAAACTGGAAAGGGATTTGAATTTTCTTTTGTTTGACCATGATCGGCCCTTGGGGAATAAGCGAATGCTGCCGGCTGGAAGGCTGCGGGAAACACCGGCCATGTCAAAGGAACGTGCCCAGGCCATAATCCTTACCCGCTGTCCAGAAAAAGAATGGGTAGGAGATCCGGTGAGAGATGGTGCCGGTCAAAAAGATGGAAAGGGGCAGAAGGGAATATTAAGTCAATATGGTGAGATACCCTTTTTTAAAACCTGTCATATCCCTTATCTGTTGAAACTGCTGCCCCGGGAAAAAAGAGTCGGGCCGGCGCTGCCGTGTCCAGATTCCCTAAAAGATCGTTGGGGACTTTTGTTCTCAGGAATTGCCAATAATAAATCTTTCCGTAAGACAGCAGAGGGACTTGGGATAAAAGTGGCGGATCACCTTGAATTTAAGGACCATTACAGGTATAAAAGGGCTGACATTTTATTGATACAAAAAAGAGCCGAGGAGATCGGGACAGATCTGATTGTCACCACGGAAAAAGACTGGGTGAAGCTGGGCCGGGATATCCAATGGGATACTGACCTGGCCGTGATTGGTATTAAAATCAGATTTGAAAATGACAAGGCTTTTGAAGGGTTTATAAAATCAAGGTTGACGGACTTGCAAAAACCATTGAACCTGTGAGACCAGGGCGAAAATATCCGAGGAATTTCAATAAAAGAGAGGGCCGTTTTCATTACTGTTATCAGCCGACTCGCTAAAGTTGATGACATTGACTCCGCCACTGTGCTCCGCATCGGTACTCTGGATCTTGCAGAATCTCTGCTTGACCTGCTCTCTTAGCATCGGAACGACAACTTCCCAAGTTCCATATCAGCGCCTGAAACGAAGTTCACGCCACCTCTATGCCGGATGCCACCAGACCAGAACTCAGGTTTCCGCCTGATTTGTCCCGGGATGATGTCGAGATCCCGGTTTTGACATCGATTGCAATTATCGACACTTCTTCAATGGTTCACTTTTGTTCGTCTCCTTCGTTCATACCTTGCGGGATATTTTTCCCGCCTTTTCCTTTGACGCTCACCACAACCGCTCTTAACGGATACAGCTCAAGGCGGTTTGGTATCTTCTCTTTATAAACGACACCGAGAGGCCTACTTTCATCACTGATACAGCATGGCTAAGTTGATTATCTCTGCTTAACCTTCATGGCACACCGACAACTATCCTGACACATAGGGCCATGCCCGCCTCCGTCTGTTTCGAAAACATAAAAACCCATTTCTTTCATAAAGCGACAGGCTCTTGCCCTACACGGGCCAACAACCGGCGGCACCGCCGGGTGATCTTCCTGCGGGAGAAAGAGGGGATATAGGTGGATACAGGAATAAACTCGAGGTTGGCATACCGTCCCTTGATGTCGGCCGCCACGGGACGGTAGGATCCATCGGAATTGATTTTTATCAGGATATTGGTGAGATTCAAGTCGAACAACTGGATATTTTTTTCGATGATCCGCCGACAAAAAATGTTCAGCGCCCTCCTGACAGCCGCCAAGTCGTAAAGATTCCCATGCAGAAGGACTTTCTCAAGGGTCCGGGACCGCTGCCCATCGTGATCGTAAATATAATCGGACATAAGCCCTCTGCCGCGGCAGGTTTCGACAAAGCCGTAATAGGAGCCGATAAAATCAAGCGGGCCGAACTTTTCCATGAGATATTGATAATGCCTCCACTCCTGCCAGTTGGGATCCTTCCTCTTGAAAAAAGGTTTTTTCCGTGAAATTTTTATGACCTTGCTCGGATCCCCCGGATGCCGGTAGCATTCCCGGGTTCCTCCTGTCGCGATCAAATCCTGAGTTTGCATTAGAATCATTATTCAATATCCATTTATATAATCTTTAAAAAGCCCCACAGTGTATGTGGTAGAAAAAAATAAAACAAAATCAGTTGAAATCAGGCAACACTTTTTCCCGCATTTTAAAAGGAGAAAGTATTATGAGAAAGAAAAAATTTTCCCAGAAACAGAAAATAGCCATTCTAAACGAATGAATTGATCCCAAAACTACGGACTATTGAGCGTCCATTTTTAGGGCGGTTGTCCAAAATTCATCCTCAACTGTTCTTACTTTAGCGATAATTTTTTCACATGTTTTTGCAGTAACCTTATTGAATCCACAATCAAGTTGTTTGATTAAATTTTTCACAGTGAAGTCGCAATTTCTGCCCACGTGATTTTTTGTTACTCCCCAGCATGTTTCGATCGGCTGTAATTCTGGATGATATGGTGGTGTCCTTATAACCTTATGTCCGAACGAGGCAGCGATTTCATCAATTGCATAGACCGGCTCAGGAGCCACCTTTCTCAAAATTTCAACCAGTTCCGGTTTTAGACAATCATCTCGGCAGTAAATTTTATTTTGCTCCAGCCAGTCCTTTGCTTTTGCACCCAAGGGCCATCTTCACCATAGTACCATATAAAATCGTTACTATTATTTTTGTTAACATACGACTCATCCAAATAAACTTCGGGGCGGTTTGTGGCAAGGGCAACTTCAGAAGTTCGGTTGCTTCTCATTTCGCGCAGGTAACGCTGTCTTGCAGCAATTACATGATCCTTTTCTTTTAGGTGTTGAGATCGAGTTCCCTTTCCGAACT
>Ga0307987_1002251_pt1 | contig 10133 bp, 7 predicted proteins | sample EllFjometagen181_FD_203157 | JGI IMG/M metagenome (GOLD analysis project Ga0307987, IMG submission 203157) | Marine microbial communities from Ellis Fjord, Antarctic Ocean - #181 | ecosystem: Environmental > Aquatic > Marine > Unclassified | place: Southern Ocean | collected 2014-10-08 | reverse complement strand
TTTGGGGGGGGGGGGCGGGCGCGGGAGCTCCCGCGCCCGCCCCCCGCGCGCGCCTCAGACCTTGAAATTAATTAAAGATTTAAATTAATTTGAATTTATTGTAAGTCTAGCTGGCGCTACGCGGGCCTGTACAAGTAAACACCCACGCGGCTATTTGGCGGTTAAAAACCGGTTTGTCGCGCTTTTTGGGGCTACCATCACGCCTTTGATGTGGTGGAGGTGCCGTCATTAGCGCCGCTCCCGGCGCACGCGCGGTGCGCGGTCTGCAAGCGCGCGGTGACCTCTCAACTGTACGGCCGCCCGTCATGCTGTGATCCTGTGAGCGGCGTGCGCGTGCGCGTGGACTTTATAGGGCAGCACTCGAAGTGTCTTTAGGTCAGCGCTTGAAGTGAGCTGTGTATATATGTGTGTGCGTCCGCCATATAATAAAGACGTGTATTGTTTTTCTGCATCCGCATCCACATCCGCGCATCCGCGCATCCGCGCATCTGCATCCACGCATCCGCATCCGTCTGTCCATGGGGGGGCGCGCTTCCCGCGCCGACGCTGACGCCGACGCCGACGCCGACGCCGACGCCCTCGTGGCGACACAGCTCACAAACCTCAATGCCTTCATCGCACGCGAGGATGTCGCCATAAGTCTTGCAGTGAAGCAGCGCCTCGCGGCGGCCGGCGCCGCGAGCGCAGCGGTCGATGCCGGCCGAGACGACACGGCGCGCCTCTTTCTCCGCGACGTGCAGCAACATACACGCCAAGAGGCGTGCGCGCGCAAGCAGCGCGACCGGATGATGCAAGAACAGGCCACGCTCAGTGCCGTTGTTGCACAAAAAGACATGGTGACCGTTATGCGAGATAACGTCGCGACGTGCGACCTGCTCACCGAGCAGCAAGACCGAGGAGGGAGCGTCGAAGCGCTCATTGACAAGCGGGAGGCGCTAACAGCGCGCCTCGCCGACGGCGAGGCGCTACTCAATGAAGCGTTCGTTGAAGATGATGGCGGCGACGTCGATATTGACACGGCGCTGGAAGAGCTCCGCGACCAACGCCGCGCTAATCAACTCAGCCAACTCCCCGAGCCCGCGTCCGCGTCCGCGCCCGCTGCCGAGCCCGCGCCCGCTGCCGAGCCCGCGCCCGCCGCCGAGCCCGCGCCGAAGGCGCCGAAGGCGGCGAAGGCGCCAAAGGCGCCGAAGGCGCCGAAGGCGCCGAAGGCGGCGCACGCGCGCCGCCGCGCGCGCGCTGCCGAGTCAAAGGCGCCAAAGGCGACGCGCGCGCGCCCCGGCGCGCCGGATGTCGCTGTGACGCGGCTACAAGACTGTATTTAGAAGAATTTAATTTTATTATCTTTATGCTGCTCACGCAGCCGGGTCCAGATGTCACGCTCAGTGTGTCGTATGGCCTTGGCACGCTGGACCGGCGCGCCACCACATGCAAAGTCAATATCATCAACCGATATACTATCCCTCCCGTCTGCGCCTGCGTCGTGTGTCTGCGGCACATCGGGCGGCTGCTTGGTCTTACGCCTTTTTCGTTTACGTCGCTTACGTCGCCGGCGCGTCGGTTCTGCCACATGCACGTTAAAGGCGGCTTCGGCGGCGGCTTCGATTTCTGTCGGCGGCTCGGTCTTTGTCTCGACCGAGGCTGATGCTTCGGCCTCGGCCTCGGCGTCGACGTCGACTTCGGCTCTCTCCATGGGTTCAGCTCTCTCCATCGTTATCGTTTCGGGCGCGCTCTCGGCCTCGGCCTCGGCGTCGACGTCGACTTCGGCTCTCTCCATGGGTTCAGCTCTCTCCATCGTTATCGTTTCGGGCGCGCTCTCGGTCTCGGCCTCGGTCTCGGCCTCGGTCTCGGCCTCGGCCTCGGTCTCGGCCTCGGTCTCGGCCTCGGTCTCGGCCTCGGTCTCGGCCTCGGCCTCGGTCTCGGCCTCGGTCTCGGCCTCGGCCTCGGTCTCGGCCTCGACTTCGGCCTCGACTTCGGTCTCGGCCTCGACTTCGGCTTCGGTCTCGGCTTCGGCTCTCTCCATCGTGATCGTTTCGGGTGCCCTCAACGGAGTCAGCGCCGGCTCCAGCTGCTCCAGCTCCAGCGCCGGCTCCGGCTGCTCCGGCTCCAGCTGCTCCAGCTCCGGCTGCTCCGGCTCCAGCGCCGGCTCCGGCTGCTCCGGCTCCAGCTGCTCCAGCTCCGGCTGCTCCGGCTCCAGCGCCGGCTCCGGCTGCTCCGGCTCCAGCGCCGGCTCCAGCGCCGGCTCCGGCTGCTCCGGCTCCAGCGCCGGCTCCGGCTGCTCCGGCGCCGGCGCCAGCGCCAGCTGCTCCAGCTGCTCCGACTCCAGCGCGCGTGTTTCGTTCCAAAGCCCGGCCTAGGTGTACCGAGATGAAGCCCGTCTCGTTATTACTGAGATTTTTCCCAGTAAGTAGCGGGATCTCTTGCGTTAGTTCCGCGACGTGCGTCGTTGGCGCCGCCACGCATATCAAGCGCTTCTGGAACGGAATCGCGCCGCGCGCGCGCGCCTTAAATAACCCGGGTTTCTTCAAAAACGCATTGCACACGCCGATTGAGTTTTGTCGGGCGATGCGCTGCTTCAGCTCAATGCTATCGAGGGTGGGCGGCAGCGGCGGCTCAAACTTCATGTGATACTGCCACATGTTAGTAAAGGGTAGGTTTCCGTCGCCCGTGATGCCAATTACGTCCCCGGTGCCAATCACACCCGCCGCGTGCGCGTGCGCGCAGAGGTGGTTGAAAACTGCGCGTGGATTCAACACGCCGTCGTCGAGCGCGTGTAAAAGTGTCCATGCTTGCTCCCCAACGTGCTCCAAGTCTTGCCAAATGTTGCAGAACAGCGCGTCGTTTGTGTGGTATAGCCGGCACCGAAGTGCGCGCTTCATGTGGAAGTGGTGGAATAGCTTAATTCCATCAATCACCTGTGGGGCGCAGAGCAGGGCGAATGGGAGGGGGAGGACGCCCCACGCGTTCAAGATGTAGCCGATTCGAATGTTAGCTGTCTCAATCTGCATGATCACCGAGAGCGTCGCGGTGAGTGCACAGCGCGCCTTGCGGCTGAGCCCCAAGAAGCGGGCGCGACGCGCCTCCGCGTGGTTGAACACATTTTCATAGCACGGGAAGAGCGCTATGCACTTGGTGAGCGACGGTAGGCCATCGATATCGAGCTCCATACGCTGAGCGGCCGCCGCGCTTTAGCACCTCCTCCCCTCATTTTTTAGTTTAGTTAGTTTTTAAAAAACGCCCGCCCGCCCGCCCGCCCGCCCGCCCGCTCCCTCCCCCAGTGCGCGTATATCCATCATCGTCGCGGATGCACCTCGGTCATAAGTGCGCTGAGATCTTCGCGTCCACGTCCGCGGCGGACGTGGACGCGGGCGCGAGCGAGGAGTTGGAGCTGCGCTTCGGTCGCCTCGTCGACGGCGCCCGCTACTTTAGTTGGGCGGCCCGCGCGCACTTTGAGGCGCACTTTGTCGCAGAGCTCGCGTGCGCGAGCTTGGAGGTGTCGTATACCTTCACCATTGATGGGACGCGCTACTGCGTGTCTGGCGGGTGCACCACCCGCCAGCGCAAGGAGCGCAAACAAATATTCGACTTCCCCGAAGCGCGCGTGGCGTACTCAATCGAGTCACAATGCGTGGACGTGCCGCTAGCCGAGATCGCCGCGCTTGAGATACCCGCGCGCACGCACGTTCGCTGGCGCGAGCGCCAGCTCATCACGCTCGCGCCCGGCATCGAGGCGCACCTCACACACATCCAGGCCGGTTCGCTCAACCTCAGAACGCCGCTCGGGACGCCAGCTTTGACGTGGGTGAGCTTCGAGTCGCGCTTCAATTTCGCGCGGTGCCTTGGGCACAATGAGTTCGAGGTTGAAGTCACGCGCGCCGCGAGCGTGCCGGAGCTGTGCCAGCTATGCGCTACGCTGGCGCACATCGGCGCCAGCGTGGACGTGCTGGAGTCTAATGAGCCCCAGCCCCAGCCCCAGCCCCAGCCCCAGCCCCGGCCGGGGCCGGGGCCAGGGCCGGGGCCGGGGCCGGGGCCGGGGCCGGGGCCGGGGCCGGGGCCGGGGCGGGCCCCCGTGCTGCGGCTGCCGCTGCCGCCGATCCCGATCCCCTCCATGCCCGGCGCGTGCACGCGCGCGCGCGCGTACGCGCTGGCAGCGCCTGCATACTTCATGAGCCTCAAGGCCGACGGCGTGCGCGCGTTCCTGCTCTGCGCGCCGCACGGCACGTGGCTCAGCAACCGCGGGCGCTGGCAGCCCATCCGGCCGGTGCTGCCGCCGCCGCCCAGCGTGTTTATCCTCGACGTCGAGCTCCTCGCGGATCGGCGCCTCGTCGCGCTGGACGTCTACCAGGGGCGCGGCGTGTCGCCGGCCACGCCGTTCGAAGCCCGGCTGCGCTTCTTGTCGTCGTTCATGGTCGCGCGCGCCGACGCGCGCGAGGAGGCGGCGGGGCGCACGCGGCTACCCGAGCCGTATACGCTCTGCGAAAAGGCGTGGATGCCCGCTACTGACTCGCTCTCGTCCCTACACGCAGGCGCGGGCGCCTTAAAGCACGACGGCATCATCTTTGCGGCGCGCGCCGCGCCCTACACCTCCGGCTATAATAAGAACGGCGAGCTCCTCAAGTGGAAGCGGGCCCGGCTGCACACGGTGGACGTGTGCATCCGCGCCGGCGAGTGCCTGGTACTGCACGATGATGAACTCATCCCGCTCTTCCCGCTGCAGCCCGCGTACGTCGAGTCGATGATGGCGACGGGCGTGCACGAGATGGCGTTTACCGACGACGCGTGGCGCCCGCTGCGGAAGCGTCCAGACAAGACGCAGCCCAACTCCCTGCGCTGCGCGTTTGAGTGCATGCAGTGCGCGCAAGAGGGGTTTACCGGCACCGAGCTCGCGTACGCCCTCGCGGGCGGCACGCGAGCGGCGTGGCGCGCACACGCGAGTGCCACGGAGCAAGCATTTTTTATCGCACACTGCGCGGGGGTGTCTGCGCCGGCGTCGGCGTCTGCGGTGTAGCCGTGGAGAAACCCAAGCTACATCTGTCGAGCCTCCCCAAAGATAGCACGCCCGCATCGATATAACTCCATTTAAATGTCAATCTTTGATATTGTCTACAGCGATAGCAGCACGAGTGGAGAATCAGACGCCCCCGCGCAGGCTGCGCACATAAAGCCAAACGCGGTGCTCACGCGCGCCCTGCCGGCGACCACCACGCTCGTAGAGCTCTTTAAAGCGCGCAGTGAGCGCCACGTAGCGCGCCATCAGCAGCGCTGGGGGCTGTGCGCCGCTGACCCGCCCGACCGACTGACTATTACGTCGCTAGACGAGCTGCGTGGCTTTGGCTACCTGACCGCCGTGCGGCGCATGCGCCAGGCGTGGGTGCGCAGCCAGAACACGAACAGCCGTTTTTTTATGCTCTCACCGCTCCAAATGGACGCGTTCGAGTCGTTCATTAAATCGGCAGCGCCACTGCTATTTTCACACGACCCGTACGTCCCGTGGACGCTCCTGTGTGCCGCGCAGGGCTGGAGCACCCCCATCCTTGCGCAGTGCTTGGTCATGACGCCGCGCCGCTTTGGTAAAAGTACCATCGTGGCGCTGTTTGCGGTGTGTCTCGCGGTCGCCATCCCAGGCAAAGACGTGGCTATTTTCAGCACGGGGCAGCGCATCAGTGACACCATGCTGTTGCTCATGCGCAGTATATTTGAAGACATCAAGCGTGAAACGGGCCACGCACTGGTGCTGCACTGGAAGCACGACAAGATCACGATCCGAGACGGGAAGACGGACAGAAATACTATATCCTCATTGCCAGGGGTATCAAAGATACACACACTCCCCCCCTCCCTCTCATACATGTCTGCTGCGCTGAGCTGAGCTGAGCTGCGCTGCGCTGAGCTGCGCTGCTTCATCCACTCAATCTCGATCTCGATCTCGATCTCGATCTCGATTCAGCTCATCCCCTCGCCTGTGTCGTCGTAGGCTAAAAAGTCCGTGTGCGCCGCCTCGCGGTGGCTAAGGCACCTGTGCACGCCCAGCTCGTCCATTCCCTCTTCGTCCATTCCCGGCTCCAGCTCCTGCTCCAGCCCATGTGCGGGCGGCGGCTCCAGCCCCCCCATAAATATGCGGCGACCGACCGGGATGACCGGCAGTGTGCCGCAGGCGGGGACATACGGCACCTCGATGCCCAACGGTGCGCATATCGCCGCTAGTGTTAACACCGTCTGCCCCGCTTGTATCGCGCTGTAGTGCGCGATCGCCGATCGAAGCTGCGGTACGCACGCCTGCCCGAAACGCGTCCACCACGCCAACAGCTGCCCACCCCCCACGTCATTGCTGAGCAGCGCGTGGATGTATTGGATAGTGCGCGGATCGGTGTTCAGGTAGGGTAGACACTGTCCGATTACGCGCTCAACGTATCCAACCCACGTAGAGAACGGCATGCGCGCGTCGCCAGCTGATAACTGATATATCGCGGAAAAAAAGTAGATTAACTCGCCTGACAATACCGTGATGATCATTGCGCTGCCCATAACATCGATGAATTCCAGGCACGCGTTTAACAGCGCGCCGGTTGATGCGGTCGTCTTCTTCGTGCCGAGTAGTTGGCCGGACGTCCGGTAAATATCGGTCAGTATCATCGTAAGGTTATCTGGACATCCCTCGCGTCCGATGATTATCTCGTTCGCGTGCCGTAAAAAGTAGGGAATGCATATCGCAATGTTCTCGTAAATTGCTTGCCGCGCTGCATCTTTGTCTTTCTTCACTTGCCCAGGTCCAGACCCAGGCCCAGACCCAGGCCCAGACCCAGGCCCAGGCCCAGGCCCAGGCCCAGGCCCAGGCCCAGGTCCAGACCCAGACCCAGACCCAGACCCAGACCCAGGCCCAGACCCAGGCCCAGGCCCAGACCCAGGCCCGAGCTCAAAATCAAACTCGAGGCTCTGTTCGTCTTGCGCTTCTTGTCTGACGTAATCGAAGATGTAGTAAAGATGGGTAGACAATATCGTGACGGGGTGCTCATCCAGACCGACCAACTCGCGCGCGAACTCCAGTATGAGGCGCGCACCAAACGCGCGCAGCTCAGGGTAGTGGATAGCCCCCATCCTGATCGCGTCCAGCGCCGTGCTCACGTAGCACATACCTTTAAAGTGCGCCGTAAAACCCATCATCAAAGCCTGGAACGGCTCAATAAATGCCGGCGCTTGTTGCGGTAGGTATTGAAAGAGCGCCTCGAAGAGCTCAGTCGCGCTGATGGCCACACACTCAATATTCGTTGCGATTATCGCGCGCCGCGTGTTGTTAGCGTCTTGTTGCATGTTCAGCGCCGCCAGCAGCCTCATCATGGTTTGCGCCACCAATGGGACGCACACGCCTACCACGCCGGCGAGGGATGACGACTGCAGCTCCACCAGCGCTTTGAGGTATGCGAGGAGATCCACCCAGTATAGGGCGGGAAAATCTTCCAGCGCATTCGCTGGGGGTGACGTAAATAGCGCGTCGCTGGCTTGGCATTCCCGTGAAAAGCTTGTATGGAATTGGAGCACTTGCTTGCTAAGCGCCGCGAGCTCGCCAGGCGAGAGCCCCAGCGAGTGGATGGCATTACCGGCGACGGCGACGTCGAGTTCAAGTTCTTGGACGCGCGCCACCAAGTCTTCTACGCATTTGAGGTCGGCCTGGAGCGCGTCCGCGCGCTGCCCTGGCGCCGCTCTCCGCTGCGCGAGTAATTTGAAGCGCTGTTCGCGTCGCGTATTTGCGCGCTGGTCCTGGAGCGCAGCGTGGCGGCGCTCACTGAAGTCCGCGCTCTTAAAGGTACTTCTGCGCGTATTGGCTGGGTGAGACATGTCCGCGCCCGAGCTTGAGACTGAGCTGAGCTGAGCTGGGCTGAGCTGGGCTGAGCTGGGCTGAGCTGGGCTGAGCTGGGCTGAGCTGAATTAAGTTGAGCTGAGCTCCGCGTCATTTTTAAAAACTGCCTGCCTGCCTGCCTGCCTGCCTGCCCTATCCCCGAGGGGGGGAGGCGTGGAGTGTAGAGCAGGGGGCCTGGATAAGGATTTCCCTCGCTTGCTTCAATGTCCGGATGCCGCTCCCGCTCCGAGACGAGTCCGCCTGCGCTGCCGCTGTCTGTGCCCCTGCGCTGCCGCTGTCTGTGCCCCTGCGCTGCCGCTGTCCGTGCCCCTGCCCCTGCACAGCACGCGCGGTATCTCCCCGCACTGCATCATCGTGGACGAGATGGCGTTCGCGCGGCGGGACGTCATCAGCCAGACCATCGCGCCGCTCGTCGAGATGCGCGACTCGATGCTCATCGGCGTCAGCACGCCCGCGGGCGAGGAGAACGCGTTCACCAAGCTCATGCAACACAAGGAGTTTGATGCGCACATGTACCAGCGCGCGTGCGCCGACTGCATAGCCGCAAAGCGCGCGACGCTCTGTCCGCACATGGACCACCTCGCGCCCGCGTGGAAGGACATCGGGCGCGAATCCATCGCGGCCGCGCTCATGGGCTCGGACGAGAAGCTGCAGGCGCAGGAGAGCCGCGGCGTCATCACCACCGACGACTCCCGCGTGTTTGAGGCGAGTCACATCGCCGCGTTCTTCGACGCGCCCGGCGTGAGCATCGAAAACGGCAAAGTGCGCGTACTCTGGGTGTTCGCTGACCCCAACGGCGGCGGGCAGAGCAAGCTCGCGCTGCTCGCGTGTACGTACATCACGGGCAAGGTGGTGCTGCTCGCGGGCGAGCTGGAGGCGCCGTCCAGCCGGCAGCAAGTACGCGACGCGCTGCGGCGCTTCATCCGCGGCCTGCGCGCGCCCGCAGCCTTCCCCGAAGCCGCCATCATTTTTGTGCCCGAGAACAACCTGGGGTTCGAGTCGAGCGCGATGGCGTACGACGACCTGCGCTCGTTCTCGTGCATCAGCGTCGCGATGCAGGTGCGCGAGGGCGCGTCGACTGCGGGCATCCGCATCACAGAGCGCCTCAAGGACCGCTACGTCTCGGATACGAGCGGCTTCATGCTGCAGCGGCGCATCGCGCGCTGGGGGCACTTTCAAACGCGCTGCCCCGGCGGCGCGTCAAAGTACTGGGCGCAGGCGCGCACGGAGCTGGAGCGCTTCCGGAGCGTGACGACGCTCACGAGCTACGGCGGGCTGTCACACACGCGTTACACGGGCAAGGTCAACGGCGGGACGGACGACTTTGTGATCGTGCTGCTCATGGCGTGCTACTGGGTGCCGCGCGCGCTGATCGGGCGCGGCATCGCCGCGCGCGCGCCCGAGCTGCAGCTGAACACGGGCTACACCCCCGTTAAAAAGGGTCTGCGTCAGCTACTCGACCTTTCATTAAAATGAAAAACTACTTCAGTGTACGTTACCCCAACTAGAGCTGTCGGGGGGCGCTGCATGAGTGCCGAACGCTTTCAAGCCGACATAGTGCAGTGTCGCTCAGATATGGACCCACAACCCCTCACGATGGAGCAACGCGGAGCGGCGCGTCTGGCGCGCATAACCGCACTAGATGAGGCCGCGGCCTTGGCCCTGGCCAAGAGCGAGGGCGCGCGAGAGGGCGCGCGAGAGGGCGCGCGAGAGGGCGCGCGAGAGGGCGCGCGAGAGGGCGCGCGAGAGAGCGCGCGAGAGGCCTTGGTCAAGGCCAAGGCCGCGGCCAGGACCTTGGCCAAGTCCAAGGCCAAGGCCTTGGCCGTGGCTACAGACAAGGCCGCGGTCAAGGCCAAGGCAAAGGCCAAGGCCGCGGCCGCGGCTACAGACAAGGCCCTGGTCAAGGCCAAGGCCAATGCCAAGGTCACGGCCGCTTACATGGCCAAGTTTTCGGCGCATATCAAGGCCAAGGACACGGTCAGGCACGCGGCAAATGAGAAGCGCTGGATCGATGATATCAGGGCTGAGACTGAGGCCGCGGAGGCGGCCGCCGCCGCCGCGGCTCCACCTCACATGATGCCGTGGGCCCAAGCACTCAAGGTGCCGGGCGCGGCGGCGGCGGGCGCGGCGGCGGCGGGCGCGGCGGCGGGCGCGGCGGCGGCGGGCGCGGCGGCGGGCGCGGCGGCGGCGGGCGCGGCGGGCGCCATCACTGCACACGCAACGCGCCCGGCGCACGGTGGCGCGCCGTTCGTACATAGATTGCCCATGCCAGGTGGGGGCA
>Ga0307987_1002250_pt1 | contig 10133 bp, 8 predicted proteins | sample EllFjometagen181_FD_203157 | JGI IMG/M metagenome (GOLD analysis project Ga0307987, IMG submission 203157) | Marine microbial communities from Ellis Fjord, Antarctic Ocean - #181 | ecosystem: Environmental > Aquatic > Marine > Unclassified | place: Southern Ocean | collected 2014-10-08 | reverse complement strand
TGAACTTGAGCAGGTGCTGCTCCAGCCAGCGGATGGCCAGGATGTCCAGGTGGTTGGTGGGCTCGTCCAGCAGCAGCAGGTCGGGATTGCTGGCCAGGGTCTGGCCCAGCAGTGCCCGCAGCTTGAAGCCACCGGAGAGCACCCGCAGGGGCTCGCGGTGTTGGTGGGCGGGGATGCCCAGACCCTCGAGGATCTGCTCGGCTCGGGCCTCGAGCCCGTAGCCATCGAGGCGCAGGATGGTCTCTTCGAGCTCGCCGTAGCGGTCCTCGTCGAAGTTGTCCTCGGCGTGCTCGAGCAGGGCTTCCTTCTCCACCATGGTGGCCCACAGTTCGGTGTGGCCCATCATCACCACGTCGACGATCAGGGTGTCCTCGTAGCGGAAGTGATCCTGGTCCAGCACGCCGACGCGGCAGCCCTTGGGCAGGCCGATGTCACCGGCGCTGGAGACCTGCTGGCCCGCCAGCACCCGCAGCAGGGTGGACTTGCCTGATCCGTTGGCCCCCACGATGCCGTAGCGGCGTCCCTTGTCCAGCTGCAGGTCCGCGCCCTCGAAGAGGGTCTGCGGTCCGAAGGTCATGGTGAGGCCAGTGGCGGTGAGCATCCGGCCGTCTATCGCTCGAGTGGCGGCGCCGCAGCGAAGATCCGGTGGACTAGAGCGTGTCGATCCAGAAGCCGTAGGTTCCACAGCCCGACACGGACACGGCCTCGAAGACCCAAACCACCCCTCCGACCACGAAGACCCCTACTCGTCGCACACCCGCGCCCACTCCACCAGTTCCTCGTGGTAGGGCTTCAGGTCCCGGGCCATGAACGCCAGCCCCTCCCAAGGGCCCGCGATCCTCAGCCCGCGCGCCTCGAACTGATCACACCCCCGACGCAGCCAGCGCCGGGCGGCGCTGACGTGGGCGAAACTCAACACGGCGGCTCGGCTGCCCCCGGGGAGCTCCTGCTGCCAGATAGGATCGGGGGTCTCGGGCCAGGACGCCCAGGTCTCCGGGGCCAGGTCGGCCACCACGTAGACCATGGGCTTGCCCGGTTCGGGAGGGCGAATGAGCAGGAAGGAGCTGTCGGGCTCCCCCGCCAACCACTGGTCCATGAAATAGGCGATGGGATCGCCGGTACGGGTGACCGAGGTCTCAGCCAGCACCCCCAGCACCCGTGGCTTGTCCCCGGCATCGGCCCGCAGCGCAGCCACCGCGGGCTCGAGCACTCCCAGCTCGTCCAGGTGGGCCGGAGGGTTGGCCAGGGGGCCATGGACCTCGAGGCGCAGCCCGCCCCAGGTACCCACCAGCAGGGCCACGCCCAGCGCCAGACCCAGCCCGAAGCGCAGCTCCAGGTAGGGCGAGCGACGGGGCAGCGGGATGCGCGCCAGCAGGCCCACCACGGCCCACGCACCCAGCAGCAGGTGCAGGGGCAGCACCACCGACAGGTGGTAGGGCTGCAGGTAGCCGAGCACTTCGGCCACCACGAGCAGTATGGCCCACGACGCCGTGGCCCACGCCACCAGCGGCAAGGCCACCGCAGGAGCCTTGCGACGAGGGAACAACAGCGGCAGGGCCAGCAGGGGGACGAGCATGGGCCAGATGCCGCTGTGCTGCCCCATGATGCCCATGCTCTGTAGGGAGCAGCTGTGCAGCAAGCTGCCCAGGGTCTCCTGGAGCATCCCCGCGTCCTGAACCAGGCTGGTGCCCGCACCGCTGGCCTGACGCTCCTGCAACAGCAGCACGTTGTCCACCAGCATGGGCGCCAACACCAGCGCCCCGCTCACAGCCATGGCCACCACCGCCCACCAACCCCGGCGCCGGACGATCCAGGGCAGCAGCACCACCGCGCCGGCGGCGACGGCGATGGCGTAGGGATGGTGGTGCACCGCCAAGGCCAGCAAGGCCCCCAGCGATGCTCCCAGCGATGCTCCCAGCCCCACACCCCGGGCGGTGGACGGGCGCACGTGGGGCGTGACCAGGATCAGCGCCACCCACAGCGCCGCCGCCAACACCACCGGCGCCAGATAGGTCTGGGCGCCTCGATGGGGGTGACCCAGCAACACGGGCCACAGGGCGTACAGGCCGGCGGCCCCCACCCCGGTGAGCCATCCGCCCAGGCGACGACCGGCCAGGCCCATGATGGGCACGCCCAGGGCGTGAACGATGGCGTACAGACCCATCAGGCTGCGCAAGCTGCTCGCCATGACCACCAACGGCGCCATGCACCAGGCCTGAAGAGCGCCGAAGCGGAAGTCACCCCCGGCGCCGCGCCAGGGAAACTCGTCGCCCCGCACGATGGCCAGGCCCTTGAGGAAGGGATGCAGGCCGTCCATGACCATGCGCGCCTGGTCCAACCCAGCGAGCCGAGCCCACAGACCCAGCGCCGTGACGATCACCAGACCCAGCACCCCAGCCCACAGCGCCACCCTTGGCCAGCATGGCTGGTGGTGCCCGGCAGCTTCGGCCATCACGAACCGCCGAGTCGGCTGTCGAGGAAGTCGATGATCTCGTCGAACTCACCCTGGTAGGAGTACTCCACCTCGAGCACCGACACGCCCGTACCCGAGAGCTCGTTGATGGCCGGGTAGTAGGGATGCAGCGCGGGGATGGTGTCGTCCAGCACCCAGCCCTTCCACAGGTCGAAGTAGGTACCCTGCAGGTCCGAGACCAGGGCCTGCACTGGTGGGTGACCCCGGATGGCCAGGTTCCAGGCCAGCGAACCACCTGAGTGGCCCACCACGGCCAGGCGGTCGGCGTCCACCTCGGGCAGCCAGCGCAAGTACTTGGCCGCCAGTAGGCTCTCGTAGATGCGCACAGCCTCGAGGGTGAAGCCCTCGAGCAGCAGGGCGCGCGCCGCCTGATCCTCGCTGCGGTCAGCCCCCATGCCCCTGAAGGTGAAGGTCATCAGTGCATAGCCATGGGCGGGATAGTCGCGACCGAAGAGATCCTCGAGCACATCAGCGGCCTCCTGGCCGTGGCCGTGGACCGACAGGACGCCAGGCACCGCATCGCTCTGGGCGCCGTCGGGCAACAGCAGCATGGCGAAGAAGCTGCCCACCCAGGGGTCATCCAGCACCATGTGGCGTTCGGTGTAGCCGCTGTGGTGTTCTTCGTGGATCACCGTGACCGTCAGCGCGCGCTCATCCAAGCCATCCAGCAGAAAGCCCATGTTCAGGGCTGCGGTGACCTCGCTGTCCAGGGCGCTGTCGCTGACGTCATCGGGGCCCAGGATCACCACGTCGCCGTCTTCCATGGCCTCGAGCTGATCCTCGAAGGTGGAGGCGCTGATAGGCCGCGCCCAGGCCGATGCGGCATCCGGCAGGGCGAGGTAGTCGTCGATGCAGCCCTCAGGGTCGTCCGCGCAGTCCCAGCTGGCCTCGCTGTCCCAGGTCTCCACCACGTTGACATCGGCGCCCTCATGATCGGGCGGGATGTACTCCGAGGCGGTGTCACGGGTACCGCCGTCTCGCCAACCCGGGCCATCGGGCCCACAGGCGACGAGCAGGGACAGCAACAACAGCAGGGCGTAGAACAGGGGATCTCCCGGGGACTCCAGCCCGCAGTCTACCCCGAGGCTCCCGGCGATGCCGCATTCCTGGCTGGCCGGTCGGCAACGGGATTACAGGTGTGCCATGCCCGCGCCCGCCCCTCGCCTCGCGCTCCTGGTCCCCCTGCTGCTGATAGCGTGCGGTGGGTCCAGCGAGGTTCCGGACCCAGCCGTCACCGCGCCAGACCCCCTGCCCCCCCACGACGACGCCCCTCGACCCTCCGTCCCCCCGGCCGACGCCGGCGGCTGGTCCGACCCGGGGCCCCGCGCCGCAACGGACCCCTGCCCGACGGACATGGCCCACGTGCCAGCGGGGGCGTTCACCTCCGGCGCCACCCGGGACCAGGTGGCGGCCCCCCCCGACTGGCCCGACGACGAGTTCCTGCCTCGCACGCGCCACGAGCGGCGCACCGGCGCCTACTGCATCGACCTGTACGAGTACCCCAACGTGGCCGGCGAACAGCCCTGGGTCTACGTCGCCTGGCTGGCCGCCAAGCAGGCCTGCGCGTCCCGCGGGCGGCGGCTGTGCACCGAAGACGAGTGGACCCGTGCCTGCGGCGGCGACAGCGGCCTGCTGTTCCCCTACGGCGACACCCACGAGCCGAAGCGCTGCAACGACACCGTCGACCCCGTGGGCGACGAGAGCCAGAAGTCTGGCGGCGGCGCCTTCCCGGACTGCGTGGGTCAATGGGGCGTCTACGACATGGACGGCAACGTCAGCGAGTGGGTCGACGCGGTACACGAGCTGGACCCCGAGCGGTCCCGCATCGTGCGGGGCGGCACCATGTGGGTGGCGGTCTACGGCCACGGCTGCATGTCCCGCCACAGCCACCACCAAGGCGGTCCCACCCACGGTGACGACGGTTTCCGCTGCTGCATGGACCCCCTCGGCCCCGGCCCGACCCCGTGAGCTTGGCCAGCCACCGCCTGCGCTGGGCGCTGCTGGCCCTGGTGCTGCTCGTGGCCGCCGCGCTGCGTTTTGTGGGCCTGCGCTTCGGCTTCCCCGCCCTGACTCACGCCGACGAGCCCCAGGTGGTGATGGTGGCGGTCAACGCAGCCATGGGTCAGTTCTCCCCTGGCTTCTTCGCATACCCCGCGCTGTTCCCCTACACGGCGGGGCTTGTCCTGCTGCTGTGGGTGCTGGTGCAGCCCTGGGTGTGGCCCGACTTCCAGGTCTTCTTCGACCAGTACTGCACCGACCCCAGGGCCGCCTACCTGGTGGTGCGCACCTGCGGCGCCGCCGCTGGGCTGGGCGTTGTGGCCGCCACGGCCTGGCTCGGTCGCAAGGCCGCGGGACCACGGGTGGGCCTGCTCGCCGCGGCGGTCATGGCCGTGAACGTCTACGCCGTACGAGACAGCCACTTCGCCGTCACCGACACCCCCGCCACCCTCGCCGCCACCCTCACCCTCGTGGCCATCCTGGCGTTGTTCGAGGGCCGCAGCCTGGGCCGGGTCTTGCTGGCGGGCGCAGCCCTGGGCCTCGCCGCCGGCACCAAGTACCCCGTGGGCGTCTTGGCCTTACCCTTGGCCGCCACTATCGCATGGCAGGCCTGGCGATCCCCCGGCGCGGCCGGTCCCAGGGTGGCCGGCGCCATCCGCGATCTGGCGTTGGCGGCGGGGGTCGCCCTCGTGGCCTTCCTGCTGACCAACCCCTACCTACTGCTGGACTTCGGCACCTTCCAGGCGGACATGGCCCTCGAGGCCGAGCGCCGCCTGGCGGTGAGCGCCGACCAGTTCGAGGGCCCCGCGTGGCGCTGGTACCTGGTGAACACCCTGCCCACCGCGTTTGGCTGGGCCGGGCTGATCCTCACCGCCACCGGCATGGCCTGGGCCCTGGTCGCCCGCGAAAAACGCCTGATGATCCTGGTGTTGAGCGCCGTGGTGCTGCTGGCCCCCGCCTTCATGGTGGTCAGCGTGGGCGAGCGCTACCTGCTGCCGGCCTCCCCCCCCCTGGCGGTGCTGGCGGCATGGGCAGCCATCCAACTCACCCGGCGCTGCCTGCCCCAGGGCCGCTGGGTGGCCAACACCGTGCTCGCCGCCCTGGTAGCAGCGTTGCTGCTCCCCCCCATGGCGCGCTCCCTGCGCCTGGTGCAGCTGTTCACTCTGCCGGACACCCGGGTGCTGGCCTCGGCCTGGATCGCCGAGACCCTGGCCCCGGGCCGCAGCATCGCCCTGGAGTGGTCCTACGTGCCCCAGGTCGACCCCGACACCTACCAGGTCGTGCCCCTGCGCTACGAGCTGGGCGCCCCCCTGGCCCAAGACGCCGACTACATCGTGGTCAGCTCCTACGCCTTCAACCGCTACTTCATGGAGCCCCAGGCCCACCAGCAAGAGCTGGCCTTCTTCGCCACCCTCGACGCCGGCCCCCCACCCATCGCCATCTTCACCGGACTGCCCCCCGAGCGAGCCTACGGCTACGTCGAGCGGGTTCCCCCAGGGCCCCTGGACCAGGTGGGCATGGTGGGACCGGAGATCCGCATCTACGGGCCGTACCCGCGATGACGACCCAAGCCATTCCACTGCTGCTGGGGATGCTCGCCGCCTGCGGCCCACACACCGACAGCGGCGACACCGTGGACACCGTGGACACCGGCGACCCTATTCCCAGCCTGACACTCCTGGAGGTCCACACCGTGGCCGCCGGCAGCTTCGGGCGCGTGCTGCCACGCAGCGACGGCTTCGACCTGGGCATGGTCACCGTAGACAACGAGCACCACCTGCTGAGCTTCGATGAAGCCTGGCGACCCACCGGGGACGACCTGCGGCTGTCGGAACAGGGCCCCCGCGAGCCCGACATGACCCTCAGCCAGGGCGAGCAGGGCCTGTTCCACAGCCGCCTGACAAAGGACGACACCGGCCCGGGCATCGAGCTGCGTACCCTCGATCCAGATGCCACGGTGGTGGCCACCAGCGGCCACCTGTTGCAGCAGGACGATGAGCGAGCCCTGGACGCCACCGTGCTGGTCACCACCGACCGCGCCTGGCTGGGCACCGAGTACCGCCAGGACGGCGAGCACTGGCATGACAACATCGCGCCCCAGCCCGAGCTCGAGCGGGGGCTGCTGCTCAGGGAGCTGAGCCTGGAGCTGGATCTGCTGGCCACCCATCGACTCACGGCCACCATCCCCGGCGCGATCCCCGACGGTCAGTTCTGGGGGCTGGGGGCGGCACAGCTGCGAGACGACCGCGCCCACTGGGTCTTCGCCGCGGCCGCCAGCGGCGGCGATGACCACTTCGACGCCGGCGAGAGCGCGGGGGCCCGCCGCATCTGGGCCCTCGAGTACGACATGGACCTGCAGTTCGTCCAGGCCCATGGCCCGCTGACCCCCGAGGATCAGGACAGCTATTGGTGCACCGGCGTCGTCCGCGACGGCGATCTGCTGCTGATCAGCTACACCTTCCGCCGCCCCGCCGACGGCCCGGTGATGGGCCCGCCCACCCCCGACGGAGGCAACATCGGCCTGCTGCTGGCCGACGGGGACCTCGAGATCCTGGAACGCCTCGAGCTGAGCGACCACACCAGCGACGAACTCGCCGACGGCAAGGGCGCCCACCGTTCGAGCATCCGCGCCCAGGGAGACACCTTCTGGGTGAGCTGGGACGACCGCGAGGGAATCCACGTGCAGGCGATCGAGGTGAAAGGCCAGTGAGAGGGAGGCTTTCGAATAGCTGCAGCCGTGGGGCGTCGTAGGGGCAGTCCAGAACGTGGGAGCCCGTCCATGATTCCCGTCATCGATACCCTGCAGCGCATCACCGCCACCGCCCTGGTGGCCGGCCTCTACCTCCTGCCCGCGGTCCTGGGCGGCATCATGACCGACATCGAGGTCGAGCTCGAGGCCGTGACCAGCCCCCAGCGCGTAGCCGCCTACATCCTCGAGCTCCCCGCGGCCGCGAGCATCCCCATGCTGGCCCAGGAAGAAGCCGAGAAGAAGGCCGAGGACAGCCCGGAGCGCACCGCCCCCAAGGACGACATGCTGGCCGTCAACGGCGGCGTGCCCACCGCCAGCGCCGCAGCCAAGCAGGTCCGCAGCGAGCAGCGCAAGCAGAACAGCACGGCCAACCGCGACGAGAAGCGCAAAGGGCGCAAGAACCAGTGCATGGCCAGCAGCGGCCAGGTCACCAGCACCGGCAACAACCGCTACCAGGTCGAGCGGGCCCTGCTGGACCACTACTTCCGAGACACAGACGCGGCGGCCAAGCTGGGCAGCGCCACCTGGTACCGCGAAGACGACGGCGACATCGCCGGCATCCGTCTGCGCAACGTGCGCTGCGGCAGCCCCATCGAGGAAGCCGGCCTGAAGCGCGGCGACATCATCCGCGCCGCCAACGGCAAGAAGGTGGACTCCATGGCCGGCGTCATCGCCCTGTGGTGGCAGCTGCGCAGCAAGGACAGCGTCAAGCTGATCGTCACCCGCGACGGCCAGCGCAAGCGCCTGAACTACTCGCTCGTCTAAGGTGGGGAGGCTAGGACGATCCAGCCCTGTACGTTCCCGAGGACCCCACCCATGAAGCGCTCCATTCTCGATCTCCTTCTCCCCCTCGCCCTCACACTGCCCCTGGCGCTGACGGCCTGCGGGGACAAGGACGACACAGACACCCCGCCCGAGGCGGACACCGACAGCGACACTGACGCCGACAGCGACACCGACGCGGATGCAGATGCGGATGCGGATGCGGATGCGGATGCAGACACCGACACCACCCCCTGCTCCCGCGGAGCCTACTCGGGGGACGTGGAGATCGACGCACCTTCGGACCTGGATGCCCTGAAAGACCACACCTCGATCTCCGGCAGCCTCGACGTGGACTGCGCCACATGCACCGACCTGGACGCGCTGCACTGCCTCGAGACCGTCAGCGGGCACCTGTACCTCAAGTACAACAGCACCACGCTGCGGGAGCTGGACGGGCTGTCGAACCTCGGCTCCCTGGGGGGCTACCTGGACATCCACGGCTGCGACGCCCTGACGGACGTCGACGGCCTGGCGGGCCTGTCGTCCATCGGCGGAACCCTCCACGTGGAGGCCAACGGATCGCTGCAGGACCTGTCGGGCCTGAGTGGGGTCAGCTCCATCAACGGAGCCCTGGACATCACCCAGAACGACGACCTCGAGACCCTGGGGCTGGACGCCCTGCGCACGGTGCGGGGCGACTTCGACGTCACCTTCAACGTGCAATTGCCCAACTGCCAGGCCACCTCCCTGCGGGATCAGGTGACCAGCATCAGCGGCGACGTCTGCATCGTGACGAACCAGAGCGACGCCTGCCCGAGCGACTGCTAGTCGCCGTCTCTCACATCGACGACCTCACCCTCGCGGCCGGTCAGGGCCAGGCGACCTTCACAGAGCGCCACAGCGTCGGCGCCGAAGACCTCCCGGCGCCAGCCTCGCAGGGCGGGGACGTCGGGGTCCTGCTCGGTGGCGATACGATCGATCTCGGAGCGCTTGGCGACCACAGGCATGGCGACACCGTGGATCTCACAGCGCCGGTGCAGCAGGGCCTGCAGCAGCAGCACCAGGGACTCGTGACCGGACAGCCGCCGGGGAGGCTTCTCCACCTCGGGCCACTCGTCCTCGGGGGACTGCAGCGCAGCTTCAACGGCCGCCAGCATCGCTTCTCCATCTCGGCCATTGGCGACCCGGGCGTTGATGGCGCGCACCCGGGTGAGGGCATCGGTGTCTCGGGGAACGTTCTGGGCGATCTCGATGAGGGCATCATCGCGGACGACCCAGGTGCGGGGGATGTCGCGTTCCATCGCCTGCTCTTCCCGCCAAGTGGCCAGCTCCCGGAGCACCGCCAGGGTCTGGCGCTTGGGACGCCGTATCTTGATGCGGCGCCACGACTCACGGGGGATCACGCGGTAGCGAGCGGGGTCCAGCAGGGCCTCCATGTCCTCGGCCACCCATGAGCTGCGCTGGGTCGATGCGAGCCGCGCGACCAGCTTTTCATAGACACGACACAGATGGGTCACGTCACTCAAGGCGTATTCGAGCTGCCGGTCGGTGAGGGGCCTCAGGGACCAGTCCGTGACCTGCGATGCCTTGTCGATCTGGATCTTCAGCAAGGAAGACACCAGCTTGGCGTACCCCGGCTGCTCGCCCAGGCCACAGACCGAAGCGGCGATCTGGGTGTCGAACACCGGCGCCGGCACCTGCCCGATCTTGTTCAGGAAGATCTGGAGATCCTGGGTCGCGGCGTGCAACACCTTGACCGTGGACTCGTCGCAGAGCAGCTCCCCGAGGGGCGACAGGTCAATTCCCTTCGCCAGGGGATCGATGGCCGCGGCGTGCTCGCCATAGGCCACCTGCACCAAGCAGAGCTTGGAGTGGTAGGTCTTTTCCCGCAGGAACTCGGTGTCCACGGCGATGTAGGGCGCGCCCCGGAGGGCCTCGCAGAATTCCCGGAGGGCAGATGAGGTCGTGATGAGCATAGGTGGGTCCTATCCCGGGAGGCGGGAAGGGCCCGGTGCTAGCTGCCCGGCTCCACCACCTCGAGGGGGCTCACGTCGAAGAACTCGAGGCCCGGGTTCTGCTGCTGGGCGTAGGTCAGGGGCCACAGCCCCGACACCAGCAACACCGGCCGCCCGTCGCGATCCTGGACCA
>Ga0307987_1002249_pt1 | contig 10134 bp, 8 predicted proteins | sample EllFjometagen181_FD_203157 | JGI IMG/M metagenome (GOLD analysis project Ga0307987, IMG submission 203157) | Marine microbial communities from Ellis Fjord, Antarctic Ocean - #181 | ecosystem: Environmental > Aquatic > Marine > Unclassified | place: Southern Ocean | collected 2014-10-08 | reverse complement strand
AATCAATATGACAAAATCATTTGTTTGTTTTAATTGTTAAAGCCTCTCTCGCTTACTTATTGCATAACCACAGGGTAGCACAAGCTTCCAGCTTGAATGCACTTGCAACGAAGATCGTTGCGTTACCTTGGGGTAGCACAAGCTTCCAGCTTGTTGGCATTTTTCACCAATGTGTCACCCTTTCAGGGTTTAATTCCGGGGAGAACATTTTCCCACGGGTTCATACCCTTTCCCATGGGTTTACACCCAGGGCTATACTCTGCCACTACTTCGTAGCTAGAACAACCAACATGAATTGTTCAATTCTTTTTATAATCATTCTGCTATCAATCATTCTGCAAAAATCCTTCTTTATTTTTCTTCAAATGATTCTGTCATTAAATGATTTTGTCGATGAAATTTTCCTAAAATTCAATCTTAAATCTGAAATTCTAAACACTAACGGTAGTCCCATTTGCCTGACTTTCCAATGCTGCAGTCAATAAACGATGACTGAACGCGACTTCTTCTGGAGTCACACATGATGCAAAACGACTTTTTGGTTTGCCTTCTACAAGTTCATAAATAAATGCTGCCCACATTTGTAAAATTGTGTCGGAAAAGCCCATTTCAAAAATTCCACCAGTTATTCCTGGAAAGGAAAGTTGTGCACCCATATCAATGGTCTGCCAAGCTTGCTCGCCGCCGTTATATTCAAGAATCTCAATGGTTCGTGGTTTTTTGCTACTCCAACGACCACAAGCTTTTGTACCTTTAACTTCAAAATACCAGGTATCGGTTTCGCCAGGAGCAATACGTTGAGTCTTTATTGTCATAGGAAACGTTTGCCCTGTGTTAGGATCTTCAGTTTCACAAAGCATTGTTCCGTTATCCCAAGTCTCACATGGAACCATTTTTCCATCTTTGTCTGGTCGTTCCTTGATGATGTTAGAAAGAACTGCTCTAACGTTTTTAGGAAACCAGCCAGCCTTGAAAGGCATGTGACATGGATGCATTCCCAAATCGCCCAAACAACCGTATTCACCATTAAATTGAATCATTCTTTTCCAGTTGATTACTTTGTTCGCATCTAAGTCAGATGAATGTAAAAAACCAGAATTTACTTCAATAATTTGTCCAAATGCCTTATCCTCAATCATTCTTCCTAAACGTTGCATTGGGGGATGAAAAGGGTATTCAGAACTGCATCGTACAAATACATCCGGGTGTTCAGCAATACATTTTGTGATTGCATCATTTGCCTTTTTGTCAATACCAAATGGCTTTTCACCTAGCAGATGCTTACCTGCTTTGATAATATCAGTATAGAATTTTTCGTGTAAATTATGTGGTACCGCACAATAGATCGCATCAATCTCCGGGTTAGCCAACATTTCATGATAGTCAGAGTAGCACGTCACATTAGGGAAGGCATTTGTGAACCATGAAAACATGTCTGGGTTACTATCGCAAACAGCAATGATTTCCGGTTTTGCATTCATATCTGTAAGGTGGCACCACCGAGAAGTTGCACTGCCAAATTCGCGCCCCATCAATCCACATCCAATTATTCCAAATTTTACTGTCTTCATATTTTTCCTCTTCTTATTATCATATTCTTTACAGAATTATTTATTAAATCTCTTTTCGTATTATTTATGACAAAATCATTTTAATGACAAAATCATAACAAATTCAATTCTTGTGGCAAAATCATTGATGGCAAAATCATTTTTTTTACGAATATAAGGGATTAGTTGCGGCACCCCCAATTCGCGAGTGAAAATATTCATATCTTCACAATTAAAATATAAAACTCTTTCTTAAAAACTATTCTGCTACAAATCATTCTGCACACATCCTTCTTTATCTTTCTTCAAATGATTCTGTCATTAAATGATTTTGTCATCAATTATTCTGTCTTTCAAATTTTCTTTAAAATCATTCTGCCAAAAGTTTCCCGCTCTTTTCAGACCTATTTTGTTTTCTAAAAAATTCGTTATCCGTTGTTCGTTGTTCGCCTTCTGGGAACGCTGAGCTCCAGCTCGGCATAAAACAATACCGCCGGAGGCTTTCCACGCCTATCTAACCATCTAACGGTCTAACAGTCTAACTAATTACACTCCTATTTTATTAATCAACTCAAGAGCTGCATCAATGATTATATTTCCGGTTTCTGGTAATAAAGTACTATTATCTGCTTCATAACCATCGGCACCTTCAGTTACGACATAACCTTGCAATTCGCCATTTGCCAAACAAATAGCAAAAGTTTTTTCTGGAGATCTACTTTTCAAATTCAAAGCATACTCCACAAATATCTCACCAGGAATTCCAACGAAATACGCATCACCTATCTGCATCACTTGAATTTCTGCCGATGGTTTGGCTGCAAAACTTTTTTGAAGAGATCCGTCTGCTGACTGCTTAGCTAAATCTAAAGTACTTTCTGCTCCAAAAATTGAACATTCGGCTGTACGAATTGGACCATGTCCGGCATCTTCTGCCTTAAGCCTGGCAAATTCATTACGACGAAACTCAAGATTTTCTTCAGCATCAGCCACAGATGGAAAAGTACGTCTTTTGACAAGTATGCTAGTTCCAGCTACAGAAAGTGGCAAATTATCAGAGAAATCATCATCCGTAAGAGTATTTATTTTTTCAGCAACTGCTTTTCCCAAGATATTCCCCAAGCGTTCTGCTTCAGCAAAAGTCTGTCCTTTTACATGATACCTAGGGCTTTGGTTTCCTTCTGGACCTGTATGATACATAATAGTAAGATCTTTGCCAAACTCTTGCTTCAAGTAAGCTCGAGTATATCCTGGAAAGTCCGAAGAGACAAGTGTGGAATCTTCATGCATTACTGTTGGATGCATACTATAAACCATCGAAACACCTGATATTTTATCTGTTTCTGAATCTTTAATTGCAATTATTGCAACTTCAGGATCACGAGGACCTTCAGGATCGTGACGATTACAACCAACTCCGGAAATATTCACAGAAGTAACTGCAAGTTTCACAGATTTCTTAGATGTAGCTGCTTTGATGCCGGCTTTAACAATATTTTCCTTTAACAACTCCATATATTCAGCATCTATGTCTGTTATCCAAGCGAAAGGCATGGTTGCTGGACCAGAATGAGTATGAGTACAGCTAATAAGAATATTACTTTCCTTTAAAACAGTTGCAGTAGCAATTCTTTTGCGAATTTCGCAAATAGTCTTAGAACTCAGGAAGAGAATATCCACAGCAATCATCATTAGTACTTCACTATCATTCTCAAGATAGAGAGCACTGGCTAGAAGAGGATCATTAATCCCCGTTAATATACGTTCAACGTGAGGGTATCCCACCAATGCCAAAGGTTTGAGTGGAGAAATATCCTCAATCGCCATTCCTGCTTGTAATGTCATTATTAATTTCCTTAATATTATCAAGTTACTGTCAAAAATTTGCAGGCTGAGCCTGCACCCAATTCTTTATAAATCAATCCCGATCGCGAACATTAAATTTCTTTCTTAAAAAATAATTCTGTCGAAAATGATTCTGTCAAAATTCTTACTCTTTCCAGACCCATTGTTTTTTAGCCTTAAATAGTTCGTTTTACGTACTACGTGTAAAGTTCTCCCAGTTTTTAAAAGCAGTCATGCGAAGCAGGACAACCTATTTGATGTTCGGCTCAACATGCTTGTTTGTCAGAGCAGAAAAATCAAAGAGGTTGTTATTCCAACTTGTTGGAACGCTTTCAAAAACTCTTTCTAAAATCATTCTGCCATAAATCATTCTACAACATTAAATCTCTTTCTTAAATGATTCTGTCATTAAATGATTTTGTCATAACTCTTTCTTCAAAGATCATTCTTCAAAAACTCTTTTTCTATAGAACTTTTGACAACACCATTAGTAACCTAATTCTTTTTCAGTTTCTGCAATGGCTTCTTCAATCATATCCATTCCTTTAGCAGCAATGTCAAAAGGCATAATTGCTGGAGGACTCATTCTTAATATATGTCCTGCTGGAATCCAAGCAAGCCCTTTCTTGAAGGCTTTCTGATAAACCATTGCACCCGCTTCGTCAAATGGTTCTTTTGTTATTTTGTCTTTTACAAGCTCAACACCAAGTAGACATCCTTTAACTCTACAGTCACCTACAATTGCATATTTAGTTGTCCAGTCGGACATACGTTTCTCAAAGTAATCACCAAGTTCCATTGCATGTTCTAGAATGTTTTCTTCTTCAATAACTTCGATACTCGCAAGCGCAGCAGCACAAGCCATTGGATTTCCACCATAACTGCTGGAAGCAGAAATGCTTTCAAAGCTTTCCTTGTGTTTTTCTCTAACAGCAACACAAGTTACAGGGAATCCATTACCAAAGCCCTTTCCCATTGTTACAACATCAGGAACAACATCCCAATGTTCCATGCAGAGCCATTTCCCAGTTCTTGCCATACTTGTAAGAACTTCATCAGCCATTAATAAAATACCTTCGTCGTCACAAAGTTTACGAAGTTTCGGAAAGAAATCATCCGGTGGCATTACAGAACCGCCCCAACCTTGAATTGGCTCAAGAACAAAACCAGCAACTTGTCCGCAAGTGCCTTTGTAAAGATACTCTTTATAAAAATTAATATATTGATCAGTATCTATTGTACCATCAGCTTTTGTCCACATAGGACGATATACATCAGGTCTTGGAACCATATGAAAACCAGGAGCTCTAGTTGGTCCATATGCAGTTGAACGAATATGTCCAAGAGAAACTCCGCCATAAGTTTTGCCGTGATAATCATAAAAAGCGGAAATCATTTCATGTTTACCTGTGGCTGCACGTAAAACACGTTGTCCGGCTTCTACAGCTGTTGTTCCTGAATCATAAAACTGAAAACCAGTCAAATCACCAGGAAGAATCTCTGCAAGTTTTTCAACCAGTCTAGTTTTGATATCGGTTGTGAAATCATGGCAGTTCATTAGTTGGTGTGCATATTTAGCAACTGCTTCACTAATTTTTGGATGACAATGTCCTAAAGTTGTAACATAAATTCCTGAAGAAAAATCAATAAAGTGGTTTCCATCAACATCCACCAACTCACATCCTTTTCCGCTTTCAAAAGAAACCGGAAACAATTTAACTTGTCCACTTAAACCTTTGAAATACTTTGTACAACGTTTGTGCAGTGCATTTGATTTTGGACCTGGTATTGTGTCTGTAACGATTTTAGGCACTTCATTTAAATTTAAAGCATACTTGCTTGCATCATAATTGCTCATTTGTTTTCTCTCCATGTTTGGTTTATGTAAGATTTTGTTTTATTTTTCACATAGAATTACATCTGTGCCTAAAAAAGTCAAGATAGAATATCTGTTTTTCTTGAAAAATATACGAATATGGAAGGTTAACATCCATTTAGAACAATATTTTTTTAATAAAGAGGGATGAAACAATGTAGATAACAATGGTTCTGTTACGGTTTGTGTGGGTAACTCTTTTTTGTTCGACTCCTCCAGAGTCGCATGTTTGTGTTACAACTACCCCCGCATTGCATACGGGGCTACTAAAGTTTGACTACTCCGTAGTCTTAGAACAGCAAAGCTGTTCAATGTTAATAGCCATGCATGAAATGCATGGTTACTTAATCATTATTATTGACCGACTGCAACGCAGTCGAATTTAAAGAATTATGGTTCATCCACACAAACCGTGACAGAGCCTTAAAAATAGAGATCCGAAAATGTAAGTTAATTTACTTTTTTTGTGAATTTACCTTTACAAATCATCACAAAGAATATAACATTGTCAGAAATATCTTTAAAATTAAAAAGAAAAATGTGAGAAATCTAACATGAATGATAGACAAAAAAAAATTCTACAAAAACTGAAAAAGAGCGGACACGTATCTGTTGCTTCAGAAGCTCTAGTATTGGGAGTTAATGAGATGACTCTCCGCCGAGATTTGATTTTTCTTGAGAAAGCTGGAGTGGTAACTCGCGTTCATGGTGGTGCTGTTCCTTGTTCGCCCACGTCTGGACTTGATTTTTTGACAATTCCACCTAGGAAAGAACAAATAGCCATTGCTAAAGAGACCGTTAAGCACATTGAGCCAAATTCAACTATTATGTTGAATACAGGAACTACGGTGATGCAGGTTGCAAAGGAAATAGCAGATAATGAAATACCTTTAACAGTGATAACAAATTCTCTGGCAGTTGCAATTGTCCTTTATCGCTCAAAATGTCAAGTTATATTGACAGGTGGCACGCTGCGAGAGCAATGGGTTGACCTTACGGGACCTATAACTCTGAAAAACCTCAATGAATATTATGTTGATCTTTTGATTAGTGGGTGCGATGGTGCTTTGGTTTCGGATGGCTTTTTTACAAGTGATATAAATTTAGCGGAGATTGAAAAAAAATCGGTTGAGATCTCGAAGCGGGTAATTATTGTTGCCGAGAGCTATAAATTTGAGAACAAATCATTTGCTAGTTTTGCTACAATTGATCAGGTGGATATGGTTATTTCAGATAATGGCATGATTGAATCTGACATCGCAGAACTAAAACAAAACTCCACCGACTTGGTGATCGCGTAAATTAGTGATACGTGGCAAGTACCTCTCCGAGGCTAGGATTAGCTGCGGCGTTTAATTGTAGCCGCGTCGCCTCGGCGCGGAAAAGGGCTGACAGCCCGACAGAATATAGCCACGGGTGTAAACCCATGGATAAACAAAACGAGCAACGCTCGTACCTGCTCACGGCAGTGTCCGGCGTTGGAAATTGGATATTCCTTGTTGGATATTGGATATTCTCTTGCTCCTGCCCTGTTTAGGGGAGGTGACCTCGCGTGCGAGTGTCGGAGGGGTATTCTTCATTCATCATTGGATGTTGGACGTTCGAACAACTCACTGTAGCCACGTCGCCTCGGCGCGGAAAAGGGCTGACAGAATGTAGCCACGGGTGTAAACCCGTGGAAAAATAACACGAGCAACGCTCGTACCTGCCCACGGCAGTGTCCGTCGTTGGAAATTGGATATTCGTTGACATGACCAAGGTCATTGCTTTAGGCACGCTAAAGCCTGTCTTCGCTTCGCTACGGCTGTTGGATATTGGATATTCTCTTGCTCCTGCCCTGTTTAGGGGAGGTGACCTCGCTTGCGAGTGTCGGAGGGGTATTCTTCATTCGACATTGGACGTTGGGAGTTCGATGTTGGACGTTCATTGGGCTTCCTTAAAAGGCCCCCACAGGGGCTTGCCCCCGTGGAGCCATGATTGAAACTATTGAAGGGCTGACAGCCCGACAGAATATAGCCACGGGTGTAAACCCGTGGAAAAATAACACGAGCAACGCTCGTTCCTGCCCACGGCAGTGTCTTAACGAACAACTATAAATGATCAACGAAATATGAAAGAAATGAGAAAAAAATGAAAAAAAAGATTTTTCTAGGTATCGGAGCTGGCCCTATTCAGACGGGTATTTTTGTAAGTGGTGCAAGCAATAGTGGTTTCGATAGAATTGTTCTTGCTGATGTTGATAAGGAACTGGTTAAAGCAATTAAGCTATCTCGTTCCATAACAGTAAATACTGCCGAATATGATGAAATTGTAGAAAACACCTACTCTAATATAGAAATTTATGATTCAAGTGTTCCTGAAGAGCTGGAAGAACTAAAAAAAGTGGCGTCACAAGCCAACGTTATATGCACAGCACTGCCTGCAACATCATTTTACAAATTTTTAACTCCGTGGCTACAACCTGCCTTTGCTGCAGCACCCGATTTTCAAAGGTTCGTATATGCTGCAGAAAACAGCACCACAGCCGCGAAAGAGTTGCAAAAAGCAATTGGTGATTTTCCTTCAACATATTATCTCGATACCGTAATTGGAAAAATGAGTAAAGTGTTTGATACCTCCGATACGAATCAAGCACCATTGACCCCTAGTATGACAAGAGGTCATTTGGTGGAGGCTTTTAATACTATCTACACAGAGACAGCTCCTGGAATTGAAGAACTAGAGTTTCAAGGACTTTATCCAAAAACAAACCTGAAATCTTTTGAATATGCCAAGCTCTATGGGCATAATGCCGCTCATTTTTTAATGGCTATTTTGGCATCCGAACAAGGTTGTACAAATATGGATCAAGTTCAGAACTTACCTGATGTTATGGAAACTGTTAGTTTTGCATTGAAAAACGAATGTGGAGCTGCTTTGTGTCAAAAATTTAAGGGTGATGATGAACTTTTTACAAAAAATGGTTTTGATCAATATGCCAACGAACTGATTTGTAGAATGACTTCAAAAACACTAAGCGATAGCATTGATAGAGTTATTCGTGATTTAGACAGAAAATTGGGTTGGGAAGATAGAGTTATAGGGACAATACGCTTATGCCTAGAGCAAGGTGTAATGCCCAAAACACTCATAAGTGGTGCATTGATTGCTGCAAAAAGATACTTTGGAAACGATTCAGAAAAAATGATTAATGGCTTGAAAAATCTTTGGCCGAAGGTAGAAGCTGAAGAAGTCGACAACTTAATCCAAATAATGTTTCCATAAAACTGTATAATAATCTTCTACCGACTTGAAATTAAAGAAATTGCAACCTTATTGCAGACCACGCTGCCATTTTGCATTCTTAAAGCAAAATGACGGCTTGGACTGCAATAAATAATTAGTGCAAATTTGTGAGGAACCGACCAACGGGAAGTGAGGCTGGAGCATGCGACAGCCTCACTTCCCTTTGGTCGTGTGTGGTTAAAGCCCCTCTCGCCTGCTCGAGTCATGGTTAAATCTCTTATCTTTTCCGTGCTTTCAGTGCCTTCAGGTTTACGCTTAGCCATTACACGCACCCTCCTATTTTAACTTTGCCGATCAATTCTGCACAACAAACCATTTTGACAATCACTTTTTGAGAAACATGATTATCAACACGGTTTGACTTTAATAAGTGATTATCAAGAAACATTACGCCCCTCCGCAATACTAAGAAGTTCTACAAAAGCATAAACAGCCGGACTTCTGCCAGATGCCTCCTCCAGTGTAAAAAGAATTTCATCTTCCTTAAAAGCAGATATAATTCTTCTAGCAGTTGCCGGAGGTATACCTGAATTATCAACAAAATCATTGCTTTTAAAAATTGGTTTTTCAAAAATCCAATCAAGAGCACGAATGGTATATTGTGAATGTGTCAACTTTACCAATTCATCCTTTTTATTATTATATAGAGCCAGAATTTCAGATGCACGAGAACAATTCATGTCTGCCTGCTCTGTGAGTGCCTTAAGGAAAAAGATAATCCATTCGGTCCAATCTTTTTTTTCAGATACAGCAAGAAGTTTATTATAATAACTTTCTCTGTGTGCCTCAAAATAAGCACTGATGTAAAACATTGGAGCCCTCAGAATTCCTGCATTCCACAAGAACAGAGGGATAAGCATTCTACCTAAACGCCCGTTACCGTCAAGGAATGGATGAAGTGCTTCGAATTCAGCATGCAATATTGCCAGTTGAGTCAACTTATCACCAACAGTTTCTGAATGAATGAAACTCTCAAAATCACTCATGCCATTAGGCAGTTTATCTGCACTTATAGGAATAAATCTAGCGTCTTCTATTGTGCAACCAGTTGGACCAATCCAATTAGGAATTTTTCGGTATTCACCAGGAGCTTTATTATGTCCACGAACACTATCCATAAGCACTCTATGAACTTCTTTTATTAATCTTTGTGATATAGGCAGAGTATCAAGAAGATGCATAGCGTGATTCATTGCTTTGCGATAATTTAGTACTTCCTGAATGTCATCTCTTTTAGCCGTTGAAATTAGAGCAGGTAACTTACCTGCTTCAAACTCTAAAACCTCTCCAATAGTTGCCTGAGTTCCCTCAATTCTTGATGAAAGCACAGCTTCCTGAGTTGTGAGCGGACTCAAAAGAACTGCAGCATTAGGAATAGCTTCGAGCAACCCATCATAACGAGCAATAGCAGCATTCGCTGGACCTATATAAGGAACCAACTTTTCCCAATCTAAATGAGACGGTGGAAATTGATCATAGTGATACTTAACAGGACTCATTATTCCACCTCCCACATTCTCTTGTGGAACTCTTCTTCAATAAGACACACTTTCCAATTTTCATCAGCTTTTTTCAAAT